>Ga0172378_10004021_pt1 | contig 13837 bp, 10 predicted proteins | sample GrowelOW332metaG_FD_119755 | JGI IMG/M metagenome (GOLD analysis project Ga0172378, IMG submission 119755) | Groundwater microbial communities from an aquifer near a municipal landfill in Southern Ontario, Canada - Pumphouse #3_1 metaG | ecosystem: Environmental > Aquatic > Deep subsurface >... | reverse complement strand
CCAGCACCCGAGGGTTTGTCAGCAATGTTTTCGTTAACTGAAACTTTCTAAGTTCACCGCTAGAAAGGAGAATCATTTTTTTATCCAGCATCGGTTCAATGGCAAAGAGTTCAAAAAGCTCATTGCATAATTGAGTATCAGTTACTTCACCCAAACAGTCTTTCACCAACGGAGCATCATCCTGATCGTGTGCATTCCATCTTTGCTGGTAATAGTAGTTGGCATCAGCAGCCCCATACGTATCACGAAAAGCAATATATTTTATATTATCGTAAGCCGTATTTGTAACGGACGGAGAGAAATCATATTCCAGTACACCTTCTTTCAATGGGTATTTTCCCAGTAAAGTATCTATCAGTAAACTCTTCCCACTTGCATTGGGACCAACAATTGCCAAGTGTTCTCCAACTTCCAGATTCATAGTCAAAGGATGGGTAAAGCGGTACATTTCATTGCGGGCCACTCCCCCATTCAAACGAATAATTGATTGCATTTTGATTCTTTTTATTCCAAAAACAGTGCAAAAGTAATATTTTATTCTTCAAAATTAAAAATATAGTCAGCTAATCAAACATAGTTTTTCTTTTCTTACATATAAAGAATATTAATACACAGAATTTGTATATATTTGTATTGTAGTAATTAATTTATATTGCAATCATTATTAAAATAGAGTTATGATTAAAAAATTCTTTTTAGGTATGCTGGCCCTTTCCGCAACATTAACTGTCTGTGCGGATGAAGCAAGACTGCTGCGCTTTCCCAATATTCATGGCGAAAAGATCGTATTCTCTTATGCAGGCGATCTTTATTCTGTGAATAAATCTGGAGGAACAGCTCGTAAATTAACCTCAAATATCGGTTATGAGATGTTTCCACATTTCTCTCCGGACGGTAAACAAATTGCTTTTACCGGTCAGTATGATGGAAATACGGAAGTGTTTATTATACCTGCTGAAGGTGGAGAACCTAAACGACTGACATACACTGCTACTTTGGGGCGTGATGATCTTGGCGACCGCATGGGCCCCAACAACATTGTAATGGACTGGACCCGTGATGGTAAAAGTATCTTATTCCGCACCCGTCAGAATACCTTCAATGACTTTACCGGTCAACTCCTCACTGTACCTGTTAACGGAGGTATCCCCACGGAGGTTCCTTTGAAAAACGGAGGATTTTCTACTTATTCTCCCGACGGAAAGCAACTGGCATACAATTATGTATTCCGTGAATTCCGTACCTGGAAAAGATATCAGGGAGGAATGGCTGATGATATCCGCATCTTCAACTTCAACACCAAGGAGTCAAAAAAGATCACTAACCATGTGAGACAGGATGTATTCCCTATGTGGAACCAAAACGGAGATGAGATTTATTTTATTTCCGACCGGGATGATGTGATGAACCTCTACGTTTATCAACTTTCCACCCAGCAAACCAAACAGCTTACCTTTTACAAAGACTACGATATTAAATTCCCTACCATCGGTGGAGATCAGATTGTGTACGAGTATGGCGGTTACATTTACCTATTCGACACAAAAACTAAAACAGCAAGTAAAGTAACGGTCGATATTAATAACGATCAGGAGTATTCTCGTCCGGAATGGAAGGACGTTAGTGCTCAGATTTCCTCTTACAGTGTAGCGCCTAATGGCGAACGGGTACTTCTTACTGCTCGTGGAGATATTTTTTCTCTGCCTGGAAAAGAAGGAATCACTTATAATCTCACTAACTCATCGGATGCAAATGATCAGAATGCGCTTTGGTCTCCCGATGGCGAACAGTACTCTTACGTATCCGATAAGCATGGCGAGTTCCGCATCTACGTGCACAACATACATACAGGAGAAGAAAAAGCTGTGACCAAAGATATAAAGACCTACATCATTGACTATTCATGGGCGCCCAATTCTCAGAAGATTCTTTGGAGCGACAAAAAGAATACACTTAACATAACCGATGTAGCAACAGGAAAAAATACATTAGTGGAAGAATCGGGAGTAAGTATCTTTGATGATTTCAATTGGTCGCCAGACAGTCGCTTCATTACTTACACCCGTCCGGAAAAGGCAATGAGCAACGTGATTGTTTATGAAGTGGCTACAGGCCAGAAGCACATCATTACTGATGGATGGTATGATTCAGGTACACCCAACTTCAGTTCAGATGGTAAATGCCTTGTGTTTCAGTCGGCACGTACATTCAATCCCACTTACGGACAAACAGAATGGAACCATGTGTATACTAATATGCTCAAGATCTATATCCTTCCTCTAACCAAGGATGCTAAGATACCATTTGCACCGGTTAATGATATGATTGCAGCAACTGCTGCACCTGATGAAACTGTTGCTAAAAAAGAAGTAAAAGGAAAAAAGGGCGCTACAAAGAAAGAAAACGCGATAAACTATGATTTTCAGAATATCGAAAGCCGCGTAGTAGAATTGCCTACTCAGGCAAGCTATTACCGCTATCTCAATATGGTAGGACAAAAGGTTTACTATCTCCGCGGAGGAAGTACTTTTGTTTACGATCTTGAAAAGAAAGTCGAGACTGATTTAGGCGTAAACATTGTTTTTGGTAATGGATATAAAAAAGCACTAGCCATAAAAGAGCAGAAAATGCAGGTTATTGATGTTCCAACAGCAGCCGTAAACATCAACGAGCCTATCAATCTGGGAGACCTCAAAAAACGGATAGACTATCATCAGGAATGGATGCAGATCTACAACGAAAGCTGGAGACAGATGCGCGATTTCTTCTATGCGCCCAATATGCACGGTGTTGATTGGAACAAGGTTTATGAGAAATACAAAGCTCTGATTCCTTATGTGAATCACCGTACCGACCTCACCTATATCATTGGTGAAATGATTGGCGAGCTAAGCATTGGTCACGCATATTCACAGAATGGCGAACACCCCACTCCTACCCGTATTCAAATGGGTATGCTGGGAGCAAACTTCACCAAAGATGCTTCCGGTTACTTCAAGGTTGAATCCATTACCGCAGGAGCCAACTGGGATAAATCAACCCGTTCTCCGCTCACCATGCCGGGAGTTAACGTGAAGAAGGGCGATTACATTATTGCTATCAACGAACATTCACTGAAAGATGTTAAGGATCCTCAGGAGCTATTGATTGAACTGGCCGGAAAAACTACTGAACTTACAGTAAACACCATTCCTTCCGAAAAGGGAGCCCGCACCGTTCTGGTTACTCCGCTGGCCGATGTTGCCAAATTGAATTATTATAACTGGGTACAAGAAAATACCCGCAAGGTGAATGAAGCAACAAATGGAGAAGTGGGTTACATTCATATTCCTGATATGGGAGTTGACGGACTGAATGAGTTTGTGAAACACTACTATCCGCAACTGATGAAGAAAGCACTTATTATTGACGACCGCGGCAATGGCGGTGGTAACGTATCGCCAATGATTATTGAGAGACTGATGCGTGTTCCAACTTTCTTCACCATGCATGCCGGACAAAAAGAAGGATCAGTAAACCCTGTAGGTACATTTATGGGCCCCAAAGTGTTACTGATAAATGAATATTCAGCTTCTGACGGCGACCTGTTCCCCTACCGTTTTAAATACAACAAGCTGGGAACAGTGATTGGCAAGCGTACCTGGGGAGGCGTAGTTGGTTACAGTGGCACAGTTCCCGTTGTGGATGGCGGCTCCATTGTAACTCCGTCTTATGCTCCTTATGCTGCCGATGGCAGTGGTTTCATCATTGAAGGAAGAGGTGTGGAACCAAACATTGAACTGGAGAATGATCCTTATAAAGAATATACAGGTGAAGATCAGCAGTTAAATAAAGCCATTGAAGTAGCTTTAGATAAGCTAAAAACAGAAAGACAGGAAATTCCTGCTATCCCTGCATTCCCCGACAAAAGTAAAAAGAATAAATAATACTTAGATTGATTGTTAAGCAGGCGGTGACAGAGTTGATCTGTTACAGCCTGCTTTTTTTATTATTTATTGAGCTATCATTACTAATCTATTGGAGAATAAAATAAATCCATTCTCCAATGAATTTATTTTATTCTCCTGTTTTTCATATTCCGGTTATTGCTATCCCAACACCGAAGAGTGGGAAATTGTATCCCAACTACCCGTTCATCCTGAAGATATAATTATTAGAAAACAAGCCAATGAATCCTTTTATAAAACAAATCTTACTGAGGTTTTAGCCAAATATGCCATTAAATAATTATACATAACCGGCTGTGCCACGTATCATTGTGTAGACACGACTATAAAGTCGACCCTTTCAAAGATTATAATATTACCGTGGTTAGTGATCGCCATACCACAGTCAACCGTCCTTGCTGCTCCGCTAAAACATTAATTGATTTTTATTATTAGCTTTGGACAGATTTAACTCAGACAAAATATAAAATCAAGGTTATTCCGGCAGCAGATATTCTGATTGATTAGATTGCCCGTCAAAACAAATAAACACAATAACTTTAATGACAAGCAAAAAAGAGAAGAATAAAAAAAACCTTCATCGGGAATGAAAGTCATGTTAAGGTAAACTTAGTATATAGACAAAAAAAAAGAAGAGTTCCTATTTTTTAGACTCTTCTTTTCCAATTACACAGTTAGATATACATATCTTAATTTTCTGCGAGTAGTTCTCTTTCTTTTTCATTATTGATAGACAAATTTAAAAGGCAAACAAATTTAAAATACTGATCTCCTGACAAAATCACTTTAGCATTAGCCAAGTTAAAATAAAGCGCCTTTTCTGTTGCTTCTTCCAATGTAACGCCTTTTGCAGTAGCTCTTTCCATTCTTTTTTCAGCTTCGTTAAACACAAACTGTAAACCATCTTTTTGTTCAGAGTTCACACTCAAATAAGAAGCTACTCTGTTAAATGTCTTTTCGTTGTTCAACTTGTAGATAAAACTACTTGGACTTCCTGCAAACGTAGCTGTTGCAAATCCGAATACAGCTAACACTAAAACTAATAATTTTTTCATAACTTAAAATTTTAATTAAACAATAAATAAAAAAAAAAGCAGACAATACCCTGAGTTGTGTGTTCATTGTATTATCTGCTATTCTTTTTATCTTTCGATGGTACAAAGATATAAATATGTTTTATAACATGCAAATATTTTGGCTATAAATGTTTTAAAACATACGATTATTTTTGCTATGAACATTCATTAACATATTTAAAGTGATAAAACACCTATTATTATGCAATAAGATGGTGTTATATAAACGCCAATACCGTTATTTATGTCACATTTATAAGTATATTAAGCTAATATAATAATCATATTGTCAATATATAGCGATTTTAGCTTTCTAAAATACAATATTGCAAATATATTTCAAAAACGCAAAAAAGACTATATTGTGCCCAAACAAGCAACAGATATATAAATTAGGTAGAAAAGCTACCAACAAGAACTTTATTAATAAATATATTCCATTTGAAGTTATTGAAATTCTATTATAATACAGACATGAGACATACCTCTATTCAATCCATTCGTGGTTTTTGCAGAATCTATTCAGCAGAGCCTTGTGAATAGAGAGCATCAATACTGCTACGGTATTTCCTCCCTACAGGTAAACTTATTCTGCAAAGAACAACAGAAGTACTTGATACTGCTTCTATTTTGTTAGTTGCTACAAGGTAAGAACGATGTATACGAAGAAACTGTGGAGCCGGCAGTTTCTTTTCCAATTCAGAAAGACTACCATAAACAATGATCTTCTTGTCAGCTGTTACTATTTTATAATAGTTGCTTAGGCTATGAATGTATAAAATATCATTGATTGCAATCTTATATAGTTTCCGTTCCGAGCGAACTGAAATAGATTCTTCCTCAGCAGTAGTACATCTCTCACGATGAATAATGCTGGCAGCTTTGCAGATAGCCTTTTCAAAACGTTCAAATGAAACAGGCTTCAACAAATAATCAATAGCATTCACCTCATAGCTTTCCAGTGCAAAACTATCGAAAGCTGTACAAAAGATAACCTTCGGAAGATTGGGCAGGCTCTTTATCCACTCCATACCATTGAGCTTGGGCATCTGAATATCCAGGAAAATTAAGTCTACAGAATGCTCCTGTAAAAAACGACTTGCTTCAAGTGCATTAGCACAGCGTCCTGCAACGTCGAAACCATCTAGCTGGTCAATGTATATTTCAAGAACATCGAGCGCCAGCTCTTCATCATCTACTAACAAACAATGTATAGGACTCATGATAGCAATTGTATTTTTAAAGTACTTATATAACTTTGAGCCAACGTTTCCACATCAAACGTATAGCGCCCCGGATATAATATATCCAAACGGTGACACACATTTTTTATACCAATGCCCGACGAAATATTATTCAGCTTTTCCGCCTCAGGGTCGAAAGAGTTAGAAACCCGGAATTGCATTTCATGTTCATTCACTATCAACTCAATGTTAATCCATGCCCCACTGGTTTCATTGGTGGTAGAGTGCTTAAAAGCATTTTCCACAAAGGGAAGCAATAATAAAGGTGCTATTTTATAACCAACAGTATCGCTCTTTACCTGCAATTGGACCGAAAATCGCTTCCCGTAACGAAGTTGCTCCAGATCAATATAATTACGAATGTAGTTTATCTCTTTCTCTACCGGCACACACTCTGCTACCGACTCTTGCAGAACATAGCGCATCAGGTCCGACAGCTTCAGAATCATCTCTGGTGTTTTGTCCGACCGTTTTAAAGCCATTGCATAAAGGTCGTTCAACACGTTGAAGAAGAAGTGCGGCTGTATCTGACTGCGCAGAAATTGTAATTCGGCCTGTATCTTTTCCTGCGACAAGGAAAGAATGCGGTTTTCCTTTTCCAGCGAATAACTGTAAAGCTTAACAGCAAAAGGAATGATCATTACTGCATTAATATTGATTACATTGTGCAGAATCTCAGAAGGATCAAAGAACGGGATATTAACATCATAAATTCCAAGCAACGGAATAGAAGAATAATAGGTGAGCGACCTTTGTAAAATAGCACCTATAAACATCATCAGTACCCATGCCACAGCCGAACGAATATACTTTTTATTGAAAAGTAACTTTGGAATAACATAATAAAGGCCGAAATAGACAACTCCCATTTTCACCGGCAGAAAGATCACCTCGTTATAAAAACAAACCCAGTAATTATTATAGCGTGTGCCCCAGGTAAATGTAAAAAAGAGAACTACACTGACCCAATAAACGATATGGAAGAAAACTCGTTTCCGGTTATTGTTAAGGCTATAGGTTAAAGGCATTTGTTTTGATATTAGTTTGATAAAACAAAAATAGTTTTTTTTATGTTATCTACACTATTAAGGGTCACGCGCATTTCTCTTTTTATGCGAACATAGCGTTATTTTATTCGTTTGCATAAAAATCACGGCATTGGCATAAACAATTTTCATCTATGAAAACTATTTATTTCCTTTGAGAATAATTTTTAGTAACCTTTCTATTTTCTACCTGCCATGAGAAACTATTTTCTCTTCCTTTGCCTGTTGTCATTGCCCGCTTGGGGAACTATAAACCCAATACGCAAACAATTTACCATAGCCAAAACCAGGGTAGTGCCTAAAATTGACGCAATTCCCGATGATAAAGCATGGGAACAAGCTCCTACCATTACCGACTTTATCCAGCAAAGTCCCGTCAATGGAGGTATACCTTCGCAAAAGACAGAAGTAAAAATGCTTTATGACGACCAGGCAATCTATGTACTAGCTATACTCTATGATAGTAAACCCGATTCAATCTTCTCAGAACTGAGCGAACGAGACTCGGGTGATGAAGCTAATGCCGACCTCTTTTCTGTGGAAATGAACCCCTACAACAACGGGCTTAATTCCACCGAATTCATGGTATCGGCAGCAGGAGTTCAGATGGATTCAAAAAATGACTTGGATGCCATGCATAAAACATGGGATGCTGTGTGGAAAAGCGCTGTAGTAAAGACTAAGCAAGGATGGATTGTCGAAATGGAGATTCCTTTTTCTGCTCTTCGATTTCCTAAAAAAGAGGTACAACTGTGGGAAATCAATTTCTTTCGCCTCATTAAGCGCAACGGCGAAGCCATCACATGGAATTTTGTGGATAAGAACAAACACGGTTGGCTAAACCAAGCTGGAGAAATGCACGGCTTACAAAACATTAATCCTCCTACCCGACTATCACTGATGCCCTACTTAACAACTTATTTCGATAAAAAAGGAACTACGTTCAAAGGTGGAATGGATCTTAAGTATGGTCTCAATGAGAGCTTTACACTTGACATGATGCTGATTCCCGATTTTGGACAAACGCGGGCGGATGATGATATTCTTAACCTCACCACGGTAGAAACCAAGTACGACGAAAAGCGCCAGTTTTTCACCGAAGGCACCGAATTATTCAGTAAAGGCGATATCTTTTATTCGCGACGCATCGGCGGACAGCCCCGAAACCATGATAAAATACCGGCACAGCTTGGCACTAACGAAGTAATACAGAAAAACCCTACTGAAACAAACCTGTATAATGCCACCAAGTTATCGGGTTATACATCCAAGGGATGGGGATTTGGGATGCTGAATGCTGTTACTCAGGAACAGGATGCGCAGATAAGAGACAGCATTACGGGCAACACACACCGCATTGTAACACAAGGAGTAAGCAACTACAACCTTTTGGTAGTAGATAAAACAATAGGTAAAGAATCATATATTAGTTGGGTGAACACCAATGTTACAATGCCCAATGAGCATCACATGGCAAATGTATCCGGATTTAATTTCAAATATAATTTTATGAAATATATGGTGTCGGGTGATGCTTTTGTAAGTTACATCCATGATAAGGAAGAGAACACCACTTCCAATGAATTTGGCCAACGCTTTAACCTCAACTTTGCTAAGGTGAAAGGAGCTTTTCGTTATGAACTAAACAATACCATACTAAGCGACACATACAATCCACGAGACTTTGGTTATCTGCAAAACAATAACCTGATAACAAACGTACTCAAGTTGCAATATTATCGCTTCACGCCTTCCAAACATTTTAACGAGATAACCGCAGAGCTTGATATGACCTACGAAAGTCTCTACAAGCCATTTCAGTACAGCCGCTTTGAGTTGGAAGGAAATCTAAAATTTCTCTTTAGGTCGTTGAATTACATTAAGTTTTATGTAAGTGCCACTCCCGTAAAGAAGTACGATTACTTTGAACCACGCGTGGAAGGGTGGAAATATATGGAGCCTACAGCAGCCTATGGTGGTGTTGAATATTCCTCGGATTGGCGCAAAAAGCTGGCCTATACAGCTATGGTGGGCTACTGGCAAGCCACACGCTTTCACAAGAGTTCCTCCTATCTGACCTTTCAGCCACATTACCGTGTTAATGACCGTCTCTCGTTCGATTATAAAGCAACCTGGTCCTTTTTACAAAATGCAATCGGCTTCGTAGATAAATCTGTAAACAGCGATTCCATCTTTTTCGGACGTCGTAATATCTCTGATATGGAAAATATTATTTCGGTAAAACTCTCTCTTTCCAACAAGAGTTCGCTCAATCTGCGGTTAAGACACTACTGGTTCAGCGTTCGCTACCAAGGTTATTATCTTCTCCAACGTAACGGCAACATGCAGGACACCAGGCAAGAGAAGAATTACAATGCTAATTCAAGTTCATTTAACTCCGACATTACATATATCTGGCAATTCTTACCAGGTAGCGAACTATCGGTGGTGTGGAAAAACTACTATTCTTTTGCCAACAAGAATACAGCTCCTGACTATTTTAGCAATCTGAGAAATGTGTTCTCACATTCACAGCTCAACAACCTGTCGTTAAGAATTATCTATTATATTGATTATCAAAAAATGAAAAAACTATTTTGAGCCTCATGCAATTATTTATCACAAATTTATTATAAACAACATCATTAAATTATTTACGATGAAAAAACTATTTTTTCTCTTATTCATCTTCCTGGTAACAAGCCTTCATGCTCAGGTAGAGAGAGTTGAACCCACCTGTTGGTGGATAGGAATGAAAAATCCCAAACTACAATTATTGGTCTACGGCAAGAATATTGCCAGAAATCAGGTTACAATAAAGTATTCCGGCATTAAAGTTTTGAAGGTAAACAAAGTATCTAATCCCAACTATTTGTTTATTGACTTGTCCATCGATTCTAAGCTTGCCAAAGCCGGAAAGTTTGATATTACCTTTCAGCAAAACAGCAAAACAACTACCACTTACAAATATGAACTAAAGAATCGTGAACAAGCTTCCGCCAAACGTAAAGGATTTGATAGCGGAGATCTGATCTATCAAATAATGCCCGATCGCTTTTCAAATGGTGACACAACAAACGACTTTGTTAAAGGTTACCCCGACAGCATCAACCGCAAAGAGCCCAATGCCCGTCACGGAGGAGATCTTCAGGGAATTATCAACCATCTTGATTATATCTCTTCAATGGGATATACCGCTTTGTGGCTTACTCCTGTGTTGGAAAATAACATGCAGGCCACTTCTTATCACGGATACGCCATTACTGACTATTATCATGTTGACCCACGTTTTGGCAGTAACGAACTATATCAGAAATTATCCTCCGAATGCAAGAAAAAGAATATCAAACTGATTATTGATGCTATTGTAAACCATAGTGGCAGAAACTGGTGGATCTGCAACGATTTGCCATCAAACGACTGGCTGAACAATTACCCGAACATAAAAATGTGCAACTTCCGTTGTACAACAAACTTTGATCCCCATAAATCAGAGATTGATGCAAAAGGTATGTCCGACGGATGGTTTTCAGAATCAATGCCCGATCTTAATCAGCGTAACCCGTTTGTAGCCAATTACCTTATTCAAAATACAATATGGTGGATTGAATATGCGGGGTTAAGCGGAGTACGTAGCGACACACATCAGTATCCTGACAAGAAATTCATTAGTGAGTGGTCCAAACAAATTCTTGCCGAATATCCTAATTTCAACATGGTGGGCGAAGTATGGTTAAATTATCCGGCTATGACAGCTTACTGGCAAAAAGATGCCCCTAATCTCGACAAGTTCAACTCTAACCTGCCTACCATTATGGATTTCCCTTTGCACTTTGCCTTACGCACAGCACTCTCCGAAGGCGAAGGTTGGGACACCGGGATCTGTCGTCTGTACGATATATTCAGTCAGGACTTTTTGCTGGCCAATCCTATGAACATAATGGTATTTGCCGACAATCATGATACTCCCCGCTTTTACACACTACTCAAGGAAAATCTTGCCAACTATAAACTAGCCATGGCGCTATTGCTTACTACCCGCGGCATTCCCCAAATGTATTCAGGTACCGAGTTTTTAATGACAGGAGACCAAAGTCAAGGTGATGGAGTAATGCGTAAAGATTTACCTGGTGGATGGGCAGAAGATAAAGTAAGTGCATTTACCAAACAAGGCCTCGCCAATGATCAGATTGATGCACAAGACTTTATGAAACGTATCCAGAACTGGCGTAAGACTAGTGATGCGGTTAAATATGGAAAGATGAAACAATTTGTCCCGGAAAACGGAACTTATGTTTATTTCCGCATCAAACAAGATAAAGCAGTAATGGTAATACTCAATAATAAGGCCAATAAGCAAGAGTTGAAAACCATTCGTTTTGCCGAATGCTTGAATGACCGTCATTCAGGAACAGAAATCATCTCAGGTAAGAAACTTAACTGGGAAGATAAAATTGAAGTTCAAGGAAAAACATCTATGATTATTGAATTAGATTAAAACCTCTATAAACAAATTCTGCGGTAAACGTTGTATTAACACATTCCGTTTATCGCAGAATTCATTTATCAAAACAGCTTATTCTTATTACATTTTCATTGTCTATTTTTCTTATTCTCGGCTAATAATACCTTTTTAATTTTGCCATCGCTCTTCTGTTTCAAAGAGCGTCCTGTACCATCACATGAGTTACTACTTTTGAGACTTTCATTTTTTACATTATTTGCCCTCTTACAACTCTTGCACTCATAATTATCACAAGTATTATTGTTGTTTTCATCAACAAAACAAGGCCTTTTACGCTCTGTAGAATTCACTTTCTTTTTAGCAGCCTGAGCATTTGCATCGCCCAAACAAAACATAAAGAACATAACTAAAAAAAATAAAATCTTTTTCATATCAATAAGACTAAAATTATTACATCCGCAACAAAGATATTATTATTTTTGAAGCATAAATATATGCACCATCAAAAAATATCAAAAAAAATAAGTCTATCAATGATCTTCATTAAGTGAAAAGGCGGCTATTATTCTTTACTGAATAATAACCGCCTTCCTATTTGCACTGAGTGCTGTTATCAAATATAGTTCTTTTGCTTCTACTTAGCAGAATTATTAACCATCATAGCAATGTAACTCTCAAATCGGGCACCATCTGTAATTTCCCATTTATCATTCTTATCATTCCAGCTAAAAGAAATGTAATTTGATACATCTTTTCCCGCTTCTTTGTGATAAATAGCTTTTTGTTTTCTAAGGGAAAAATCATTCTTTTGATTGTTCCACCTACCAAATTCCTGAATCTGATTTTCTCCTATAATAGTTATAGTAAACAAATAAGAAGGAATCCATTTCTGAGTGGCAACATTCCAACGATAGGCCTTCTTGGTTTTTAAGAATCCAGTCTCATTATAAGAAAATTCATATTTCAAATGAGGGGTAAGAACACATGACACTGAATCAAATAAAAATACAGTTTCTTTGTCTTTGCTTTTGTCATAAACAAAACTTTGAGATTTCTGAGCATTTACTGCCGAACTACAAATAAACAATAAACAAATAGTAATACTGATTACTAATGTGCTGATACTTAAAACAATTTTTTTCATAATTTGAAATTTTAATTTATGATATTACCTATATATTAATTTCTGTTCAATCATCCATTTAAATATTAGACGTATATTCTTTTAAAATAGTTGCAAATAAAAATCAATCTACATCCTTTATATTTTATATTACATTTCACTTATTATATTGCAATGCGCGTGCCACAAATTCAGAATGCTAATATTCAGATATTTACGTAAAATACTATTGTTCATTAATGAACAATAGCTGTTCAAACACGAACAACTTCAGGTATATTTGCTAATTTTGCACCTAATTACAGCAGAAAGCATTATGAATATAGTTTTAGATGTACATACACACACCGTAGTAAGTGGGCATGCGTTTAGCAGTTTACAGGAAATGGCACAGGCAGCAGCCGATAAAGGTCTTCATTTACTAGGTATTACAGAGCATGGGCCCAATATTCCGGGAACGTGCGATCCTATTTACTTTCGCAATATTTGGACCATTCCCCGCCATATGTATGGCGTGGAACTGATGCTAGGCTCAGAATTAAACATTTTAGATTATGAAGGACACGTAGACCTCGATGAGTCTTATTGGGAGCGGATGGATATCTGTATTGCAGGACTTCATTCACTTTGCTATACACCCGGAACAGTAGAGCAGAACACCTCGGCAGTGATAGGAGCCATTAGGAATCCTTATATCAAAATTATAACCCACCCCGGCGATGGAACTGCTGAGCTCAATTATGAGCCTATCGTGATGGCTGCAAAGGAAAACCACACTCTACTTGAAATAAATAACAGCTCTTTGGCACCTTATCGCAACAAAGCAGCAGCTCCTGATAATTTCAAAGAGATATTGCAACTGTGCAAGAAATATGATCAGCCGGTTATTCTGGGCAGTGATGCGCATATCTCATTTGCCATTGCCAATTATGACTT
>Ga0172378_10004020_pt1 | contig 13838 bp, 13 predicted proteins | sample GrowelOW332metaG_FD_119755 | JGI IMG/M metagenome (GOLD analysis project Ga0172378, IMG submission 119755) | Groundwater microbial communities from an aquifer near a municipal landfill in Southern Ontario, Canada - Pumphouse #3_1 metaG | ecosystem: Environmental > Aquatic > Deep subsurface >... | reverse complement strand
TCCTTTTGGCGTAATTGAAAAATACGGATCTGATCCTCTGCGCTGGTATATGATGACAAATTCACAGCCATGGGATAATTTGAAATTTGATGAATCAGGAGTTGATGAGGTAAGGCGTAAGTTTTTTGGCACACTTTATAATACATATGGTTTTTTTGCCTTATATGCCAATGTTGACGGATTTAAATATCAGGAAAAAGAAATTCCACTCAGGGAACGTTCCGAAATTGACAGATGGATCATTTCACTTCTTAATTCACTCGTTCGTAATGTTGATGATAGTTTAAACGATTATGAACCTACGAAGGCAGGTCGTTATATATCAGAATTTGTTACTGAAAATTTAAGTAACTGGTATGTTCGTCTGAGCCGTAAACGTTTCTGGGGCGGAGACTATGAACAGGATAAAATCGCTGCTTACCAGACGCTGTATACATGCCTGGTTACTGTGGCCAAATTAATGGCCCCTATTTCACCTTTCTATTCAGACCTGCTTTATAATGATCTAAACGAATTAACAGGCAAAGAAATCAGGCAAAGCGTTCATCTTTCGGAATTCCCTAAATCAAACATTCAACATATTGATGGGGATCTTGAACAGCGTATGAATCTCGCACAGCGTGCTTCTTCGATGATTCTGGCTCTGAGAAGAAAAGAGAAGATTAAAGTAAGGCAGCCTTTAGCCAAAATTATGGTTCCTGTTTTAAATGAGAAACTCAAAGAACAGTTTAAAACTATAGAGAATATTGTTCTTTCTGAGGTAAATGTAAAAGAGGTAGAATACCTTACTGATACAAACAGCGTTTTCAGTAAAAAAATAAAACCTAATTTTAAGACTCTTGGTCCAAAATATGGTAAGCAGATGAAACAGATTTCTGGCGCTGTTGCAAAATTTACACAGACAGATATAGCTAAACTGGAAAAAGAGAATTCTTTTTCTTTGAATATTGCTGAACAAATTATAACTATTACAAAGGAGGATGTGGAGATTACCACTGAGGATATTCCCGGATGGCTGGTAGCAACTGACGGTGATCTGACCATTGCTCTTGATGTTCTTATTTCTGATGAACTGAAGCAGGAAGGAATTGCCCGTGAGTTTATTAATAAAATTCAGAATCTTCGTAAAGATAGTGGCTTTGAAGTTACAGACAGAATTTCGGTGAATATAGAGAAGAATGATTTTTATAATAATGCAGTTATTAATTTCAAGGATTATATTTCAAGTCAGACCTTGTCAAGTGAGATGATATTAACTGACAGACTTGATGATGAAAAAATTACTGAAGTAGAAATTAGCAAGGATGTAAATGCTAAAATTATGATAGATAAAATGAAATAAATATATTATGCTGTATTTCGGAAATGTTTCCATGATTTAAAAAATGAAGAGAAGGAACTAATGTTTAGAATTTCCGTTAAAGAGAAAAAGTGTTTGTTTTTACTATATGTTTCCTAAACTATTAAAACCTAAAGTTATGACAGAGAAAACAAGATATTCTGATACTGAATTAGAAGAATTTAAGCAGATCATAATTAAAAAATACAATCAGGCTAAACAAGATTACGAATTGTATAGAAATGCAATGACCCAGAGGGATGAGAATAATACAGAGGATACTTCTCCTACTTTTAAGGTTTTGGAGGAGGGTGCAAGTACTCTTTCAAAGGAAGAGGCCGGAAAGTTGGCTCAGCGTCAGCTGGATTTTATTCATCATCTTCAGGCAGCGATGGTACGTATTGAAAATAAAACATACGGTATTTGTCGCGAAACAGGGAAACTTATTTCCAAAGAGAGATTGCGTGCTGTTCCTCATGCTACTTTGTCTATTGAAGCTAAGAATAATAAGCGATAGTTTGGCAGGTAATAGTTATTATGTTATAAGTTAACTAATTAAAAAAATGTCTAAAGGTAAAAAGGCAGGTCTAATCATTTTTTTTGTCTTACTGGCAGATCAGATTTTAAAGATCTGGGTAAAAACGCATATGTCTTTGGGGGATGAATTTTCCGTCATAGGCAACTGGTTTCTTATTCATTTTGTCGAAAATAATGGAATGGCATTCGGATTTGAGTTTTCAGGGAATTACGGGAAGTTGTTTTTAAGCGTTTTCAGAATAGTCGCAGTGATTCTGATTGGATGGTATCTTGCAAAGCTGGTAAAAAGGAAAGAGGTTCCCATGGGCTTTATTGCATGTCTTTCGCTGATTCTTGCCGGAGCCATAGGAAATATTATAGACAGCATGTTCTACGGTATGATGTTCAATGATAGTTACGGACATTTTGCACAATTATTTCCTGACGGAGGAGGTTATTCATCAATTTTGCACGGAAGGGTAGTGGATATGCTTTATTTTCCTCTTTTTTCGGGACATTATCCTACATGGCTTCCTTTTATAGGAGGTAGTGATTTTTTGTTTTTTCGTCCTGTATTTAATATTTCAGATTCTTCCATAACAATAGGTATTTTTAGCATTATCTTATTCTACTGGAAGCTATTCGGAGGGTTGATGCAAAAAGACGAAAAAAAATAATTTGCAAAGTATAAGAAAAATTTGACGAAAAAGCCTCAATTTATTTGTGTATTTGAGGGTATTGTTGTAAAATTGCAAACCCAAACAGAAAAGTATTGAAATAAAATGGGCCCATAGCTCAGTTGGTTAGAGCACCTGACTCATAATCAGGGAGTCGTTGGTTCAAGCCCAACTGGGCCCACTCAATAAATAAGGCACTTTCAGTAATGAAGGTGTCTTTCGTTTTTTAGACTCAGAGACTTTTATATAAATATAAATACTATATCATAGTAACTATTTTTGCTTGATTCTTAATTGCTTTATTTTAATCATAAGAATTCCTCAAGGTTTGTATTGGGGTGCAGATGAAAGTTTGAAAATGTTTTCATAACGTTTTGAAAAAGTGTTTTTTCACTAAATGGGATTCGGGTTGGTGCAGTTCGCATAGCGAATTACATTAACCAAATATTATCAGTCTGTCCCGAAGGGCAGACTGATTGCATCAACACGAACCCCATTATCTGCAAGCCCGAAGGGATTGCAGATAATAGATAAATATATTCACAAGAAAATTAATAAAATATTTATTTTTTACTCTTTAGTTTTTTCAGTAATGTGTTTTCCTGATTTAGGTTGACTGATTTTAATCGATATGCAGAATAAAATCAGAAAATCTGGTTATTCAAAGAAATCAGTACAAACTTAAGTTTGTACTGATTAATTATTTTATTATTATTGTATAAAGCCCCATAACTTTTTTTCAGGATGATATAACTTTTTGTATAAATAAAAACACAATAAAAATGAGTGAAAAGTTAGAGCGTAAACAATTTCCTGTTTTAATTTTAGCAGACTTTTCCGATGGTAGTTGGTATGCATCATCGTTTGCTATGCAATACTTGTATCACAATGATTCATCAATTTTTATTTTACAGACCCATGAGAACAGAGGATGGGGTCATTTTATGATGCGTAATTTATCGCATAGTTTAAAAAAAATTACCAAATACGATCTTCAACAATTAAAGAATAAACTACTATTCAATTTTTCTATTAAAAAAGACCAGATTAATACACTTTCTATAGAAGGGAATCTAAATGCTGTTTTGCAATACAAACTTTTAATTAAAGATGAATATTTTGTTACATTGAGTATTTACAGCTCTTTCCCTGATTCGTGTAATCGTCAAAACAAATACCTGGAAAAACTAATAGATAACTCTCATCATCCCTTATTTATATTGTCTGGTGATTTCAACAAACAACCAAATAAAAAAATATCCTTTGTAGGCAATTCCTGCAAAATTCCATCAAAGTCTCTTGTTGATCAAGTATTAAAAATATGCAAAGAAACACAGTCTACACTGGAGATTCTTTTTGTGCTTTTTAATGAGGTTCAAAAAATTTCAGATGACGTATTTAACTTTTACATCGAAAATTTTAAAACAATTGAATACGAAATAAAGCAAGTGGCGGGCGATACAAAATACAAAGGTTTAAAAGACCACCTCGGTGACAAAACCAAAGATTTATTAGTAATTGAAAATAGTTAATCACTACCTCTATAAATCATGACCTTTAAAAATGCAAAAAATAAGGCATTTACTATGGGAACAAGAAGTGAACTGCAAAGTGGAAATGATTATATCTTAGTGGGATAAAAAATGATCTCATTGTGAAATCCATTGAACATGGATAGCCGGGTTTGGTAATCATTCGTATTCATTAGGAGTCTATTTTTAACAGCACAAGCATTGGAAACTTTGTTTCCGGAATAGTGTATGGCTGTATAAATTCATTTTTTACGGTAAACTATTACCCAAATTAGTTTGCCTAAATTTTCTTGTAAACATTAAATGTTAACTATATGTTAACAAAAATTAATTATTTAACAAAATTAATTTACGAAGAGGGCATTGCCCGGGCACAAAAAAGCCGAACAAATTGTTGATAGTACTAAAAGTTAATAGGTTTCAATTTTAAAAACTTACAAAAAAGAGTTCCTTTTTTAAAATATGGGAATCTCTAATTTGAAGTTATTTAAAGTTAAAAGGGAATTTCGAGAGTTACAGAATAGTTTTAGATTTAAAAAATAACCATTGGTATAACCCCGACAATACAATTTTATTTTGGGAAAATAAAAATTTAATGTATTTTAAAATTTTTACAAGGCTGCAAATTTTTTATATTTACACTGAATTTAGAAAATGATTTTGCTGTAAACATTTTTTCGTAAACAAATTTAACCAATATATATGTCATCAAAAATTCAGGAATTAACAGAGAAAATATACGACGAAGGTATAGCAAAGGCCAAAAATGAAGCGGTAGTAATTATTGCTGATGCACAAAAAAAAGCCGACGAAATTATTGAGGCAGCGAAAAATGAAGAAGAAAAAATTTTGGGTGAAGCCAGAAACAATGCTTCGGAGTACAAAGAAAAAACCAAAGCCGAGATTAAAATTGCTTCGCGTCAGGTCATTAACAATGTAAAACAAGAGATCACTAAACTTATTGCGTTAAAACAAGTACAACCCGAGTTGACTGATATTTTTAAGAACAGCGAATTTTTAGGCGACGTGATTGCAGCATTAATTAAAAACTGGAACCCTCAAAAACCGGAAGAATCAGACATCCATGTTTTACTTCCTAAAAACAAAGAAGCTGAACTCAATAAGTATTTTGAGGGGAAAGCAAAAAATGCTTTAAATAAAGGAGTTGAAGTAGTTTTTGAATCAGAAATTAGCAATGGTTTTAAAATTGGTCCTAAAGATGGGAGCTACATAATAAGCTTTTCTGACAAAGATTTTGAAGATTATTTTAAAGGTTACCTAAAAGAAAAAACCAAAGAATTACTTTTTGCCAAATCGTAAAATGGAGGCATGCTTGAAAAACTAATTATTTGCAAATTATTCAAGCCTTTCATTCAAATTTTTTTGAAAAAACCAAAATACCGATACAACAGATAATTACTGCTTATGTTAAAACAAAACTATTATTACATAGTAGCTGGTTTACCCGAATTGTTTTTCGACGAAAACAAGACAATTGAAAGTAGTGCGGATTTTAAAAACGAAATAAAAGAATTGCTTTCCCCTGCGGATTTTGAATGTGTTGAGCTGCTTTTTCTAGCTCGCAAAAACAGAGAATTGCTTGATACATATTTCAAGAAAGGAGAAGTATATTTCGACGAACTTCCCCCGGAGCTTTCAAACAAAACATACATTAGAAACTTTGTGGAATGGGCAGAAGGAAAAGAGGTCCAAACCATGAAACTTGAATTTGAAAATAAATTGTACTCGCTATATTATAACTATGTGTTGTCTGTTACCAGTAATGATTTTTTGAAGAATTGGTTTAAACTCGAACTGGATGTAAAGAATATTCTCACAGCAATCAATTGCGAAAAGTTCCACTATCTGCTTCCAAATCATTTAATTAAAACCGAATTTAATAAAGCAAGCTATTCTTTACTTGTTAAAAAACAGTTTAAATACGAGCTGTATGAAGATTTGATTCCGGTGGCAAAACAAGTTTTTGCAGCGGCTGAAGCAAATACAAGTGTAGTTGTCCGAGAACAGAAAATAGATAAAATATTGTGGAATTATGTAGAAGAAGAAACTACCTACAATTATTTCACTATTGAAAAAATATTGACTCACATAATTAAACTTTACATTGTAGAACGCTGGTCACCATTAAACGAAACAGAAGGAAAAACCTTTTTGGCAAAACTTATTGCAGATATAAAACAGACCTACAATTTAGCAGATGCATTATAGAAATAAAAAACAAAATAATATGAACACGAAGGGAAAAGTTGTTGGTATAATTTCGAATTTGGTAAGCGTTGCCGTTGACGGGCCGGTGCAGCAAAATGAAATCTGCTTTATTAACATGGAGAACGTTAAGTTAATGGCAGAGGTCATTCGTATTGGTAAAAATAACGCCTACATTCAGGTTTTTGAAAGTACACGTGGATTAAAAATTGGTACCGAAGTTGAATTTATGGGACACATGTTAGAGGCGACACTCGGTCCCGGTATTTTGTCGAAAAATTTCGATGGGCTGCAGCACGATTTAGATAAAATGGACGGTACTTTCCTAAAAAAAGGAGATTATACAGCGGCTTTGGAAGACGATAAACTTTGGGCGTTTAAACCAATTGCCAATGTTGGTGACAAAGTTATTTCCGGTTCATGGTTGGGCGAAGTGAAAGAAAACTGGATGCCGCACAAAATTATGGTTCCTTTTAAATTTAAAGGGAATTTTACAGTGAAAGAAATTACTGCCGAAGGGGAATATAAAATCAATGATACCATGGCTGTGCTTACTAACGACCAGAATGAGGACGTAAAAGTTACCATGGTACAAAAATGGCCGGTCAAAATTCCGATAAAAGATTATAAAGAAAAGCCGCGTCCTTTCCTCCTTATGGAAACCGGTGTTCGCGTAATCGACAGCCTAAATCCAATTGTTGAAGGTGGAACAGGATTTATTCCCGGTCCGTTTGGAACTGGAAAAACGGTATTGCAACATTCTCTGGCTAAGCAAGCCGATGCCGATATGATTATTGTTGCAGCTTGCGGTGAACGTGCCAATGAGGTTGTGGAGATTTTTGCTGAGTTCCCCGAAATTATAGACCCACGCACCGGACGTAAATTAATGGAACGTACTACGATTATTGCCAATACATCGAACATGCCAGTTGCGGCGCGTGAAGCGTCGGTTTATACTGCCATGACTTTGGCAGAATATTACCGCGCTATGGGATTGAAAATATTATTACTGGCCGATTCCACTTCGCGCTGGGCACAAGCTTTGCGCGAAATGTCGAACCGGATGGAAGAACTGCCAGGGCCCGATGCCTTTCCGATGGACTTGCCTGCAATTATCTCGAGTTTTTATGCCCGTGCCGGATATGTGTTATTGAATAACGGAAGTACCGGTTCGGTTACCTTTATCGGAACCGTGTCGCCGGCAGGTGGTAACTTAAAAGAACCTGTTACCGAATCTACAAAAAAAGCAGCACGCTGTTTTTATGCACTTTCGCAAGACCGCGCCGACAGTAAACGTTACCCGGCAATTGAAGCGGTTGACAGTTACTCTAAATACATTGAATATCCTGAGTTTATTGAATATGTAAAAGAAAATATTTCGGATGACTGGGTGAGTAATACCTTAATGGCGAAAAATATTCTTCAACGCGGAAAAGAAGCTTACGAACAAATCAATATTTTGGGTGACGACGGCATACCAATCGAATACCACCAAAATCTTTGGAAATCGGAGCTTATCGACTTTGTTATTCTTCAGCAAGATGCTTTTGATAAAGTAGATGCTTCAACTCCGCTTAAACGTCAGCGTTACATGATGGCAAAAGTATTGGATGTTTGTCAAAAAGATTTCAAATTCGATTCGTACGAACAGGTGAATCCATATTACAAATCGCTTATTAACATCTTCAAACAAATGAACTACTCAGAATTCGAATCAGAAAAATTCAAAAAATTTGAAGCTGAGTTAATCGAAAAAATAAGTGAAAGAGTAAGCAAATAATCCAACCCGTAGTATTTAAAACTAAAAAGTTATAGCAATGACTGCATTCAAAAAAATATATACAAAAATAGATCAGATAACAAAAGCAACCTGTTCGTTATATGCTACCGGAGTTGGAAATGAAGAAATGGCAACGGTTTATGGACGATTGGCTCAGGTGGTAAAAATTCAGGGGGATTTGGTAACCCTTCAGATTTTTTCTGGAACAGAAGGAATTCCTACTAACGCCGAAGTAGTGTTTTTGGGTCATTCACCGCAGTTAGCGGTTAGCGAAGAATTGGCCGGAAGGTTTTTTAATGCTTATGGTCACCCTATCGACGGCGGTGCTGAAATTGATGGCGAGTTGGTTGAAATTGGCGGTCCATCTGTAAATCCGGTGCGAAGGAAACAACCCTCGGAATTAATTGCCACCGGAATTGCCGGTATCGATTTAAACAATACGCTGGTTACCGGGCAAAAAATCCCGTTTTTTGCCGATTCCGACCAGCCTTATAACGAAGTAATGGCAATGGTTGCGTTGCGTGCAAAAGCTGATAAAATTATTTTGGGCGGAATGGGAATTACCAACGACGATTACCTGTATTTTAAAAACCTTTTTGAAAATGCCGGTGCTCTCGATCGAATCATTAGTTTTGTAAATACCACTGAAAATCCACCGATTGAGCGTCTGCTTGTTCCGGATATGGCGCTGACAGCAGCGGAATATTTTGCAAAGAAAAATCAAAATGTACTGGTACTTTTAACCGACATGACTTTATATGCCGATGCCTTAAGTATTGTATCGAACAGGATGGATCAAATTCCATCGAAAGATAGTATGCCGGGTTCGTTGTATAGCGACCTTGCGCGAATTTACGAAAAAGCGGTTCAGTTTCCCGATGGCGGCTCTATTACTATTGTAGCGGTAACTACACTTTCGGGTGGGGATATCACCCATTCTATTCCTGATAATACTGGTTACATTACCGAGGGGCAGTTATTTTTGCGTAAAGATACCGATATTGGTAAAGTAATTGTAGATCCTTTCAGAAGTTTATCGCGTTTAAAACAATTGGTAATTGGTAAGAAAACCCGTGAAGATCATCCTCAGGTAATGAATACTGCGATTCGATTATTTGCTGATGCTGCAAATGCCAAAACAAAAATTGAAAACGGTTTCGATTTGAGCGATTACGATAAACGTACTATCGAATTCGCAAAAGAATATTCGGAACAACTTCTGGCTATCGATATTAACATTGAAATTGATGAGATGTTAAATACTGCCTGGCGTTTATTTGGCAGGTATTTCACTAATGCTGAAATAGGTATTAAAACTGAATTGATTGAAAAATACGGCTTGGTAGAGAAAGGAAAGGCAGAAGAAGTTTCGATCTAAAAAATTGCGATTAATTTTACAAAATTAAACAAACGTGGCAATAAAATTTCAATACAATAAAACATCACTACAAAGCCTGAATAAGCAGTTATCCATGCGAACAAAGGCGTTGCCGACTATTAAAAATAAGGAGGCAGCCTTGCGTTTGGATGTAAAAAAGGCAAAGGTCGAAATGCGAGATTTGCAAAAACAATTCGACATAAAAATAAATTCGGGAGGAAATTTTACCAGAATGTGGAATGAATTTTTACCCAATTTAATGTCGATTGCAAAAGTAAATGTGAGCTCAAAAAAAATTGCTGGTGTTAAAATTCCCGTGTTAAAAGAAGTGGTTTTCCACGAAGAGGAATTCAGCTTATTTGGAAGACCAAAATGGTTTCCCGAAGGAATTGCCTTTGTTAAAGAACTAACAACACTGGTGGTTGAAAAAGATTTTGCCACTAATAAAATGGAACTGTTGGCTTACGCCCGAAGAAAAACCACACAAAAAGTAAATTTGTACGAAAAAGTACAAATTCCTGGTTATCAAGATGCAATTTTAAAGATTAAACGGTTTTTAGAAGATGAAGAAAATCTGTCTAAATCGGCACAGAAAATTGTTAAAAAACGCCAGCAACAAGTAGAGGAGGAAGCAGTATGATTATAAAAATGTTTAAATATACTTTTTGGGTTTACTATAAAGAATACGAAGATTTTCTCAGTCCGCTTCAGGAATTAGGAATTGTGCATGTGGTGGAAAAAGACAAAAGTGAAAACCACCAGATGGAATACAAGCATAAGATTTTAAATGAAATCAATCAAACCTTAAAATTTCTCAAACATCGCGAAATTAAAGCACATAAGGTTGATGAAAGCATAAATGCGGAAGTGCTTGTAAAAGACATCGACTCAAAACAAAATGAACTTCAGAAATCGGAGCTGGCTTTAATTGAAGCCAAAAAGAGTTTGAAAAACGCAGAACTTTGGGGAGATTTCTCAATTGATACCATCCAAAAATTGAAAGAAGAAGGTTTCTTTTTGAAATTTTTTGTTATTTCAAAAAAGAAATTCAAACCTGAGGAATTTGCTGAATACGATTTTGAAGTAATTGCTGAAACCAACAGTCAGGTTTATTTTGTACTTGTGGTACGCGAAAATTCGGAATTAGCGATTGACGCCGAAGAAACCAAATTACCTGAAAAACCGCTTTCTGAAATCAATACAGACATTGTTGCTTTAGAAAATAAAATTGCAGGTATTAACGTTGATTTCAATAAGTATGCAGCCAGTGCAATTCCGGTTTTAGAGAAAGAATACGACGAGGTAAAAGCCAATCTGGAATTTGAAAAAACCATACAGCAAACCGAAACTTATTCCGACGAAAAAATAAAACTATTACAAGGTTGGGTTCCGGAAATCAAAAAAAAGGAAATTGATGCATTTCTGGATAAAAATGAAATTGTTTACCTGGTAGAAAATGCCACTAAGGAAGATAGTATTCCGATTTTGCTAAAAAACAACAGGTTTAGTAAACTGTTTGAGCCGATCGGAAAATTATTTTCACTTCCCTCATACTCGGAGTTGGATCTGACTATATTTTTCGCGCCTTTTTTTATGCTGTTTTTTGGATTTTGTTTGGGCGATGCCGGTTATGGCTTAGTTTTTATTATTGGTGCCGGAATATATAAATTAAAAGCAGCCAGAGAAATAAAACCGATACTCTCCTTATTACAATATTTAGGATTGGCAACTGTGCTTTTTGGCATCATTACCGGAACTTTCTTTGGCATTAATTTAATAGAAACCAAAGTAGGATTTCTGGAAAATTACCGACAGCTTTTCTTAAATCCCGACAAAATGTTTAATCTGGCACTTATAATTGGTATAGTTCAGATTGTTTTTGGCATGTTTATTAGAGCCGTTAATCAAGCACGTCAGTTTGGTTTTACCCATGCACTCTCAATCATTGGCTGGTTAATTATTATTATTGGCAGTAGCATTTATTGGGGTTTAACAAAAGCAGAACTTATTTCTGAAACCTCAACTATTTTATATGCCATATTCGGGTTAGGAGGATTTTTTGTAATATTTTTTAGCGACGTAAATGCAAATATATTTACGCGTATTGGTATTGGTATTTGGGACGTTTATTCCACTGTTACCGGAATATTTGGCGACGTCTTATCGTATATCCGATTATTTGCTTTAGGACTTTCGAGTGCCATTTTAGGTTTTGTAATAAACGATATTGGGATGCAAATTCTGGGTTCTTCAAAAATTTTAGGTCCTGTCTTTTTTGTGATTTTTTTGCTAATAGGTCATTCATTAAACATTCTCATTTCATCGCTGGGTTCTTTCGTGCATCCCATGCGCTTAACCTTTGTTGAGTTTTACAAAAATGCCGGATTTAAAGGTGGCGGCAAACAATATAAACCTTTTTCAAAATAGAATTTTTACAGAATAACAAATAAATTAAAGTTTAAACAAATTAAAAGTAGATTATTATGACAGCAATTATTCTGGCTTATGTAGGACTCGGATTAATGATTGCCCTATCAGGAATTGGTAGTGCAATTGGAGTATCGGCCGGTGGAAATGCCACTATTGGGGCATTAAAAAAGAACGAAGACGCATTCGGTAGTTATATGTTATTGAGTGCATTACCTGGGACACAGGGACTTTATGGCTTTGCAGGATTCTTTATTGTAAATTCAAAGCTAACATCATTTGTGGTTAACGGGGATATGAAATTGTCATTGTACCAGGGAGCCGCAATTTTTGCAGCCGGTTTGGTATTGGGTTTTGTTGGTTTATTTTCCGGAGTAAAACAAGGTAGCGTTTGTGCTTCCGGTATAACAGGTATTGGTGGTGGACACGAAATTTTTGGTAAAACAATGGTATTGGCAGTATTCCCAGAGCTTTATGCAATTATCGCATTTGCAGCCACTTTCTTAATTAGCGCCAGTTTATAAAAGTTTAATACCTAAAATTCGAAAGGAATTATCTATTACGCATCCAATTAACTTCAAATCAGTCGTTATAATAAATAATCTTTTTTCACTATAGCTATTGCTATGCTTTAATCGGGTTACCTTTTGATTTATTGTTATTTGAATTTTTATTACAAAACTTCCCTATGGAATTTAGGTAATATAAAAAATAGAATAATTTTATCTAATGCGAATAGTTTGTATTATTTGATTCACCCCGCTGTTTTCAGCGGGGTTTTGTTTCATTTTGTTAATTTATAATGTATTTCACTGTCGTTTATTTTAGTGAATTTATTGTTATTATTTAGTTGATATTGTTTGGCGTTACATACACTGATAAGTATTATTAGGTTAATAAACCTGTCAATTTCTTTTGACTTGGTATCGTTAACAAAACGAGGTGATGATATTTAGCAAATAAAATCGACTGTTCAGCATGAGTTTAAAGGTACTTTTTTGGGGAAGTATTTTAATGGTGCTTATTGTATTTACAGTTTCTGCAAGACCCGGACTAATTTATACTTATATTTTAAGTTTACAGTTAGATCTTGAGCACTTTTCGTTAGTGGGACATTCAAAAAAAATTAAAACGTTTTTAAGAAATTGGATATGAAAGAAAAAGTAAGTTATTTTAATAAATAGAAATTGGTGTTGGATTATGGCAATTTAAAAGAATGGATGCAATTTATTTGGGATAAAATGACAGTGATAAAATTCAAAAAGGATTTTAAGAAATTTAAAATAATGCCTTGTAACAAATTACATATTTTAGAGAGAGTTTGGTGCGGTTTGTAAATGCGGTTCTCGCATCATCGTTCAACCTGGCGGATGTAAATGCGTCCTGAAATCAGCTCTGCAATATGTACCAACCGGTAGTTTATTTAGGATTATTAACTGAATGCAAATATGGATTAATAAAAACGGTATGATATGGATTTTTTATATGGATTAGGGTTATTTGTTTTATTAATTTTAATTGATTTTTTATTATTTTTTCTGATTAGAAACACAAATTCTAAGAAAAATTATTTGGTTTTTATGGTAACATTTATGTTGGGTCTGTTTATCTGTTTATTATATACCCTGTCATTTGGTTATTTTATGCCTGAAATCTTATCCTTTAAATTTGCTCTTGGTTTATTTGTTTCAGTTTTAAGTTCAACAATATTTAAAATTATTTATACAATTTTGAAAATAAAATAAATATTATGAAATTGTTAGGATATGCTGTAATCGGGAAATAGAAATACAGTAAAATCGGCAATCACGGTGCAGTGAAATCGGGAACAACAGTACTGTCTTTCCCTGAAAAAAGTTGACTCTTAAAACAGCGTCAAAGATGAAAAACAAAAAAGAATGGGCTATTACGATAAGCATCGTAAGTATTATGCAAAAGCGACCAAAATGTATTTTGAAGAAAG
>Ga0172378_10004019_pt1 | contig 13838 bp, 14 predicted proteins | sample GrowelOW332metaG_FD_119755 | JGI IMG/M metagenome (GOLD analysis project Ga0172378, IMG submission 119755) | Groundwater microbial communities from an aquifer near a municipal landfill in Southern Ontario, Canada - Pumphouse #3_1 metaG | ecosystem: Environmental > Aquatic > Deep subsurface >... | reverse complement strand
TCAAAAGACCAGACATATCCTTGATACAGATGGACTGAACACCCATTTTTTCAAGCTTAATTGCAAGATCAACAAAAGTTTGATTTGTATGTACAGGACTTACAGTATATACGAGGCAGCCTTGCACATGAGGTTTTTCTTTACAACCAAGAGCTGCGTCAATTGCCGTCTTTAAGTTTGTTACATCATTAAGTGCATCAAATATACGGAATACACCAACACCGTGTTCAGATGCTTTTTTTACGAAGGCTTTAACAACATCATCAGAATAATGATTGTATCCGAGAAGGTTTTGGCCTCTAAGAAGCATTTGAATAGGAGTTTTGAGATTTGCTTTTAATGTATCAAGACGTTCCCAAGGATCTTCACCGAGAAAACGAAGGCAAGTATCGAATGTAGCTCCGCCCCATGCTTCAAGTGCATTGTAGCCAATTTTGTCCAATGCTGCTAACTGCGGTAACATATCTTCGATACGCATACGCGTTGCAACGAGGGATTGATGACCATCACGTAAGACGGTTTCAGTAATTTTTACAGGTTTTTTCTCCATTTTAAAACACTCTCCCTTGATTATAATAACATAAGTCCAGCATATTGCTAAACACATAAATCTGCACAGGATTTTGTAGTTATATATCATGAAATACGGCATAGATACTACAAACTCCAAACCCCAAACAAATTTATATCACAAATACAGTATAGGTACTAAATTAGGCATTGTCAATATAAATTGTGATTTTTTTAACACAATCTTACAGCTGATTATGATAGGTAATTTATAACATAATTGCAATAAATAGTAAGAAAATTCATACGGAATTATTTTCTTTTGGAAAAGGGATCCACAGTGCCACAAGAGCTGCAAAAAAAATTGGTAAGGTGGTAAGTGTAAGGGCATTGTTAAGGCCGATATGATCGCCAAGTGCAGCTGTGAGAGCTGTACCAATGCTGCCAATTCCGAAGGAGAGTCCCATCATCATACCAGATGCAATACCAGCGTGATTTGGCAAAAGACGTTGCGCCCATATGAGCGAACTTGGCTGAGGGGCCTGTAATCCAGCACCACAAAGAAAAAGGGCAAGGAGTGAGAAGGCATCAATTATTGCATGTGTGAAAAAATAATAGGTTGGAAAGACACCAACTAATAATGAAAGAATGATGATTTTTTTGTGACCGATACGGTCACCCAAATAACCGCCAATAAGTCCACCGGCAGCGGCACCAACAAGAAAAATCGTAAGCATACCGCCAGCGAAAGTGGGAGTATCACCACGATTTATCAGAAGCAGGGGCAAAAAGGTTGACATAGTAACATGTGTCCAGGCGCGTAGTGCCATGGCTGTATTTAGCTTAATAACTGAAGAACTGCATAAAAGTGTGCGCAGATTCAGTTCTTCGTTGTCGGCATCCTTTTGATTGTCTTGTTTCGTAGAAATACGATACAGTCTTGTGTAATAATAGGCAAAACTTAGCAATAATCCGGGGATAATGAGTATAGGCAGAGATTTCAAATCATAGGATTGAGTAAAATATACAATGATGAGCGGGGCAAAGGCAAATCCGATATTACCACCGGCGACATACTGTGAAAGAGCAAGTCCAAGATTTTTATGATTGGCAACTTTACTTACAAGTGTTGAACCTAGCGGATGAAAAGAGGATACAGCCAGTCCGGACAGTGCAATGATAATAAAAAGTGAAATTTTTGTTGTAACGTAGCCTGCCATACAGATAAAGAATGCACCAAATGGAATTGCAATAAGCAATAATTTACTGAGATTCCGTTTGTCCATGAGATAGCCAAAAAAAGGCTGCAATACATTTGAGGTGAAGGACATAACCATGACAAGGAGGCCACTCATTGTAAGTGACAAATCAAGACGCGGCATGATGATTGGCAATAAAACAGGAAGGAAGTTGCAATAAAAGTCGTTGAAAAAATGGCCGATTGACAGTAATATTACATTGACCTTCTGTTTTGTAGATGGATTACTCAATGAGAATTAGCAGAAGAACTCTTAGTGGACATATCAGGTTTTTTTTCTTCGCGGATAATGGTAACGGCCTGTTTTGCATTATCAACAATTTCTATGTTTTTAAGACTATGTTCGAGACGATTATGAATCGTCTCAAGGTAAATCTGGCGGAGTTTTGTCTGCTCCGTTAGTTCATCGGGTGTAAGTCCTACCGTACGTTTCTTTTTTGCTAGTGCATTGATGGATTGGATAAGTTCAGTTGTAATCATAAAATCTCCTTTATTTTTTATAACAGGTTTCTTTGATAAGGCCGTGATAAGCTGAGAGTAATTTACGCGTGACCTTACCTGGATTACCATCACTAATGGTGTTGCCGCTAATAGATACGACGGGGGTGATTTCAAAGCTCGTACTTGTAATAAAAGCTTCGTCAGCAGTAAGAGCAAACTGCGGGGTAAAGGCTTTTTCAACGACAGCAAGACTAAGTTTTGGTACACATTCGTCCAAAAGAATAGAGCGTGTGACACCTTTTAAAATCAAGTTGTCGCTGGGGTGAGTCCAAATAATACCATCTTTTACAATAAAAAAGTTACTGCTTGAGCCTTCGGTAACAAAGTTTGTATCTTGACGGAACTGTATCGCTTCCTGACAGCTTTTTATATGAGCTTTCTGTTTTGCCAGCACATTTCCAAGCAGGTTAATTGTTTTGATATCGCAGCGAAGCCAGCGAAGATCTTCTGTCCAAATGGCATGAATGCCATTTTCCTGCCAGTCCGTGTGGATGGCGGAAGGACGAATCGTCATGCTTAAGTGTGGTATGATCTTGTCGGGAAAAGAATGTGTACGAGGCGACGTACCGCGTGTGATTTGAAAATAGACTATGCCATCTTTAACCTGGCTTTTATGAATAATATCTTTATGGATCGCTATGAGTTCCTCGTCCATGTAAGTCATTGGGATAGAAAGTTCACGCAGAGAACGTATGCATCTCTTAAGATGGCGGTCGAGTGCAAAGCATTTACCATTATAGACATGTGTGACCTCATAGATGCCATCACCAAACTGGTAGCCGCGGTCTTCGATACACACTTTTTTTTCTGTCAGATCAATAAATTCTCCGTCAAAGAATCCAAGTTCTTTCATATGAGAAGCCTCCTTAAGTTTATAGTTTTAATTATAGAGGAATTCTTATTGAAATTATAGGGGGGAATATATAATTTCTTAATTTTTTACAAGCTTTTTATTGAATCAAAGAAGAGTACAATGAAAAAATATATATTTCTTGTTGCTTTGACTATTGGATTTCTATATTTTCATGTTATAATTAAATATGCTATTTTGTGTTTGTATGTAGGTTTTTACTTTACACAATAGGTAAAAAAAACAATTAGATGGGGAGAAAATGTTAAATGAAACTTGTAGTGACAATTGTGGGTAAGGATCAAGTCGGAATTATTGCCATGGTAAGCACGATTCTAGCTGAAAATAATGTAAATATTTTAAGCATTAATCAAAATATTATGGATGGTTTTTTCAATATGGTTATGATTGCAGAAATGGGCGAAGGAAAGATTAAGCTGCAGGAACTACAGCGTATTTTAGCGCAAAAGGGTAAAGAAATCAACTTGGAAATTAAGGCACAGCATCAGGAAATTTTTAATGTCATGCATAAAATCTGATAGAGTAGTGGAGGTTTTTGTTCGGTGATAACGATAGATGATATATTAGAAACAAACCGTATGATTACGGAAAACAAACTGGATGTACGTACGATAACTATGGGGATTTCTCTGCGTGACTGCGCACATCCCAATATAGAACAGTTTTGTCAGAATGTCTATGAAAAAATTACGCATTCAGCGGAGTTTCTTGTTAAGACTGGTGAAGATATAGAGTCTGAATATGGGATTCCAATTATTCATAAGCGTGTATCTGTGACGCCAATCGCAATTGTAGCAGAAGCTTGTAAAACAGATACCTATGTACCGGTTGCAGAGGCAATGGATAAGGCGGCTAAGGAAGTAGGAATTAATTTCATTGGGGGGTTTTCAGCGCTTGTCGAAAAAGGCTATACGAATGGGGATCGTATTCTCATCAAATCGATTCCACAGGCATTGGCAACGACGGACCTTGTATGTTCTTCCGTAAATCTTGGCTCAACAAAAGCTGGTATCAATATGGATTGTGTTCGTGAAATGGGCGAAATTATCAAGCGTACAGCAGAGCTTACACGTGACCGTGAGGCAATTGGTTGTGCAAAGCTTGTTATATTCTCAAATGCACCAGGAGATAATCCGTTTATGGCAGGTGCTTTTCATGGCGTTAGTGAAGCTGAAAAAGTTGTCAGTGTTGGTGTTAGCGGCCCAGGTGTTGTGAAACATGCACTTGAAGGACTTAAGGGTGCAGACTTCACAGAAATTGCTGAAACTATTAAGAAAACAGCATTTAAGATTACACGTGTGGGCCAGCTTGTAGCAAAGGAAGCCTCCAGGCGCCTTGGGGTTCCATTTGGTATTATTGATTTATCATTGGCACCAACTCCATCTGTTGGTGATAGTGTTGCTCATATTCTTGAAGAAATGGGTATTGAAAGTTGCGGTGCACCAGGGACGACAGCGGCACTAGCTCTTTTGAACGATGCAGTAAAAAAAGGTGGCCTCATGGCATCATCGCATGTAGGCGGGCTCAGTGGTGCATTTATTCCTGTTAGTGAAGATGCAGGAATGATTCACGCTATAGAATGCGGCAGTCTTTCAATCGAAAAATTGGAAGCAATGACATGTGTTTGTTCTGTTGGCCTTGATATGATTGCGGTTGAAGGTGATACGACGGCATCGACATTGTCCGGTATTATTGCCGATGAAGCTGCTATTGGTATGATTAATAATAAAACGACAGCGGTACGTCTCATTCCTGTTCCTGGTAAAAAAGTCGGTGATAGTGTCCAGTTTGGCGGATTACTAGGTTATTGTCCAATTGTACCAATCAAGAGTCAGTATAGTTCAGAAGCATTTATTGCGCGTGGTGGTCGTATTCCGGCACCAATTCGCAGCCTGACGAACTAATTGCCAGAATAAAGAAACAAAAGGAGCTGCTGTGGCAGCTCCTTATTTTTGGGGTGATAGAATGAGGATTACAAAAAAAATAAAAGAAAAAATGATAGATATTTTGGAGAAAACGTATTTTGATACGAAACCAGCATTGGTTTTTCATAATTCATTCGAGTTGCTTGTTGCAGTCATTTTATCAGCACAGTGTACAGACAAGCGAGTAAATGTTACGACGGCACGTCTTTTTCATAAGGCGGCGACACCCTCAGCGGTTCTTGAACTTGGCTTAATACAGCTGGAGGCGGAAATTCGCGATTGTGGGCTTTTTCGTAACAAGGCAAAGAACATTATGGCGACATGCCAAATGCTTTGTAAAGAATATCACGGTGAAGTACCAGAGAGCTTTGATGCTCTTTTACGATTGCCAGGGGTAGGGCGTAAAACAGCAAATGTTGTCACGAGTATTGCTTTTAATCGGCCGGCAATTGCTGTTGATACACATGTATTTCGTGTGGCGAATCGCCTCAAGCTGGCAATAGGTGAAACTCCGCTTGCGGTTGAGCAAGGGCTGCAAAAAGCAATTCCAAAAGAAAAATGGTCAGCGGCGCATCATTGGCTTATTTGGCATGGACGCAAAGTATGCAAGTCGCGGACACCGCTTTGTAGTATATGCCCGCTTAATCAACTTTGTCCAAGCTGTATAATAAAAGAAAAAACTTGATAGCAGTTACAATTAATTGTATAATTATGCAAAGGACGGTGCATGAAATGATTTATAGAAAACCTATGTTTCTTGACGTGGAAGCAATATATAATCTTGTAAATAACTATGCAAATGATGGGGTTATGCTGGCTCGTTCACGTAATATGCTGTATGAAACATTACGCGATATGATTGTCGCGGAAGAGGATGGAAAGATTATTGGTGTAGGCGGTCTGCATATTATGTGGGATGAGCTTGCAGAAGTGCGTACAATGGCGATTTCTCCGGATGCTGTCCGTCAAGGGATTGGTGCAGAAATTGTTGAACGCCTTACGAAAGAGGGTATTGTACTTGGTGTTAAAAAACTCTTTACGCTTACGTATCAGCCGGATTTTTTTAAGACACTTGGCTTTAAAGAAATAGCAAAAGACAAATTACCGCACAAGGTCTGGAAAGAATGTATTGATTGTCCGAAATTCCCTGATTGCGATGAAGTTGCTATGATTAAGATGCTGTAATAATATACGTTTTCAGGTTGATGATTTTGTCTTGCGTATTGTTTTACAATGAAAAGTATATAGGGATTATTATCACAATATGAGCTTTTTTTTTATGAGTGAATTACGGTTGACAAAGCTCAAATTAACTGTTATAGTTACAGCATATTAATAAAATGCGACGATCAAGAGAAGTAAATGATTTTTGTTTTACAGAGAGTTGTGGGGTGGTGGAACACAACAGATGAGATCATTGAAATACACTTGTAAGCAGCAAACTAAAATTCTGTGGGTTTATCTTATCAGAAGAGTAGGTTGAGCCGGAATGCCACCGTTATTATAGGCTAGAGTATGTTAGTACTCGAATATGAGTGGCTTGCTTTCAGCAAGCAGGGTGGTACCGCGAGTTTATGGCTCGTCCCTGTGTGGGGGGCGGGCTTTTTTTGTATGTATTTTTAAGTGAAATTATTTTATTTGGAGGAATGAAACATGATTATTGTAATGAATCCGACTGCTACACAGGAAAACCTTATGCGAGTAGAGAAAAAAATAACAGATGCAGGATTAACCTTCCATTTATCAACAGGATCATCACGAACAATTGTTGGTGTTATTGGCGATAAGACGACTATTGCCGGATTACAGATGAATGCTTTTGATGGAGTTGAGAAAACTGTGCGAATTACTGAAAAGTATAAGCTTGTTAGCAGAGAGTTTCATCCTAATGACACAATTGTCGATGTTGACGGGGTGAAGGTCGGCGGAAAAAATATGGCTATTATGGCGGGACCGTGTGCAGTGGAAAGCATGGAACAGCTTTTAGAATCTGCGAAATGTGTCAAAGCAATTGGTGCACAGTTTTTGCGTGGCGGTGCATTTAAACCAAGAACTTCACCTTATGATTTTCAGGGTCTTGCTGAGCAGGGACTTAAGATGCTTCGTGAAGTTGGCGATAAAACAAATCTTAAGGTCGTAACAGAAATTCTTGATGTCAATGCTATTGATATGATCAGCCAATATGCTGATGTATTGCAAATTGGTGCCCGTAATATGCAAAACTTTGAACTTTTGAAAACCGTAGGCCGATCGAAGATGCCAGTTCTTTTAAAGCGAGGAATATCAGCTACCATTAGTGAATGGCTCAATGCGGCAGAATACATTATGAGCGAAGGAAATTATCGTGTTATTTTTTGTGAAAGAGGTATCCGCACATACGAAACTTTTACGCGTAACACGCTGGATCTTAGCGCTGTTGCCGCGATTAAAGAATTATCTCATTTGCCGATTATTGTTGATCCAAGCCATGGAACAGGGCGATGGAAGATGGTTCGTCCAATGGCAAGAGCTGCAATTGCTGCTGGCGCTGACGGTCTTATGATCGAGGTTCATCCTCATCCGGAGATTGCGCTTAGTGATGGTGATCAGTCACTTACACCGGAAAATTTTAAAATTGTTATGGATGAAGTGAAGCAGATTGCTAATGTAATGGGGAAAGAATAAATGGAAAAGATTCATTTAGCGATTATTGGGGTGGGACTTATTGGCGGGTCCTTAGGGCTGGCTCTGAAAGATAAACTAAAGGATAACATTTACATTACGGGTCTTTCACGTACAGAAAACTCGATGAAAAATGCACTTGCACGCGGTGCCGTGGACATGGCTTCCTCGGATATTGAAGCTGTTGTCAAAGAGGCAGATGTAGTATTTCTCAGCACACCGGTTTTGCAAATTCCGGTAATGGTGAAGAAGGTATTGCCTTTTTTGAAAAAAGGAGCCATTATTACGGATGCTGGCAGCACGAAGCAATATATCTGGCAACGTTTGAAAAATATTTTACCAGCAGATATCTACTATATAGCCGGACATCCAATGACCGGTAAGGAACGCAGTGGTATAATGGCTGCAGACAAAAATCTTTTTTTTAACAAATGCTATGTTATTGTTGAAGATACAGGTGCACCCAAAGAAGCGCTTGATAAAGTAATCAGTCTTATCAAGCTAACAGGTGCAAATCTTACGACATTGGACATTGCCAAACATGATCGCTGTGCATCTGTTATTAGTCATGTGCCACATGTAGCAGCAGCAGCGCTTGTGACTTTATTAAACCGAAGCCGAAGCGATGCGGAGTCCTGCCTTAAACTTGCAGGTGGTGGCTTTAAAGATACGACACGTATTGCATCGTCAAATTCGGATATGTGGGCAGATATTTGTATGACTAATTCTAAAGAAATCATTCATAATTTACGAGAGCTGCAGCAAATTATGGATGAGGTAATCACTGCAATTGAGAAGGATGACCGTCAGTCGGTTTACAATTACTTTGCCAAGGCAAAGGAAGGTCGTGATCAGATTCTTGACCAGACTGAAAAAATGTTTGAAATTTGAGTGTTGTAAAGAAGTGTATAATGAAATTTCAAATGGCTTAATTATCAAACTTTTTGATAATTTTATTAACTTGTGAGAGAAGCAACAATATCTTATAATAAAAATAGATTAGGAAATGGGGGAAGAAAATTTGGATACGAAGTTAAAAGATATTGTTGATGCATTAGAAAAAATTGATTCATGGCAAGGCTATGTTGATATAACAGAAGGCAAGGTACGCATGGTTGGTGGAGAGTTTTCAGAAACTGATGCAGAAAAAATTCTGTCAGAAGAAGAACGTTTGAAACAGGTTTTTGAAATAGAAGATCAATGGCAGAGGTATATTGCTTTGCCATCTTCCTATGATATTGATGAGCGAAAAATCATGATACAGTTTATTGATGCGCTTATTGATAAGGAAGCAAAGGTACAGTTGGTTTCGATAATGAAGGGGACTGGTTTTTTGCTCCGTTTTGTGTACTGTGTGAAAAAACTTGGCTTGTATGAAAGCTGGCGGATATATCATCGTAATGAGCTTTTTTGCATTGCTCGTGATTGGTGCGAAGAAAACAATGTTTCTTATATAGAGAAATAAAAGTTTTGTATTTATAGTAATTGCTTGTTTGATAAATAGGAAAAGTTTATTGGGGATAAAACGCTATAATTAAAAAATTTCTTGGGAAATGAGTGCTTTTCTAATGTAAAAATTAAATTGCATTCAATTAAAGTACAGATTTTTTGTATTGCTGTGTATGGATTAAAATAGTAGAACATGAAAAAGAGTGATCTTTTTTGTTAAAGTGTTGAAAAATAGTTTTATTGAATCATTGCCAATAAGCAAAAGCCCTAAATCAAAAAAATTGATTCAGGGCTTTTGCTTATTGTTTTTTAGGTTTAAAAAATAAGCATTCGGGAAAATGGCTAAATGTACTAGAGGTTACATATTTTTCTTATCAAAGAAGGAATTGCTAGGAGTATCTTGAACTAAATAATAGAAACTCTATCAATAAATCGCATACAACTGTATATCAGCAACCTATATTATCAGATGATTATAGCGGTGCAATAATATAATTTGCCTTGTACTGTGTTTTTCTGGACTGGCTGGCAAAATATTTTTGCTTGCTTCAAGTTTTTATAAAAAAATTGTTTTATCGGATAATCTGATTGATTTTATGCTGTTTAAAGATAAATTAAAGTCAAATGGAGGAATTATTACATGAGTGTTTTAAAAGATATTTTAAAAGCGAATAAGGTGTTCTACCAAAGTTCACAATCTCCCCATATACAAGAGGACGAAAGTGCTAAAGTTCCTCAGCGGCATTTTGCTATAGTTACTTGTATGGATACCAGATTAGTAGGCTTTTTGGAGCCAGCTCTTGGGATTAAACGTGGTGAGTGCACTTTAATAAAAAGCGCTGGTAATTATATAACGGATTCTTTCGATAATATTATACAGAGTTTGTTAGTTTCAATATTCGAGTTAGGCGTGACAGAGATATTTGTCATTGGGCATCATGAATGTGGAATGACCAATACAACGTCTGATAGAATCATAGGTACTATGATTCAAAGAGGTATTTCTATGGAAGCAATAAAAACCTTTTGTTCTCAAATAGAAACTTGGGCAAGTGGATTCAAAGATCCAGAAAGCAATGTATATAATACTGTAAAGAAACTCAAAGAACATCCACTTATTCCGGCAGATATTGTTATTCATGGCTTAATGATTCATCCTCGTAGTGGAAAAATTGAAGAGCTTTTATGAGTTTTATAACTTATATTTCGCAGGAAATTATATTCTGTTGTTATATATTGCATTAAGAGAACTTGAAAGAAATGTTTTGGAATAAAGTTTGCAATACTGTTAGTTTATTGACAGCTAAATGTCTGCCTATGCGATAGACAGCCGATTGTTGATGGTTGATAACATTGATTCGTGTTAAAGATAAAAAATGTTAAAAAGGCGGTGTAACCGTTTAAAGGTTTTTTCTGGCATTGTTTATGGAATGAAATAACAGTAATAATCAATGGATTTACGCTAAAATAAAACGAGTATAAAAATAAAATTATACTCGTTTTTATTGAACCATAGTAGATGCTTTTGCAATAATCAACTAACTAGAACTCTGATAATTCCAATGGTATGGACTTCACCACCAGACTGGCTTTCATCATCACATTTGGGTGGCGATGAATAATAAGGATGATGTTATTGCGATGGAGATGGACAACGACAATAAGGTTGTTGTTGGGATGACGATGAGTTATCATAATGTTTAGGTGGTAGTGGTGGTGAATCATCGTCATCATAAGCTTCAAAGATTTTATTAAAGCTTCCCATAGCAGTATTAGGCTGCAAAGAATAACTGATATATAATTTTTAGACATAGTGTTCATAAAATATCCTCCTTAATTATTTTATTAAGGTGTTATTGGTGAAGTTGGCTTTCCACGGTTGTTTTGCTGAGGCTGCTGCCTGCAACTAAAGTCACGGACATAAGATTCATAGTAATATTTCTCATGATGACCATACCCTTTCTTTAAGTGCTATTATATCAATCGATTATTATAAACGTATAAGAGTATCATTAAAAGTTTATTAGATCTACAAATGTGAAGGGAGAATATTGCGGTAGTGAATCATAGGATCGTATTTATTTAAATAGCCAAACAATAAATACGATCTTAATTAAATTGCTTCTTGTGATAATAAATAGACTTTCCCTTGGTATTTGTTTTGAAATATTCTTTTTTATATTCTGCTATTTTCGTAGTAAATCCTGATGCAGATTGATGATTTCAGCCATGAGCTGCTTTCCTTTAATATCGGGGTGAAGCCCATCGGTTGCATACTCTGTAGCGAGATAACCAAAGTCATCATAGAAATATGGTTCGAGGTCAATAAAATATGGTTGTTCACGAATATAATTGTTTACATCTGTGACTTTTTTATGCCAGTTTGGATCAGTCTCTGTCTGGAAGGCCGCGTAAATGTTTTCTGGATTGATTGGCATAAGTGTGAGAAATATTGGTCGAATATCATTTGCTTTACATTTTTGCTGGATTGTTTTTAAGTCATTGATAATTGAGTTGGCTGTAGTATCAGCACGTATACTATTCGATCCGCAGAGAATAATAAGATTTCGGGGATGGAAGGGAAGTACATCCTGCTCAAAGCGATCAGCTGTCATTTCCGAGGTGTCACCACTGCGACCAAGGTTTAGTACTGGAAAATCAAGAAAGGTTTCATAGCTGTATTCAAGATTTGCCGGAGAGTAGGAAAGAGCACCACCCCCGTGCGTAATGCTGTCGCCAAATGTCGCGGTATCGATACGGTGTGGCTGCTTCTTTACTGTAAACTTTTGTGAGTCAGAATATACGCCAATGGTATTGCCGTCATCATCGATTGCACGGACACGCCAGTAATAATCGCCTGGAGTGAGGCGGGGGTATTCATCGTAGCAGCTGGAAGAGTCATTTGCTATAATGTGCCAGATGCGATTTTTTGTTGGTTGGGTGTTGTTTTCCTGGACGGGTGGAGAAGTCATCAGTTCAACTTCATATTTTACGATATTGTGAAGTGGAATCCAATTATAGACAGGGTATAAAGGCTGTTCAAAATCAGGCATGCGGTCAAAATTATTCAAAAATGGTTTATTCGGTGCTGTTTTTGTTGGATCAATCTTGAGTTCTTCAGCAGTAGAAAAAACGCCAACTGGCTGACCAAGAAAATCAAGTGCACGTACGCGCCAATAAATCTTGTCAGTATTAATAAAGGGCTTGAGATCTGCTTGCCAGCCGTTTGTAAAAACTGCTCGTGTGCTGAACAGATGATGCAGGGAGGAAAGTGCTGTATTGTTTTCCTGCTCTGGTGGAGCAGTAAGTAATTCAAGCTCATAATAGACACCGCCAGGGACAGTGTGCCATATGAGATATGGCATTTGGCTTGCTGGTTGCGACGTGGTATATTTAGTTATTGGTGTAGGAATAAGTGGTCGATTAGCGAAAATTGGATTTCGTATAATTGTCGAGGTTTTCCCAATTGCACCAAAAAGTCCATAGGCTGTAATACGATAGTATGTAGGCAATGCTGTTGATGGAACTTCGTAGGATGCGCGAAAGGTAAAGTCCCTCTTAAGCAAATGAAACTTTGGCGCATTAGGCAGCTTTTTCGGGGTTTTTGTCAGGACATCCACCTCATAATAGCAAGGATAGGGCAGCCGATTCCATGATAAGATGCTCTTGCCGTGGTTTTCTTGAAAAATTGTTTCAAAAGGAATATCTTTTAAAGAAAGAACATCTGTTTTTTCTGTAAAGAAAATACAGATTATGGTAAAACTAAGAATAATAAAAGAAAATGCAATAAGTTTTTTCATAAAGGCCTTTCTGAAATTCATTGTAAGATATAAAATATATTATAGTATACCATGTTATAGAAATTCGTGACTGAAAAATAAATGATAAAAGAGGTTTTATATTGGAAAAAAAAGGTTTAATCATCATTCATACAGGCGATGGAAAAGGCAAAACCACAGCGGCTCTTGGTTTAGCAATACGTGCGTGGGGTAATGGTTTGAGAATTCTTGTGCTTCAATTTATAAAGGGCGGCTGGAAATATGGCGAGCTGAAAACGATGGAACAGCTTGCGCCAAGACTTAAAGTAAAACAGTGTGGGGAGGGTTTTACACAAAGAAATGAAGAAGATAAAGAAAAACATAGAGTGGCAGCGCAGCAGGCTTTAAAGGAAGCGGAAAGTGAAATATGTAGCGATCATTGGGAAATGATTATTTTGGATGAGATTAATTATGCTGTTAAATTTAACCTTATAAAAGAGGCGGAAGTTCTTCATTTGCTGGAAATAAAACCAGAAAAGCTTCATCTGGTACTTACAGGACGGGATGCATTACCAACAATTATTCAAAAAGCAGATCTTGTAACGGAAATGAAAGAAGTAAAGCATCCATATAAAAAAGGAATAAAAGCACAAAAGGGCATAGAGTTTTGAATAATTAAAGAAAAAAACAAAAAATCTGTTTCATGCAGGATTTTTTTTAGTGGTATTGAATTTAAATAATAGCACATAAGTGTAAATCAACATGCTAATTAATTTGCTTAGTGTGTATTGTGAACGGACAATACGATTGAGTATATTTGCAAAAAAGAGAATGGGTGGGGTATTGTTTATGAAAAGTGACGTTGTAAAAAAAGGACCAACACGCTCGGCACATCGTGCCTTGTT
>Ga0172378_10004015_pt1 | contig 13843 bp, 12 predicted proteins | sample GrowelOW332metaG_FD_119755 | JGI IMG/M metagenome (GOLD analysis project Ga0172378, IMG submission 119755) | Groundwater microbial communities from an aquifer near a municipal landfill in Southern Ontario, Canada - Pumphouse #3_1 metaG | ecosystem: Environmental > Aquatic > Deep subsurface >... | reverse complement strand
TTAGTTTATTTTTTCTAACCATTTCCTTGCTAAATAAGAATTCTGCTTTTTGGGCTCGTTGTTCAAATGTGACCATTTCAGCATGAGCAAGTTCACAAGCAGGAGTATATTCATCACCGAGCATGGTAACGCCTTTGTACCTAAACTTTTTAATGTGTGTTTGATTGTTTTCATCTTTCTCAATTTCATTTATATAAATTTCCATTGATACTTTTTTTAGCGGATCATCTCCATTTTCCTTTTTTTCTAAGAAGAGATTAAACATTTCTGGAAAATAAGCTTTCCACAAAATAGCAAAAACGACGAGGCTAATTGACCCGTCGTCTTCTTTCACATAGTTAGGTTCTTGATTTGGAAGAAAAAACCCAATGGGCATTTCTTCTTCTTCATGACCCATTACATCTTGTGTCCACTTGTTATATTTTGCCACAATTGGTTTTCCTAAAATAGAATTTGTAGCATCATAAAACGCTTCATCTTCTATAAATAATTCGTGGGCATTATTACCAGATGAACATACTTTGATTTTTAACAAAGCCGTTGTATCATCAAGTATTTTTTCTACACTGAAATTATCGGTGAATTTTAGAACTTCAATCATGTTATTATCCTCCCTAGTAATCTTATATGAACAGGGAGGTTGTTTATTGTTTCATCTAGTGCTTTTGTTTTTGAAAACCCCATTAAATTTCCTCTTTTTTTAAGTAGTGGGAATCCATTTTTTACCAAATATTTTCCAAGAATGTTATTTGTAAAAACAATCTTAGTATCAAAATCATTAAGTATAAACATACTACTCACCCACGAATGAATTAATATTAGCATCTAATAACAATTCATCAATAGGATTTTGGCATTTTAAAAAGATATCGACTAAATCTTGTGCTTGCGAAATATAATCAATTAGTCCATAAAGAATTTCTGATAGTATCTTCTTAGTCGTCTGATCTTTAAGTTCTATTGCTTTATCTATAGTTATTTCTATTAAATCTCTATAATCAAATAAATCTTGCAAATATACTGCAAGACATTCAGAAATACTCATATAGTTTTCATTTCCTATTGGGGTCATAGGATAAATAGGGATGCATCCACTCTTCTCTTGATATTCCGCTATTTTATCTCCAAATATAACTGGATATTCATGTGACAGTGCGTGCAACATTCGTGACGTATTTATAAGCTTAAAATCAACGATTACTACGGATTTAATCCTATCAAGTCTTCGATTAATTTCAAAAGATTTACCAACAATATCATTCAACAGCATATTTAATTCATTTTCTATTAGCATAATTCCTCCTATTCCAAAACGACAACAAATAGTTTTGTGTTTGTTACATCTCTAATATTGAATTTCATTTCTCTCCTTTTAAATTTTTCCACCCTTACTTATATTGCCACCATTCTCTCTTGTTTCTTGCCCAGAGTCTGACAATTCTGAATCAGACTTCCTTGGAGCTCCGGTATCTTTAGCCGCTTCGTCTTTCGATATGTTATAAGCAGACAGTAGTGGTCTTAGTCGATCAGCAAATTCTAAGCTCTCAGTTAAGTCAAGTTCATCTTCCATTTCGAAAATATCCATATCAAGAGCGTTTGCAATTTTGTTAATACTTACAATGCCTTTGTCTCCCGATTCAAAAGCTTCTTTTCTTCGAAATTCTCGATTTAAATAAGTGTTCGAGCCACTAAATTTTATTTTAAATATAAACTTTTTAGTAATTAGCGATAACTGATGGTTTAAAAATGCTTCAAATTGTGGATAGATTGAGTTCATTAAATTTTCATCAATGCTTAGAGCGATATTATTTTCAACAGTCGTTGGTTTATTCGTTGAAAACAAACTTGCTCCACCTCCGCCAATCATTGCTGCAATATTTTTAGTAAATTTAGCATATTGATCGTTGCTAGTATTTGTAAATTCAATTGAATCAATTTTCTTAGACGGGATATTTACAACTTTAATTGCCTTATCTAATCCTCCTGATATAGCTCCCAGTATTGCACCCATCGTGGTCGGATTAACTTCAAAAGAATCCGCCCGTGATGTCTTTCCATCATTGAGCATTCCCCATTGTGATGTGACTAATTTTGAAGCAGCTACTACCCCTTGATTTAATTCAAGACTTCTAAAAACAGGAATTAATGCAAGTTCGGGATACATTCCCGCTAAATAAGGCACGTTAGCAACATAATCAGCATTCATTTTAAACGCATACGCTCCATCTACTTTAGAATCTAATTGACTCCAAAGAGCATAAGCATCAGTTCTATGTCCAATCGTGTTCGCAGAGTTATATTTAAAATTGCCTTTTCCATCGAGCATCTTTGAGAACTTCTTTTTAATCGATTTTGGATAAAGATCTATGTTTACCATCGGGTTTAAAAAATAAGAAAAGTCAAAGTCATATTCTAAACCATGAGTAGACCTTGCGGTCGTCTTACAATATTTGTAAGGCATGTCCTGAAAAATAAAATCGTCTTCACTCATATCTTTTCTAAATATTCCATAGTATGTTTCATTATTTAATAATAAAAATGTTATTTTATTAAACTGTTCTCGATAGTTAAATTTAGCTAAAAATGTTTTAACTATTTTATAATCTTTCTTAAACGCGGGCAGTTTGTAATCTTCTTTATCTTTTGCATTTACACAACGAATTGCTAAATTCCAAGCATTTAAGTTTTTAAGATTATCAACCGCTCGTTTATATAATAGATTACTAAGATAAAAATGCTGACCTGTCGAGATAAGAAAATCTTCATTTTCTTTTGCATTTGCTAATGCTTTCTCAATCGACTCTGATGTACTTTTCAGAGGGTTAAGTGAAATATCTTTCATCATTTGATTTTGCATCATTGGTGAAATAGCAGTTCCATAACCACGAGCATATGATTTTGCAAAAGCTTGTGAATCAAATTCCATAAGCCCATCTTCTATCATTTTATTGCCTTTGATTGCTATCTCGATAAGTTCATTGACTTGTTCTGCTGTTATTTTTTCTTCCATTCGTCTCCTTTCTGAATTTTTTTTAGTTTTAGAATATTACCGCACTAAGCACATCTTGAATATCATCTTCTCTATATTCCATATCTTCATACGTTTTCGCATACCATAATCCATATATTAAAGCTGAAAAATTATCTTTTCCCATCTTTGTAATTATTCGCTCAACTGCAAGCTTGTTGCTAGGAAGTGTTTTTAATTTTAAATTAGCTACTTCATCAACTAATAAATCAGTTAAAACGTAAGGTAAAACATCGTCGGATTGATTGTCATAGGCTTCTAACGAATAATCACTGTTAGTCTTCTTAACTAACAATCTAAGTTTTTTTGACGTCACCATTCCTATAAAATTAACGAGAATATTACTATTGTCAGATTGAGGTGTAAGAGCATAAATACACCTATCTGCATCCGATTCTTCAGGTGTGATATCTGTGTTTTTAGTCTGCCAACATCCTAATTCTTGACCTGTTTCTGGATCGATTGTTTGCTTAACTAAACAATCGAGTAACCCAACCCCTAGTCCGTTGTAATCAAGACAAACTGCTTTTGCTTCAAATCTATTTTTTATACGTTTAATTTCAACAGCTTGTTCTTCAAAGCTTTTATTTCCTGAAATTTCAAAAAGATTGACTAAATGCAGTTGTTTAATTTTTAAATTATTGCTACGGATAATCTTTATTACTGCTACGGAAGAAATTGCGTTACCACTTTTTAGAGATCTTGCAACATCTATTCCTAAAACATATTCACCTGAATGGGTTCGCTCAGTCTCAGGAAGAAGTATAGTTCGACAATCCATCAATTGTTGGATAGGAACAAGTGCTCCAGAAGAATTCCCAACCCAATAAGAACTATAATTTTGTGCAAAAGCAATAGGATTAAGATCTTCTCGCTTTTGAATCATCTCATCTTTATTTTGTCCTCGCCTATACCAGCAAGGGAGTTTCCAAGAAGATCCTAAAAATATTTTCCCTTGCAAATCAACCATATTTCGATACGTTTTAACAACTCTTGAGTATTCGTCAGACGCTTTATAGCCCGCAGTGGTAAAGAAATTGATCTGAGAATTCATTTCACAAGGGTCAAAATCCCCATCTGGGAGCAACCTAGGTATTCCAGGAATAGGTTCGATTACATCTTCAAATAAAGCAGACTTTAATAAAGCAGATTCTTCAACGTTGATTCTCGCTCTACGTTGACCTTTTGTTGCTTGTGCATTTGCTAAAATGTCAATTTTCGAACCGTTTGTAAATTCTATCTCTGCCGTGTTTTTATTGAATTTTGGCTTGCCTGCAATTTCATTTTCTAATAACGGGAAAAATTTTATTATTTCAATATATTTGTCTTGTAGAATACTAGCAGCATTTTCTTTTGTTTGGGCTGTTAGAGCAAGATGAACATTAGGATAAAAAATTGCCACTAAAATCATACATAAAACCTCTATGAATGTTTTTCCATATGCTCTTGGAAACACTCCATAAGTGCTATAAAACCGAGTGATAGTCCGAATTAATATTCTTTGATCTAAATCTAAATTGATAGTATACTTTTCAGGCTTTATCAAGTCTAAAAACAAATCAAGATGCCACCGCGCCCAACTGATAAACTCAACATAATCATTAAGATGTTTTTTTACATCTATGCTCGACCCTGTGTTTTTATCAACCATCCATCTTACCTACTTGATTTTCAGATTCGTCATCTGGCATTTTTAGAAACTTTTCAACTTTTGGTCTATATTCTTCTGGTTCGTCATCTTTAAATATCTTCTTTAAGTCATCATTATCATCTAAGAAAGCTATTTTTCTTTTGTCGTAGAATTCATATATTTCAGGATACGAAATTAGTTCTTTCCCTTCTAAGTGTCTTGCACAATCGATATAGTTGTAAATTGTAAAGTCAGGGATATCTCGTGGTCTCTGAAGAAATTCAGGCATAATCGGGATTACCCCTCCGCTGTTTTCTTCGACGACTTGAACTAATTCCCCGAAAGCGGTAATACCACCAATTAAATCAGCTTTACTTAACTGATTTGGGGTAATCCCGCAATCTGTAGCTGCTGATCTGGCGAGCGCGCCCCATGATTTAGCCGATGTAACATCGTTGCCAGCTGTTGCAAATTCCTCTTTTACTCGATATCGAATAAATGTTAACAACCCCTCCGTGTGCATAGATGTTATCTCATCAAATGAGTTTTGCAAAAATCTATATTTTTTCTCCATAGCTAAAAGCTCATCATCTTCGAAGTTATTTCCGAATCTTGTTCTTATTTCATCCGTCACGAGGTCAGAGGTTACATTCTTCAAATTGTTTGGTTTGTTTTCTTCCGTGTCACAAAAATGTAGCTTCCTAGTATCTGCTCCACGTCTTATCTCTGTAATATATTTTGCCAAAGTTGCATCAGGATATAACTTGCTAGTTTCCTTCCATAAGGTACTTACGTATGGATAATCCAACTGCTGTAAAATCCCTAAAATTCCACTTAATTTTGTAAGGTCTGTATATTTATCCACACATTTTTTACAAACGGGATACTTTTTATTCATTAATGGAAAATTTGAAGAATAAAATGCAGTTTCAGCTTGCATTAGTCCAAATTTTTCACAATCTTCACACTGGCATATTATTTTTCTTGCCATATTTTCTCCTTTTTATTCTTTGCAGTCTTTGCATTAAAAAAGACACCTTTCAGTGCCTAATCAATCTCGTTTTATTAATTTATATATTCGTCTGGAAATTCAATCGACACAAAATCCATGTAATTAAAATATGCGTCACTTAAACTTTCCGTTAAATCCTCGATTGGAGTCATCTCTCCTTGTTCATCTAAAATTGGAACTCCTAATTTTGCGAATAGATCTAAAAACTCATCACAAAATCCTGTATCTGATTCGTAAACAATTTCTACTCGATCTAAATATTCTTCTTCATCTACCTCAATGCCATCTATTAAAATTTTCATAGCGTCTCCATTTTTCATTTTTACTATTTGATTACTTTATCACTCATAAACGAAACATCGTATGCACATTTTAAACCTTCTTTATTACACACAAAAACCAAAGATTCAGATTTTCCAAAAATTCTTTTTTGGATAGTGTAATCATCTTGAGAAACAAAACTACCACCTTGAATTAATTTTTTTCCTCGAACATTTTTTATAGAATTATGATGTAAATGAGCAGAAATTATTCCATAAACAGGTTTCCCATAAAATTTTTCTAATTCTGCGATACGATCTGAATTGTCGTAGTCTCCGTGACAACCCAAATATGTCTGTCCAAGTATTGAAACTGCATAAAATGTGCTATCAGGCTTCTCATATTCATCAAAAATAATATTCTTAAAATCGGAAAGTGTTATCTTTATAAAATCTTCGACGACATTGTCTAGTCTTTCGTCCTTCAATGAGTCATTTTTATGGTCTAATCTCGAATGGTTCCCAGATACAAAACATACTCTTGTTTTTTCAAATATTGTATCCAATTCCACTAGAAATTGCGATATCAATCCCGCTGCTAGCGGGATTTGTTGAGAGATGTTCTCCTTATTCTGTATCTGAATCGTTTTATGAATCGAGCCATTTATTAAGTCCCCGTTACAGGCAACTACACAATTTTTTACATTATGCGTTTTTTGAATGTCTTTTATTTTTAAAATATATTCTTCTAGCATCAGTTTTAAAATATCTGTATTATAAACACACCAACTATTTGAGATATTCGCTCCTACATGGAGGTCTGAGAGAAGAATAACAATTTCTTCCTCCTCATTCATATCTTTTGCCTCAAAGCTTAAAGTAGGGACATCTGTTTTTTTAATAGTGTTTTCAAATAGCTCCAAAAGTTCCTCACTTTGGGCTTTTTTATTTATTAATTTGTTTAAAGCTGTCCTCTGATGGCTCAGTTTTATCCGTTCCTTCTTGAGTGAAATATTAGCCAATTCTATCTTGCTCAAAAATTCTTCATCATCTCCAACTGATTCTTCTAAATATTTATCAACCAGTTCTAAAGTGTACTTCGACCCATACATCATTTTCCGACAATGATCCGAGCTACTTTTTTCCCCAAAAGCTAATTCAGACAACTCGGTATAATCATCATCAATCGTTTTATCCACTAATTTACCATAAACAATTCGCTTATGGTAATCTAACTCATTTTCTCCGTTTATTCGTTCTATCATTTTAAAGCTCTTTTCTAAGCTTGATAGAAATATCACAATTATCGTATTCCTTTAATTCTTCTTGTATTGAAATGATTTCCCCGTCAATCTCTATAGTCATATCCTCTTGATTAAAAATCCCAACGATTTCTTTATACGTTATTTCATCATTTTTACATTTCATTTAATTTACCTCCCTTTCCCTCCATTATATTTGAGTTTTGGTGTGGTAAAATAAACCGATATTATCGAGAAATAACACAAAAAAAAAAGTCGAGCCATGTAAAAAAACGTCAATTATTGTATAAAATTACGTATTTGTTGCCATAAATTGCTATACTTCCATTAGGATTTGGAATTAAAACACTCGTTATCTGCTGGCTATTTTGAACTAAATCAAAAAAAGAAGAATTAACTTGAGAGAAAAATACGTCAAAAAGAAATCGTCGTATCGAAGAATATTCAGGAGATTCGATGGCTTTAATAAGCCAAAATGTTGTATTTTTATTCATTTTTATTTTGTTTATATATTCAACACATTGTATCTTTAAATCATTTGTGAGAGTAATTTTTTCTATATAATCTGATGCTTTATTTCCCCAGATATGGACGACATCAATCTTGTATCTATATACCGTATCGAATATTCGTTTAGTTTGCCACCAATCAATTTTGTTGTAATTATAATCATCAAATTTTACAACGTCAGAAAATGAAACAAAAGCATTTTTTTTACGATATAGTTTAGTATTTTTAACAAAATCTTCAATAATTTTTTGTAAATAATCCATAGATGTCTCATAATGCATGTATTTGCTAATGTTTTTTACTTCATATCCCTTAAAATTCGATAAAATTTTGAAAAAATATGGTTTTTTGTTGTATTTTTTTGATTTTTTTATGTGTTTTTCCTTAATTTTTCGCATTTCTTTCGTGCTATCAATTACAAATTCCTTTTTAGCTTTGTCAATTTCTATTCCAGAAAGAACCGATAGTTGAGAAATGTCATTGTATAATTCTTGTACGTCCTCAATTAATTCGCCACGATATAAGCGATCCCATAGCTGGCTGTTAAGCTCTTGTGAAAGATTTATTATCTCCCCTATCTTATTAACAGATGTTTTAATGTCTAAATCTGATTTTTCCATATCCGTATAGAACCTATTTGTTTTTTTTGCTTGAACCAGACTTGTCGGAACTTTAAATTTGTCGTAATTTTTTCTCGCCGCGTTGACCAATATTTCATTATCGGTTAATAATATAGTATCTGAATCAAAATCAGCCCCACTCAATCGCTCTAATAAATTCTCACCAATACTGTTCACGCAAACAATTCTATTCGTTAGACAAAAATAACGCTCTATTTGTTCATTATGCTTATTGTAGGCAAGTAAAGAAGCTGGCATCGTGATGTGAGGACTTCGACTACCAAGTAACGTTTTTCCAAAATCAAAGTTTGTATTATATACATTTCCTATTCCTATTTGAGATTTACCATCAAATTTTCCAATAGCATGATTCAGCATCTCAACTGGATTACCTAACAACGTCGAATAGTTTCCTCGAACATGAATATGACCACACCTTAATGCTTTAATTTGTGATTTTAATAAATCAACCTTAAAATCATGGTAAAGTTTTGTTTTATAGAATTCACTATTTACCGAAAGCATATTATATATGATTCCATTCTTATCACATATCGGCTCACGCTTAAATTCCTTGTCTTCAGGGTATTTAATATGATATTTCAACACTGCTGGTTCGTTGCAGATATCTTCTAAATAAGAAAGCGTTGGTTCGACTAATTTATAAACATCTTCCTTTGATAGTTGAAGTGTGTTTAATAATTGGTAATGAATTTGAACCATATCTTTAACCTTACCTGTCGGCTTATCATATTTTACCACTCCGAACAAGCTATCGAGCTGCTTTAGCCAATTCTCAAGTTTCCCAAATTTTAAATATTTTATACTCGAAGGAGTAGTTATTAGTTTAATCTGTGAAACATCTTTAGCAAATGTAAAACCGTTTAATTGTGAAATATCAATAATATCATTATCACAAAAAAATCGTTGGATATTCGTCTGGAAACAACAGCTTTTAAAAAATTTGTTTCTAAGAAGTAGCATTCCCTTATCTTTATATTTTCCAAATGAACTCACATCAAGTAATGACTGACCATCCCAAATTGAATTCCTTATCTCGACTTCTTTTTCGCTCGTAGAGAGTTCTGTTCCTACAATCTCTGTCGCTATCACCTTATCCTTAAATACAGATTCGTGGTCATCGATCACCAGTATATTTTCAAAATTTATTTCGATCGTATCTATGATACTACTGAGTGTTAGAGCAATGTATGCCTCATAGGATGCGAGGTCTAGTGGATCTCCTTCTTTTATTTGCAAACCACACGATTGCCATTTTTCCATTCGAGGATAAAGCTTCTCATTAATAAATAAACATTTTCCCACTCGGCTACTACCGCTACTCCGCTTAAATCTTTTGTAAAAAATTCCATTGCAACTAAACCCTTCACAGTAAATCTTTTCCCTCAACTGAGCCACGCTATAGATCGTCTTTATCTTATTCTTATGATAACATCCGTCCTCGAAACTAAAGAAAGATTCGAGCAACTTGTTTGATATCGGTTTCTCAACTGGGCAGTTTACTTTTATTCCCACAAGTAAACCGTCTTTTATACACACTCCATCTTCAAAATCACAACATCTCGCATTATATCCGTATCTAATGTAGGTATCTGTTCTAATACAGTTAAACTCCTTTAAACTATAAGTAAACTTTAAGTTTATAATATTGTCTGTATATTGTTTTCCATTTGATTCGAATGAAAAATTGTTTCTCCGATATATTCTCTGATATGTTTCTTCAAGAGCTAACTGCTCCAATGAAAAATCAAGTGCATTTTGATATGCCCTTAGATTTCGCTCTCCAGAGCTGTATTTTGTACTGTATTCACATTCACTTCCGTCAACATAATTATTTGCTAAAATTACGTCTTTTGCCTCTACTGATAAAATATAAATCGCATTATTTATATGACCACTCCCTATCTTCAAATCTACCGCTAACTTTATTGCCCACATCGATTTTTAGTGCCGTTTTTATTGTTCCTAAGCATTAAATTATCGATTAAAAAAATGAACCCTTATAAGTTTACCTTTTGCCTACTTAAATCAAAAAACAATGCTTTAAGCCACACTTTTTTCAGCAGCAAGCTTTTTCGCTAATCGACCAGCTCTCATCTTTGCTTTCTGCTCTTCGCTTAGTGGCTTACGATTTGACTTAGGTTTTGCCACTGGTTCAACTCCCTTTACGGCTCGAATAGAAATTGCATTCTCAGGTGCTTCAAATCTTGCCGAGTATACTTTTCCGTCGGTGTAGTATTCAGTTTTGATTAATGTCCATCCTTGTTTTTTAAATTTTGTAACATCCTTACGAATTGTTGACCATGCTCCCCACGTCTTCGTCACTGGATCAAATGAAATATGTGTTTCCATTTCTTCATTCTTTAATCGACATTCCTTTGGCACTACATTTTTCTTAACCGCCTTAACTACACTTTTCCGCTTAGTTGTCATCTGTATCTCCCTTTAAATATAAATATGATTCCCACCGATATTCTTCTCTTTTTTTCTCGATATATAAATCAAGACCTCGTTCATTAAATTCCGAACAGTCGTATTCCTCAAGCCTGTACTTAAATCTGTCTAATATCCGTTCATTCAACATTGCCTAATACTCTCCTTCTAACCATTCGGTCAATAATTTTCTCATTCTCTCACTTGGTACAAAAATGTTAATCGGCTTGCCATCCCTAACTCTTGATCTAAAAATCCACTGCAACATTTCCGATAAAGCATAAGTATCTTGATTCACATCAATATCCTTACTTCTAAATAAATTGTTAAAGAAAGGGTTCACAAAGCGATTTACTAAATAGACAAGTCCTGTCTTATCTCGATATTCATTCGTGGCTCTTGCATTTAACGCTAAAAAATGTTTGTTCGGAAATCTTGGACACTTAATCTGAGCACGATAATCTTTGAATGTTGTCCACATCATCGTTGATGACTTGCTTTCAAGGTAAAGATTTAAAAAACTTATTGATTTTCGCTGAATGTCTTTCATATCCTCCTTAGACATTCGTCGATAATCCGACTTGGATAGTAGGCATTCTTTCGTTCGAGTCATCACGCTATTTGTCCCAATAGAGTTAAGCGTCTTTGAATCGCAAATAGTAATCAATTCCTTTAATTCTTTCCGCTGCTCCTTATCATAGACGAGGTAGTCAAAATAGCTACAAAAAGTAAACTCCCATTTATAGTGGCTATTCAGACGATCCTTAGTCACGCCAAACTTTTCATAAGGTATTCCGAAGAATCTAAAATAAAAAGATTGAATCTGATAATCGAACTGATAGGTCATTAAATAAACTTCATTAAAAACACCATCGAAAATATCATGGGGAAACATCCAAAACAAGTATGCATCCGATACGAAGTAAACTTGCTCCTTATCGATCAAAGTTTTTAAAGACTGGTAACGAGATAATACGTCCTTTTTTTCATTCCAGTAAACTTTGTAGCCTCGATCGATATTAATGAACCCCTCTTTCTTAAGTAGCTGCATATCACTTGCGATTACAAACTGACGATTCTCATCTCGATCATCTTCATCCTTGTACACGTCCAGTGCAGTCACTACGCTCATAACCTCATCCATCACTAAGGTGTAGTTGCCAAGCTTGATTAACTCAATCACTTCATCATCGATACTCCCGAACAATGCATGAGTGCTAGAGATGTTCTCCTTGTCTCTAAGTAAATCCTTAAAATGGTTAAGCTTGCTCCCCTTGCCAAGCTTGCGGTCTGGCAGCTTAAACTTCCGTTTCTTGCAGCTTGTTTGAATCCGCTCCGTCTCATCTAAGAACGGAGTGACATAGATCACCTTTGCCTCTAAGTCTAAATCATTGATATGTTGGATCATCCATTGTGTCTTCCCTGATCCAGGTAGTGAATCAATCACCTTTACTGTCTTTATATTTTCTCCTCCTTCTGTTCGTTTTTACAGCATTTTGCTCGCTTTCTATTGAAAATACAGCATTATAACACGAAATCGATTCATTTTTTCTAAACGACAACTAACGTTTGTTTTTTTTACTTTTGTAGTGAATTATACTTGGAGTAGTTCATTATTGACCTTTTTCCCCTATGGGGATTCTATGAAAAAAGTATTGAAAATATCGTCTTATATCAAATCGACTAGGTAAAATATACTATAAGTTATATAGAGGATGAAACGCTGTAACCGTTGGTATCACTAGGTTTCAAAACCACTTCTGGGGGGTTTTTTTACAGCACCTCCGAGAAACGGCATAAGAGAGCCATTTGAAGGGTGTAAAAAATGAGTGAGTCCGTTGAAAAAGTACCCTAGTTTTCAGAAGGCTAAATTCGCCTATCTCAACAACAAAGCTATTATACCACAAAAGTTGCTTTTTGTCAACTGAACTTTATTGAACTCCGACTAAACTTTTGGTTTAAGTCTGTCTAGCTGCTTTTGATCTACCCTTTGTTTTTATTTTGGAATCTAAAAATGACAAAATAATAAATACAACCAATGAATTACTGGAAAATAGTTATTTTTGGTAATTTTGCTAGAATGGAAGTGCTTATAGGTATAAAAGTTGCTTTAGTCGCTACAAAATCTGTAAAATACCCCCCGTTATAAAATTTTTTAACTATCCAGAGATATTTTTAATAAAATAGTACTATGTTTTTATTTTAAAATATGGTACTTTTACTCTTATTGAGAATGATTACTATTAAAGGGGGGGAAGTCCAAAAAACCTATATTAGCATTTTATAATATAGTTTTATTTTGTCAAGTAAAAAGACTTTACATTATTTTTTAAATACCAAGTACGTTTTCCATACCATTAATAATTACTTATAATTATACATTTATATTAATAATTATACATTTATATGATAGATATTATATACATGATATAAGCATACTAATAAACAATAGGATATATATGTCATTGAATTATTTTAAACGTCTTAAAACTCAAATATGAGCCTTGTTTTTGTCCACATACCAAAAAATTTATATTTTAGGGACTGCAGCACATGCACCGAGTAGCAGCAGGACAATTTTTTTGGCATAAGCAAGCCATTTAAAAATTTGGCATAAGTTGGATGTTTAGTTTGGTTATGATCATAGTCGATATATAAAATAGTTTAATTAATCATTGACAATCAATAACGGATAGGTTACAATAGTAATATAAGATAAGGTATTGACAATTGACTTGCACACTTGACGCCTTCCTTGTGAGATCATTGACAATTTAATATAGCATGGACTATTGCAACGGATGCCGTTATTGTATCAGTTGATAGGTTAAAATTGAATTGATATTAGCAAGATTTTTTAGAGATGCGAACAAGTAGAGACGTGAGCCATGACTTAGCATACAACGAGCCACGAAGGAAGTGAACTATTTTAAATGATCATTAGTGATTAGCGATTAGTGATTGATTAAAAGAGTTTACTCTTAAAATTTAAGGAGGTTAAAAAGTGAATAGTGGAAATAAAATGGAATTGATTAGAAAATATAACGGGGCTGTTATGATATTTAGA
>Ga0172378_10004013_pt1 | contig 13848 bp, 11 predicted proteins | sample GrowelOW332metaG_FD_119755 | JGI IMG/M metagenome (GOLD analysis project Ga0172378, IMG submission 119755) | Groundwater microbial communities from an aquifer near a municipal landfill in Southern Ontario, Canada - Pumphouse #3_1 metaG | ecosystem: Environmental > Aquatic > Deep subsurface >... | reverse complement strand
TGTGCCTGGTCGACGGTGAACGCGTCGGCGAACTGCAAGGTCAGCCCATCCGCATCAGATATCTCTTTGATCTCCCGCGCCAACGTCGACGCGATGGGGTCGGTCTCCAGCTGTTTCTCCAGCGCGGGGATGTCAGCCACGGTTGGTTGGTGGGGCTCCATGGGAGCAGGTTGCACCGGCGCCGGGGGCGCCACAGGTTGCGGGGCAGGTGCTTGCACAGGCTCCGGCTGGGGCTGTGCTGCGGGCGGCGCGCTTTGGATCTTTGTCTGGGGAGGAACGGCAGCGGCGTCATCCGGAGCGGGTACGCTTGGCATCGGCGTCATTTTTCCGCTGGTCAGGTCGTTCTGCAGTTGGGTGAGCCGCTGGACCAGCACCGTCGATGAGACCAGATACGGCAGGGATGCCAGCTTGGAAAGGACGATCTCCAGTTCAAAACGGGGGTTGAGGGAGTAGCGGATGTCCCGGTAGGTGGAAAGCAGCAACTCCACCGCGCCCTGGAGCTGTTCGGTGGTGTAGGCGTTTTGCATCTTCGCCGGGATGGCGTCGGCCTGCATACCCAGGATGTCCTCGTCGGTGATCCCCTGTTTCAGCAACAGCAGCGTCCGGTAATACTCGGTGAAATCCTTCAGGCATTGTTCGACGGAAACACCGCTCTTCAGGAGGTCCTGGACGCTGAGAATGGCCCCTTTGCGGTCGTTTTCCAGAAGGGAAGAGACGATGGCGTTGATCTGGCTGGTGCCGACCAGCCCCAGTTTGTCCCGGATGCCCTCCATGGTGATGTGGGTTCCGGAGAACGAGGCGACCTGGTCGAACAACGTGTAGGCGTCCCGCATCGAGCCGGTGGACTCTTTTGCGATCCAGAAGAGCGCGTCATCATCCGCCTGGATGGACAGATCGTCCGCGGCGCTCTTCAGGCACCGCTTGATCGTCTCCAGGTCGATCAACTGGAAGTGGAACTGCTGGCAGCGGCTGCGGATCGTCGCCGGAACCTTCTGTGGTTCGGTGGTGGCGAAGATGAACACGATGTACGGTGGCGGTTCCTCGATGGTCTTCAGAAGCGCGTTGAACGCGCTGATGGAGAGCATGTGGACCTCGTCGATGATGTAGATCTTGTACCGGCTGGACTGCGGCGGGAACATCACCTCGTCCTTGATCTGCCGGATGTCGTTGACGCTGGTGTTGGACGCGCCGTCGATCTCAATGACGTCCACGCTGTTGCCCGCCGCGATCTCCTTGCAATGGGTGCAGACGCCGCAGGGGTGGGCCGTCGGGCCGTGGTCGCAGTTCAGCGCTTTGGCAAGGATCCTCGCCGAGGTGGTTTTGCCCACGCCGCGGGGGCCGGAAAACAGATACGCATGGGCGATGCGCCCTTGTTCGATGGCGTTGGTGATGGTGGATACGACAAACTCCTGCCCGACCAGACTGTCAAAACCCTGGGGACGTTTTCGTGTCGCGGTTACTTCATATGCCATCGGGTGCTCCTCCCATCGGAGTATACCACGAACCGGAGGATCTCTGGTAGGCTTTGCGGGATACAAAAAGACCCAGCCAACAAATCACCCGTATCTCATGCATCATCCACTTACCGTTGCTACCTTCCGGTCCTGGCGGGGTTGGGTGGCGGTGCATAGCACAGAATCTGCTGGCTGGGAGATTAAAACGGAGAGGGGGAGATTCGAACTCCCGGAGCCATTGCTGACTCATACCCCTTCCAAGGGTACACCTTCGACCACTCGGACACCTCTCCAGGTCGATACACTACAAGCGTCACCATCAAACGGGAAACCGAGAAATCGGAGAGAGGGGGATTCGAACCCCCGGTACCGAAAAACGATACAATGGATTTCGAGTCCATCTCCTTCGACCACTCGGACATCTCTCCAAGGTGACACGCTTCATTGAGGCTGAAAGGATTCGAACCTTCGACAACCAGTTCCGCAAACTGATGCTCTATCCAGCTGAGCTACAACCTCATTGTAAAAAAACCAAAAACACAAAGACGGAGAAGGGGGGATTCGAACCCCCGGACCCGTTACCAGGTCAACTCCTTAGCAGGGAGCCCGATTCGACCGCTCTCGCACCTCTCCAAGGAATACTATTCGACCAGCGGCAATTACCGGAGAGAGAGGGATTCGAACCCCCGGAGACTTGCGCCTCGACAGTTTTCAAAACTGCTTCCTTCGACCACTCGGACATCTCTCCAAAATTGGAAATTGCAAAAGAACACAGATATCTTTCAGGCCGATTACCACCAGTCGGGTTTCCAATATAGTAACCTACCCCCCTTTTGTCAACCACTCACACCACAGCTCTGCCAACCTGCGACCGGTTGGGAAGCAAGCAGCAAAAGCGTCGGCGCTTCCGTGTTCGCCCAGGAGGAAAGAGAGGTGAGATACCGCCGCTGTTCGTCCGGGGAAAGGCCCTTCAAGGGATCATCCAGCACCAGGCTGGGAGGATTGGCCGCGATGGCCTTGGCAAGCAAAACAAACGCCTCTTCCCCGGGGGTGAGCGTCTCCGTGGCCTTGGAAGCCAAAGCATAACATCCCAGTCGCCGGAGAGCCAGTTCTGCCGCTTCCTTGAGCGGTGAGACCGCCTGGGACACGGTGAAACCTTTGGGGAGCATGTGTTCCGTTACTGGCACGCCATGTTGCAGGAACTGCGTGCGAAGGGATTCCCTGGCCTGCTCGGTGGAATACCGGAACAAGGCCTGCTCCCCAGCCATCAGGTGGAACGAAACCGGATGGGGAATATCCGGTACCTGGAGCGGACCAAGGGAAAGAGGCTGTCCATGGTTCAGGCCTGCCTTGCGGCGAAGCAGCAGATAGGCGTCCTTGACGTCCATCGCATCGGTGATCATCCCCTCGGTGGCACATTGGATCCGTTCGGTACGCCTCTGGTAGGTCACCGTTTTCCCATGCACCTGGTACAGCCGGAGCGCCCCGTCGCTGATCAGATCCACGGCGATCTCCCCCAGACCGAGATACAGGCAGAGCGCGGCGGCCGCCTTGCCCTGGATGGTGTCGTGGATGGACAAGGTCTGGGGATCGAGCTGGTGGCGGGAAATGAAACGCTCCAGTTCAAAGAGGGGAAGCAGCCAATGTCCCTGGCTGCTCCAGACCATGCCACCTTCCTGCCATGCGGAAAGCGTTATTCCCGAGGGATTGGGATCGCGGAAGGATGGGGTGTTCATCCTTCGAACGCCTTGGCCGCGTCGGCCAGCGCCGTGGTGATGGGAAGGTGCTGGGGACAGGCCCGTTCGCACTGACGGCATCTGATGCATGCCGACGGACGTTCTTCCTCTTTGACGTTGTTCCGGAACCTTCGCATCAAGCCCGGGCTCATTCCGTACTGGGCCAGGTTGTTGTACAGGTTGAATACCAAAGGAATGTCAATCTTCTTCGGACAACCCGCCTTGCAGTACCCGCAGGCGGTGCAGGTGATGGCGATGGAATCCTTGATGATTTCCCGGGCTTTTTGGAGTGCCTGTTGTTCTTCCGCTCCCAGAAGGGGAAGGTCGGAACAGAGGGAGGTGTTCTCTTCTACCTGCTCCAGATCGCTCATGCCGGAGAGAATGGCGTGGACGCCGGAAAGCGAGGCGACGAACGCCAACGCCCACTGGACGTTGGACCACTGGGGATGGACGGCGCGGAGGATCGCCTCGGCCTTTTGGGGAATGGTGGCCAGGCATCCGCCCTTGATCGGCTCCATGATGATCACCTGCTTGCCATGGGAACGCGCCGTCTCGTAGCACGCCTCTGCCTGGACGGTGGCATCCTCCCAATCCATGTAGTTGATCTGCAGCTGCACGTATTCCACATCCGGTTGTTCGGTGAGGATCCGTTCCAACACATCCGCTTTGTCGTGGAACGAGAATCCGATGTGTCTTGCCTTTCCCTCGGTGCGGAGGGAGCGGAGGAAATCAAATCCTCCCAGGCGTTTGGCTTCCTCGTACCGGGACGCGTTCAACGCGTGGAGCCAGTAGTAATCGAAGAACGAGACGCCGCACCGCTGCAACTGTTCATGGAACAGCCTGGCGTAGTCTTCCGGGGATTTCACCAGCCAGACGGGCATCTTGTCCGTGATGGTGAACCGATCCCGGGGATGGCGCTTCACCACCGCTTCCCGGAACGCTTCCTCGCTTTTCCCGTTGTGATAGGGATAGGCCGTGTCAAAATAAGTGTACCCCTGCTGGAGGAACCGGTCGGCCATTCGGGAGAACAGTTCCAGGTCAATGCTGGTGGGATCCGAGGAATCCGTACAGGGAAGACGCATCAATCCAAATCCAAGGTTCGTTCGTGCCATGGACACCAGTGTACCACGGTTCACTTTTTCGGAAAAGAACGGTACGGTAGAGGCATGGCGTTTGATTTGTTCCATCCGATGAAAAAGCGAAAACAGAAGCCTGATCTTGTCCCGGACAGCGATGAGACCGTCCGGAAGATCAAAGACGTGGAGACGCTCAAGTCAGGCAAGCTCGCACGGCTTGCCATCCAGCTTGCCGGACACCTGGTCGAAACCTTCGGCCCCCGGCCTTCGTGCGGCCAGGCATGCCAGGACACGGCGGAGGCGTTGGAGAAGGAGTACCAGCCGTTCTGCGACGAAGTCCACGGCGAAGACGAAGAGCTGAAGCCAGAGGCGATGCATCTGCCTCTTCGGGTGCTTCCCTACCTGTATCCGGTACTGCTGGTCCTGCTCTGGGTCGGCCTTCCCCTGACGGCGACGTTGCTTTCCGTCGCCTTCGTGCTTTTGTCGTTTTCCCAATCGTTCCGCTATCGTCCCGTACTGGAGCGGTGGGTCAAACCCAAGAAAGGGCGCAACGTATGGGCGTCCATCAACCCATCCGGACCGGTCAGGCATACCATCATCTTTTCCGGACATCATGACAGCGCGCCGCTGACCCGTTTCTCCAAGGACGACAAGTGGCAGTACGCCAAGAGCGTGCTGCTCCCCGTCGGACTCTGCCTGCTTCTTGCCATCCAGGCGGTGGTTCAGACGCTCACCGAACTGTTTTCCGGCCGGATTCTCTCACTGAATCTTCCTCCCGCCGGGTTGATCATTCTCCTTGCCCTGCTCACCGCCGGTCTTCCGTTGGTCTTTCGCCTGCGGAAATTCTTCACCGGTGAGTTCTCCCCGGGAGCGGGGGACAACCTGGTCTCCAGTGCGCTTACCGTGGAGCTGGCCCGCTATGTTGACTGGAAGAAACGGTGTGGACAACCACTTTCCGCGACCCGGGTGGTCTTCGCCTCGTTCGATGGCGAGGAGGATGGCCTGTTGGGCAGCCGCGCCTGGTTTTTCCATCACAAGGATCTCCTGGAAGGGGACGTGGTGATGCTGAACTTCGACTGCCTGTACTATGCTGACCGCCTGATGTTCCTGGAGAAGGACATCAACGGACTGCAGCCGTTGTCCTCGAAGCTGGCCCGCCGGATGGTGGGGTTGGCCAAAGAGATGGGATATCCTGCCAAAAGCGGTTCCATTCCGTTCCTTGCCGGAGGTACCGATGCCGCTGAAGGCGCCCGGGCCGGCATCCAGGCTTGTACGCTGGTCGCCGTAGGCTGGGGGGATCGTTCCCACGCCGAGGTGTACCATACCAGTGAGGATACGGTGGACCACATCGAGGAGAAGGCGGTGGAGGAAGCGGTTTCGCTGGGCATCAAGCTGGTCGAACTGGTGGATGAGGACCGGCTGTTCTCTGAAGGGGAGGAGAAGAAAAAACCGGAGCCAGAGCCCCAGACGACGCCGACGCTCCGCTTCAAGCGTTCGGTGTGATCTCCACCGTCGCTTGTCCCCCGGTGGTGTCCGTGATGCGTTCCTGAAGCAATGCGGCCTGCGTGCGGGCAATGGTGCCGGTGATGGTCACATCGGTGGTGAATGCCGTGTCGGTGACGGTACCGCCGTATTCCTGGAGCAGCTTTTGGGCAAGGTCATACTGGCCGTAGGAAAGGACGATGCGGAAGGAGGCTTTCTCCACCAGCTCCTCCGTCTGGCACAGGGCGAGCACCGCCTTGGCCGCGTCTCCGTACGCCTGGACCAAACCTCCGGTTCCCAGGAGGGTTCCTCCGAAATACCGGACGACCAGCACGCAGATATCGGTGATCCCCGAGCCTTTGACCACTTCCAGCACCGGGCGTCCTGCGGTGTTTTTCGGTTCCCGGTCGTCGCTGGAGGAGAACAGCGTCCCCGCTTTGCCGATCACCGCGGCATGGACTACGTGGGTGGCGTCGGCATACTGGGTCTTGGTTTCGGCGACCAATCGCTTGGCCTCTTCCAAGGACGGACAGCGCCGCGCGATGGCGATGAACCGGGAACGTTTCACTTCGATGGATGTGGAAGGTTCATTGGTCAGGATCCGCATGGCGCCACCTGTGGTTGAAGAAGTTTTCCTGGTCGGAAGGAATGCACGAGCAGATCGCCCGGGACGCTTCGTCCAGCCGGGCCATCTCGGAAGGAAGCAGGGAGAGGATGGATGCGGCGAGGTCGGCATCCAGCTGGGCTTTGGTGCGGGCCCCCAGGACCAGTTGGTCGAATCCTTGGGCAAGGCTCCACGCGATGGCCACCTGGGAAGGGGAGACCCCCTTTTCCTGGGCGATGGTGCGGAGCGTGTCGGTCAACGCGTGGAACGCGTCAGGGTGCTGATAGCAGTACAGGCGATCCCTGCCGTCCCTCGGCATCTGGTCATGATTTCCGCTGAGAGTCCCCAGCGCCAGCGGACTGTATCCGGAAAGCAGCATGCCATGGGCGGCACAGTACGCTTTCAGCTGGGGGATGTCCCGGTTCCACAGCAGGTTGCAGGGAACCTGCACCCAGCGGATGGGAAGGTCGGAGAGTTCTTCCAGTTGGGAAAGAGGCATGTTGGATACCCCGATGGCCCGTACGTTGCTCTGTTGTGCCATCGTCTCCAGGATCTCCCGTTGTCCTTGGATGGGATAGTGGAGGTACCAGAGATCCAGATAGGTGGTGCACAGTCGTGACAAGGTCGCTTCCAGATGCCGGCCGTTGGTTGTTTTGGACGCGATCCACAGTTCCTCCCGTTTGAGGGGGAATCGTTTCAGTTGTTGTCCGAGAAGCTGTTCGCTGCGTCCGGCTCCATAGGAAGGAGCCGCGTCGAAGGCGCGGATGCCGCTGCGCACGGCGTCATGCACCGTCTTGATGGAAGCGGCGCGATCTTGGTCTTCCCAAAATCCGAAGCCGCCTCCGAACTCCCATGTCCCCAGCGCAAGCTCAGTCGCCATCGGTGATGACCAGGCGATGGTCCAGCATGGTCTGTCCGTCGAAGATGAACGAGCCGAGGAAGTGCTTGCCTTCCAATGCGGCTGGCAGCCACAACCGGTCGTCCTCCCACATCCGGTCAAACGGGAACGCTTCTTTCTTGATCCAGAACGGACGGGTCTCGTCGCATTCCTTCAACGTTCCCTGGTAGGAGTTGGCGAAGAACACGTAGGCGCGTTCGGCCATGCCGTCCTTGAATTGGAACCGGAGCTCTCCCCGGAGGGAAAGATCACCGATCTCCAGGCCTGTTTCTTCCTTTGTCTCACGGATGGCCGCTTCCACCGCCGTCTCCGCTTCCTCGATGTGCCCGCCCGGCGCGTTGATCAACCCGGTGCCAAGGCCCTGTTTTTTTTCGATCATCAGGACGTTGTCCTGGTCGAACAGGTAGGTGATGACGCATTTGTCCGTCGGTTCCCAGCTGTCCCAGTCCATCTCGTCCACCGTGTCGGGGATGACGGTGGTTTTGGGGGTGATCCCTTTTTCCGCCGCTTCCTTTTCCTTGCGCTTCGCCGCTTCTTCCGGGTGCGCCTTGTCCCAGCAGTCCTGGCAGAGGTTGTCGTCATGGCCGATGATGTGGTTCCAGTCCAGCTTGGCGTGGCATTGGACGCAGTGCAGGCGGAACGGCCAGACACGGCGTCGGAAGATGACGGCGATCAGGACGCACAGGCCAAGAACGCCCCAGGCGATGGAGTGGTTCCATTCCCGGGAGATGATGGTCACCATACCGATTTCCATCAACAGCATCAGGGAACAAATCCAGATGGTGGCGATGCGTTTCTTGTTGGAATTGGGGATCTTCCGCTGGCTGAGGTTGAGGAACAGGATGAGGATCAAGCCCCATGTGTAGTTTGATTCGATGGATTCAAGGATCATACCCGTAGCCTAGTGTGCCATTCCCCGTCCCGTCAAGCACTTGGCGGACGGCAAGAAATTCATTGCTTGACTCCTTGATTTGGGGTAAGCTGAAGGAAGAACAGCAAAGGGGGAAACGCAGGATGGAATCCATCGCAAGCTACATTGATCATACGATCCTCAGCGAGGACGCCACACAGGAACGTGTCGAACGCGTGTGTCTGGAGGCGATCACCTATCGGTTCGCTTCCGTCTGTGTGAACGGTTGCTGGGTGCCGTTGTGTGCGCGGCTGCTTTCCGGCAGTGGAGTGAAGGTGTGCTGTGTGGTGGGGTTCCCGCTGGGCGCCATGTCCACCAAAGCCAAAGTATTTGAAGCCAAACAGGCGATTACGGATGGCGCGGATGAAATTGACATGGTGATGAACATCGGCTGGCTGAAAGGCCATGACGATGGCTTGGTCCAGGACGAGGTGGCCGCAGTGAAGATGGCCTGCCGGGGGCGGACGCTGAAGGTGATCATCGAGGCCTGCCTGCTTACCGAAGAAGAGAAAGTCAGAGCGTGCCGGCTTGCCAAGAGCGCCGGCGCTGATTTTGTGAAGACCTCCACCGGCTTTTCAAAGGGCGGGGCGACGGTCGCCGACGTCAAGCTGATGCGAAAGACCGTTGGACCGGAATGCGGCGTCAAGGCCGCCGGAGGCATCCACACCTACGCCGAGGCGATGGCGATGATTGAGGCGGGAGCCAACCGGATCGGCGCCTCCTCCGGGGTGGAGATCGTCAAGGAGCAGCATGCCGCGCATTGAGGAACGTCCCCAAGGGGCCGATTTCCTCAAAAGCCTTGGGTTTCCGACGGTGGACGTCCATGAGACGTTCTCCCATTTTGATTTCACCACGCCCGGGCGGCGGGTGCTGGTCATCGGCCCGATGGGCAGCGGAAAATCTGAGTACGCCGCCCGTCTGTGGCGGGACGCCGAGGTGGCACGCCGTAAAAGCGGGGCGGTCAAGGTGTTGACCTCCACCGGTTCGCTTGACCGGCGCAATATCTTTTATCTCAGGAGTGATCTTGATTCCGCGCGGTTCCCTGATTATCCGGCGGACGCGCTGGCGTACCGCGGCGGGTATGTCCGCTGCGGAGACCATATGGCGCACATCCACGATTCGTTCGATCTGGAGCGGGTCATCGCTTCCCACCCGGAGGTGGGGACGTACATCATCGACGAAGCGTCGTTCTTTGATGAGCGGATCGCCTACGTGGTGCGGGGCGCCAGCCTGTCCACCGGAGCGATGTTCATCTTCCCCACGTTGATCCTCAACTTCCGCAGGGACATCTTCAACGCCACCGCCCGTCTGATGCTGGACATCGCCACGGATGTCATTCCGCTTTCCGCCTATTGCGAGCATCCCGATTGCATGCGGGATGGCTTCTACACCTACCGCTACTACACGGTGGACGGCAGGGAATGCCCCGCCCTGTATTTCGATCCCTTGATCGTTGTCGGCGGGGATGTGGAGAAACAGAGCGCCACCGAGCCGAACTACGCCGCCCGCTGTGACAAGCATCACTATCTTCCTGGCAAGGAATATACCTTCCTTACGCTGAAGCCGCTGGGCTTGGACGCTTCCAAAGGAAATCTGAAGCCGCTGGAGAAGGAACTTGCCGCCCTGCAGGGGGACAAAACGCGTTCCATCCTGTACGCTTCTTTGGAAAAACAGTACGGGAAGCTTCCGGACGGCCAGGTGTATCTGGATGCGGTGCGGCCCCAGCACATCGCCGAGAAGGCGCTGGCCTACCTGTTTTGCGAGCAGAACCTCATCGCCGAAGATCTGATGCGGCGCATCGTCACCGACCTTTCCCTGGACACCACCTATCTTTCCAAGACCCTCTCGGACAACCGCAGACCGGTCTCGTTTGAGCAGATGATGCTGCTGTAGACGGAAAAAGTCAAAAACTCCACTACAAAAGAACGATGGAACCCCTCACTATTAGGAAAGTGAGGCAAGGGTTTTTGTCAGTGTGTCCGGATTGAGGTTTTCCAACAGGCAGGGAACGTCGATGTGTCGTTTTTCCAGTTCCGCATTGAACAGGTGCCAGTCCATGACGCCGGTTCCCGCCGTCAGGTCCCCGATCTTCGTTCCTTGTTCGGAGAGGATGAAGTCTTTCACGTGGATCGCTTTGATCCTGGGCCCGAAGGCATCCAGCGCTTCGGCGAAATACCGCTGTTGCGCTTCCCGGGACGGATGACGATGGAACGAGCCGTCCGATTCGGGAATTCCGGTGTATCCGACCAGATTGACCGGGTCGAACACCACGCCAAGGTGCGGAGTCGGGTAGCGGTCCAGCAGGTCGACCATCCGCTGGATGGAGCAGATGGTGTGGGCGTGGTTGACCGGCTCGATGCCGACGATGGCGTCATACCGCTCCGCTTGTTCCAGCAGGAACTCCAGGCTGGCGTGGAACCGGTCCAGGATTTCGGGTTCATAGGTGTCCGGGCTGTACGAACAGTCAGGATGGACGGATCCGGTTTCCGTGGCGACCAGGCGGCAGCCGAACTCCTTGGTGAAGCGGAGGTTGGTGGCGAAGTCAGCCAGCATCCGCTTGCGGACCTCGGCATCGGGATGGACGGGGTTGATGTACGAGCCGATGACGGCGATGGAAACCCCTTCCTTGGCCAGGTCGTCGTGGATGGCCTGGACATACTCCGGGGTGTACGCCGACGGGTCCTTTGCCGTGGCGATGACTTTTTTCATCGCCAGCTGGATGGTGACGGGATGTTGGAAAGAAGCGGCTCTTTGGGCCAGTTCTTGTACGGTAGTGAATTTGCCCAGATCGTGGGCGCGGAATCCGATGTGCATCATGGCCTGCAGTGTAGCGCGATGTACCAGGTTTCTCAAGGAGCATGTGATGCGAACGTATGATGTGAAACGGGATTTCCAAGCCTTCGGAGACGGGGCGCATGATGATTCAGCGGCCCTGTCCGCCGCGCTTTCGGCGCTGTCTTCCGGAGATACGTTGTCCATTCCCGCCGGGGTCTACCTTACCGGGCCGCTTACCGTGGATACCGACCGGATCACCATCGTGCTTGAAGCGCACAGCTCCCTCCGCTTTCTCGATGACCCCACCCGGTATGAGCCGGTCAAGACCCGGTGGGAAGGGGTCCGTTGTTGGGCGATGCATCCCTGCTTGTGGATCACCGAAAGCAAAGATGTGGTGATCAAAGGGGAGGGGACGTTGGATGGCAACGGCGCATGGTGGTGGACCCAGGCGGGGGAGAAGAAACACCAGCAGGGACCAGTGACGGATTTGGAGCGGAAATTCGCCGCGTTGAACCCTGGGTTTCTCACCCAGCCGGGGGGTGGCGGCGGTCGGTCAAGCCAGTTCCTCCGACCCCCGCTTCTGCAGATCCACCACAGCCAAAATGTGACTATCCAGGGGATCACACTGCGCAACAGTCCGTTCTGGACGCTCCATCCCGTCTTTTCCCAGAAGATCACCATCCGGGATCTGACCATCGAGAATCCCAATGACGCCCCGAACACCGATGGCATCGACATCGACTCCTGCCAGCAGGTGACGGTCACCGGTTGCACGGTGACGGTGGGGGATGACGGCATTGCCGTGAAGAGCGGCATCGGCGAGGATGCCTTGGCCGTCGGCATACCGACGACGGATGTGGATGTCAGGGATTGCGTGGTGCGTTTCGCCCATGGAGGTGCCGTGATCGGCAGTGAGACCGGCGGAGGCATCCATCATATCTCGTTCGCCAACTGCCGCTTCGATGGCACGGACCGGGGGGTGCGCGTCAAAACCCGCAGGGGGCGTGCCGGAGACATCTCCGATCTTTCCTTCACTGACATCACCGTCCATGGGGCGCTCTGCCCGCTGACCATCAACATGTACTACATGTGCGGCGCCACCGATCATTCGCTGTTTTCCTTGGATGCCCAGCCGGTGGGGGTGACTACCCCGCACATCCACGATGTGACCATCAAACGGCTCCAATCCGATGGCATTCGCTCGATGGCGGCGTTCATCGTCGGACTTCCAGAGCGACCGGTGGAACGTCTGGTGCTGGAGGAGTGCTCGTTCGCGTTGGCGGATGATGGCTTGGAGCCGGTGGCGCAGAGCGAGATGTACCAGGGGCTTCCGGACAATCCGTCACGAGGAATACGGCTACGGAACGTCAGTGTCCGGCTCTCTGCTGTCAGCGGTTGCCCGGTGGAGAAGGAAACCGGGGTGACGGAACTCAAAACAACGTAAGAAAACAAAACGTGCCGGACAGTTGCCCGGCACGCTCAACACGAAAAGAAGGAATGGTTGGTTACGCTCGAACCAGATGGATGGCGAACCCGTTGACCTCTTCCTTGAAGTAGACCACCTTGGTCCCTTTGGCGTCGGAGACGATTGACTCGGAGATCGGGGTGAAGCCGAACTGCTTCAGGTATCCGATGGTACGGTCCACGTCAAAGCAGCTGTAGGCAATGTGGCCATGGGTGCCGTAGAACGGTTTGTTCATCACTTCGATGGTGGTGTCCATGAACGAGGAGCCCGCTCCCCGCTTGGTGCAGACCATGCCGAGGTGCTCGAACGCCGTGATGGATTTCTCCATGGCCGCGGCATCCGGGTTGTTCAACCCGATGTGGGTGAAGTGCAGTCCCTGCAGCGCCAGTTCCGCTTCCTTGCAGATCGTGGTGATCTCATCCCACTTGTCGCCGTTGATCAGATCAGACTTGACCATCCAGGATCCTCCGACGGAAAGCACGTTGGGCGCTTTGGCGTAGGATGCGATATTCTCCAGGTTGATGCCTCCGGTGGGCATGAATTTCAGCGAGGGGAACGGACCGGCCAGGTTCTTCAGCATGTCAACGCCGCCATTTGCTTCGGCGGGGAAGAACTTCAGGACGGAAAGACCCATCTTCACCCCTTTGGTGATCTCGCTCGGCGTGCTGACGCCCGGGCAGACCGGGATGTGGTGTTCCAGACACCAGGAAACCAGCTCTTCATCGAAGCCCGGCGCGACGATGAACGACGCTCCCGCCTTCACCGCTTTCTCGGCGTTCTCGATGGAAAGGACGGTTCCCGCCCCAAGCAGCATGTCGGGGTATGCCTGGTGCATTGCCTTGATGGCCGCTTCCGCCGCGCTAGTGCGGAAGGTGACCTCCGCGGCGGGGATGCCGCCGTCGATCAACGCTTTGGCCAGCTTGGTGGCTTTCGACGCGTCGTCCAGTTTGACGACGGGGATGATACCGATGTCATGGACACGTTTGTAGAAATCTTCAAACATGGTGCGCTCCTTATTGCATATTAATGAAACATTGTTTCAAATATTGACATCCCAAAGGATACACCCTATGATGGGGAATTGCAAGCGTTTCATACAAAACAAATTGGAGGAATTCCATGGGAAAAGAATTTGTCACCTTCGGTGAAATCATGTTGCGTCTGAAGTCGCCTCGTCATGAGCGTTTCTTCCAGTCCCCCAGCCTTGAGGCCACCTTTGGCGGCGGAGAAGCCAACGTTGCCGTCTCCCTTGCCATTTTGGGGAAAAAGGCCCGGTTCGTCACCTCCGTGCCTGACAACGCCATCGGAGAGGCATGCATCCGCGAGGTGCGCAAATACGGTGTGGATGTGGACAGCATCAACCGGATCAAAGGTTCCCGGCTTGGCATCTATTACTTGGAGACCGGCGCCAACCAGCGTGCCAGTTCCGTGGTGTACGATCGTGCCGG
>Ga0172378_10004011_pt1 | contig 13850 bp, 9 predicted proteins | sample GrowelOW332metaG_FD_119755 | JGI IMG/M metagenome (GOLD analysis project Ga0172378, IMG submission 119755) | Groundwater microbial communities from an aquifer near a municipal landfill in Southern Ontario, Canada - Pumphouse #3_1 metaG | ecosystem: Environmental > Aquatic > Deep subsurface >... | reverse complement strand
CCCGGGCAACGCCCGGGGTAGGCGTGTAGTTTGTAAATAGTGCCCTGTAGGGGCACCTCAATGATTCATTTCACACCCCGATATATTTTAAGTTAGCGCCAATAGGCGTCCTCGCCGGCATCCAGTCAAGAAAAGTATAACGCTGATAATTGACATCATAGCCGCCCCCCTGAAATTATACAAAAAGATCCTTTTTCGCTTGAAGTTTCGTTTTTTAATACCTGCAGACATTCCCTGATTTATCGCTTGTTTCTGGCATTTATTTGTTTCAGATTTATATTTTCTTTTTCCGCTGAAGAGGCACTATTTGTAAATTTATAATTTGTTTATGATCTTGGAGTAGTCATGGGTGTTTATTGGAATGAGCGTTACGAGACGATGTCGCGTGACGAGTTGACATCGCTGCAGGGGGAGCGCCTCGAGAAGCTGGTGCAACGGGTATACGCTAAGAATAGCTGGTATCGGGCGGCGATGGATCAGCATGGGGTTGTTCCCGGAGATGTCCGTTGTGTTGCGGATGTCGTCAAGCTTCCGTTCATGAACAAAGATTCCTTTCGGGCGAATTATCCGCTAGGGCTGAGTTGTGTTGAGCGTTCTCAGTTGCGTGAGTTTCACATGAGTTCCGGATCGACCGGGACTCCGGTGGTAATGCCCTATACGAATCATGATCTTGAGCAGTGGGCGGAATGCATGGCGCGCTGCTATCGGATGGCCGGGCTGCTGCCTGGCGATGGCATCCAGATCACTCCGACTTTTGGCCTCTTCAATGGCGGGTTTGGATTCTTCCATGGGGCGCGTCAGGCGGATCTTTTTATCTGTCCTGCCAGTTCCGGAAATACCTCCCGCCAAGTGAAATTGCTGGCCGATTTCAAAATCAAGGGGATCGGCTGCGTTGTTTCCTATATGGCTCGTATCCTCGAAGTCGCCCTCGAACAGGGCATCAAACTCCCGGATCTTAAAATCGGGATCTTTGGTGCGGAGACCTTTTCCGACAAGATGCGCTATAAAATTGAACGTTCCATGGGGATCAAGGCCTTTGATATCTATGGTATGACAGAAACCGGTGGTGTCGGCACGACCGGCATGGACTGCGAAGCGCGATGCGGCATCCATGTCTGGGAAGATCATTACCTGGTCGAGATCATTGATCCGAAGACCGGCCTGCCGGTGCCGGATGGACAGCTCGGCGATGTCACCTTTACTTCCCTGACCCGCGAAGCGATTCCTGTGCTGCGTTTTCGTTCCGGCGACATCAGCCGTATCTTGTCGAGGGAACGCTGTGCCTGTGGACGAACCTCGCTGCGGATAGAACGTATTTCCGGACGCTTTGATGACATGATGATCATCAAGGGAGTTAACTTCTTTCCTAAACAGGTCGAGCAGGCGTTGATGGAAATCCCCGGCGTCCTGCCGGAATATCAGATCATCCTGGAAGAAAAACATGGCATCCAGGACGTGATTATCAATGTTGAAGCCAAAGACGGGGTGACGGGCTTTACTGTCGAAAAATATCTCAAGGAAAAACTTGGCTTCTCACCAAGGGGCGATGTCTTCAAGCCCGGCGAATTGCCGCGCAACGAAGGCAAGGCCAAACGGGTGATCCGGCGAATCGTGAAATAATTTCGGATTCTCTGCGAATCCGGTCAAAACAGATGTGATATTATGCGAAATGGTAAATTAGGTTGTGCAGTATGGGGTTGCGGCTGGGTGGCCAGCGGGCATATCAATGCTTATTTGCGCAATGAACATTGTGAATTAGTGGCTTTGGGCAGCCGCCGTTTGGAGAGTATCCAGGCCAAGCAAGCTGAGTTTGCTATTACAACGGTGGCTTACCAGGATTTTCAGCAACTGTTGCAGGATGAGCGCATTGATATTGTATCGATCTGCACTCCGAATGATCAGCATGCCGCTGAAGCCATTCAGGCTGCGCAAGCCGGCAAGCATGTTTTTCTGGAAAAGCCGGTTGCCATCCGGGAAGAGGATTTTCCCCGTCTGCAGGCGGCTTTTCAACAGAGTGGGACTCGCAGCATAGTCGGCCTGGTACTGCGTTTCAACCCCTTGGTAAAACTGCAGAAACGTCTGATTGCCGAAGGAGAGCTCGGCAAGGTTTTTCTGACCAATGTGGATTATTGGTTTGGTCGGGAGCGCGGCGGCTGGATGAAGAAGGCCGAACAGACTGGCGGGGCATTTATTCTGGCCGGCTGTCATTCGGTGGACATGGCTCGTTTTGTGCTGGGATCCGATTTGGTCGAGGTGCGCGGTGCCTCTGCGATGGTCGGGGATTATTATGAATATCCCTCATTGGAAACCGCACAAGTGCGTTTCGCCAATGGAGCGTTGGGCGTCTTTACCTGTTCCCTTGAGGGCTGTAATCCGTATACCGCGAACCTCAGTATACTGGGAGAAAAAGGCACCATTATGAATGAGCGCTTCTATTTGAAACGCTTTGCCGGGCAAACGGAATTTTTCACCCTGGATACCGGAGTGAAAAAGACCGGGGACGTCTATGGACATCCGTTTCCCGCTATGGTCGAGCATTTTGTGGAATGTATTCTGGAGCAGAAGGAATCGCCGCACAATCTCGAATCCGCACTGAATGCGCACTATGCCTGCCTGGCAATTCAGAAAAGCGCAGCAGCTGATGGCCGGCGGGTCGAAATCAGTAAATCAGGAATATTTTTTCGAAGCTGAAAGTTTAGGACAGGAGATAGAAAATGGCTGTTAAAAGCAAAGACAAGGCGTCGTCGGTTACGCCCTGGAAACGGGAACAGGGCTGGGAGAAACTGGCTGCTGGAGAAGAAAAAAAACTCGAGCAATTTTGTGCGGAATACCGGGAATTTCTCAGCCAGGCGAAAACCGAACGGCTGACCCATGATTTCCTCGTTCAGCTGGCGGAACAGGTGGGCTACCAGGAATTGGAAAAAGCCTGCGCTCAGGGGCGCAAATTGTCGGCGGGTGCCAAAGTGTATCGTTCTTGCGGCGGCAAGACTTTGATGTTGATGCAGATTGGCAAAGCTCCTCTGAGCGAAGGCATGAATCTGGTTGGGGGACATTCCGATTGTCCGCGTCTTGATGCCAAACCCTGTCCGCTGTATCAGGAGGATGACCTGCTGCTGCTGGATACACACTATTATGGCGGCATCCGAAAATACCAGTGGGTTACTATTCCGCTGGCTTTGCATGGCGTTGTCATTTTGCGTAATGGTAAAAAAATCAACGTCTCTATCGGTGAAAAACCCGAGGATCCGGTTTTTGTGATCACCGACCTGTTGCCGCATCTGGATATGGAAGCTGGTAAAAAAACTTTGGCTGACGGGATTAATGGGGAAGCCCTCAATGTTCTCTTGGGCAGCCGTCCAGTCAGTAAAAAAGAAGACGACAAGGACTACAAGGAAAAAACCAAGCTGCGGATTTTGCAATTGCTCAAAGCGAGTTACGGCATTGAAGAGGAAGATTTTTTCAGTTCCGAGCTGGAGATTGTTCCGGCGGGGCCGGCTCGGGAATTGGGTCTGGATCGTTCGATGATTCTGGGCTATGGGCAAGATGACCGGATTTGCGTATATTCCGCCGCCCGGGCTCTGCTGGATTCAACTGCTGTGCCTGAACGCACTCAGGTGGCGCTGATTTGCGACAAGGAAGAAATCGGTTCCTACGGTGCAACCGGAATGGATTCAACCTTTCTGGAAAATACGATTGCGGAATTGCTGGAAGCTTGCGGGGATTACCGGGGGCTGGATTTGCGCAGAGCATTGGAACGCTCGAAAATGCTGTCGGCGGATGTATCGGCTCTGCATGATCCTGGATTTGCCAGCGTGAGCTCTCCGAATAATATGAGCCGGATCAACTGCGGTTTGGCCATCAGCAAATATACTGGTAGCCGTGGCAAAGCTGGAGCCAGTGATGCCAGCGCGGAATTTGTTGCCGAAGTACGAAAAATCTTCAATGACGCCAAAGTCGTCTGGCAGAGTTGTGAACTGGGGAAAGTCGATATCGGGGGTGGCGGCACGATTTCGCATTATATGGCTCATTATGGAATGGATGTCATTGATTGCGGGGTGGGGCTGTTTAGTATGCATGCCCCTTGGGAAGTCGCCGGCAAATTGGATATCTTCATGGCCTATAAGGGATATAAGGCTTTCCTGGAAAGTCGTTTTCCGCAAAAGTGAGCCATATCGTTTGGTATGAAATAAGCAAATTCAGGAAAAAACATGGCAAAGGCAAAATGCAGTAAAGGGGTTGGCGTGCTTCAGCCCGCTCGGGTTCCTTTCGGAGCTAATGACAAAATCAATCACGCCATTATTGGTCTTGGCGGTATGGGACAGGGGCATGTCAAATATGTCCTTGATGATCCACAGGCCCGGCTGGTGGGTGTCTGCGATGTGATGCAGAGCCGTGTGACGGAAACGCTGGCAAAAGTCGGCGGTGACTGCAAAGGCTACCGGGATTTCCGGGAAATGCTGGATTGTGAATCCATTGATGTTATGCATGTGGTGACACCGCCGCATTGGCATGCCCTGCAGAATGTCTATGCACTGAATGCTGGCTGCGATGTCTGGGCGGAAAAGCCGATGACCCGCACTATTTCTGAAGGCGCTCATGTTGCTGCTGCTGTGAAGCGCAATTCCCGTGTTTTCCGGCTGAATACCTGGTTCCGTATGTACGGAGATTTTTACGGATTGGGCACTGCGGTCGCCCCGCTGAAGAAACTGATTCAGAGCGGGGCTTTGGGCTGGCCTTTGACGGTTCGCATCAGTGCACACACAGGTTTTTCCTGGAAGGCATCCATGTGGATGGGAAAACTTGGTTTGCCCCCGGAACCCGTTCCGCAGGATCTTGATTATGATCTCTGGCTGGGGCCGGCTCCGCATCGACCCTATACTGCCCATCGGGTTTCTCCATCCTTCCGTGGCTATTGGGACTATGACGGAGGCGGACTGGCCGATATGGGGCAACATTATCTCGATCCCGTGCAATATCTGCTGGATAAAGATGATACCAGTCCGGTGGAAATTGAAGCCAATGCGCCTTGGCCACAGCATCCGGATGTCGTCGGGATTTGGGGACAGGTCTATATGAAATACGCTGATGGTTGTAAAATCATCTTGGAATCCTGCGAGTGGGGCAAGGATGAAACGGAAGGAAAACCATTTATCGAAGGCCCGAACGGTAAAGTGTTCAAAAATTTCCGTACGGAGCCGGGCTATCTTGCCGAGCTGGTACACACCCTCCCGGATGCCGAACCCCAGATCAGTGATTTCAATGTCTCAGTGCGGACACGGCAGAAATTCGCCTTGAATGAAGACAATGGCAATCGCAGCAATATTCTGGTTCATCTGGCCAATTGCGCCATTCGTACTGGACGAAAATTGTATTTCGACCCGAATGAGCTGCGATTCATGGATGATGAAGAAGCCAATCAGCTGGTTGAACAGCCGATGCGTGCCCCCTGGACCCTTTTCTGACTGTTAAGGAGATGAATGATGGCTGTTACTAAAAAGAAAATAACGAAAACCGCTGAAAAAGCTGATAAAACCTCGAAAGCTCTGAAGCTGGCCGGGCAATTGCACTGGGCGGAACCCGCGATCGGGCATGAAATCGCTACTGAATTGCTGAAGAATGCGGCGAAATCGATTGCGGATCTGATCCCCCGCCTTTCAGAAAGCAATGACGAACAGGCTACGCAGGCCTTTTTTGCCCTGGAAGCCATCGTGATGACAGCACTGGACCCGGAAGTCGAAAATGAGACCTGTAAAGCAGTTGTTGTCGCTTTGGCGGACAATTTGCCGCTGGCCAAGGATTGCTATTCCCGGTCGCAGGTGATTCGCTATCTGGGCTTGCTTGGCTATGATGTTACCGAGGCTCTGCGCTCTTGGTTGGATCAGCCGGAGTATTTTGAAGTGACCTTGCTGGCACTCCGCCATATCGGCAGCTTGTCGGCGTTTGAATTGATTACTGAAAAACTGGCGACTGCGAGTGGCAACGCATATACGGCGTTTGCGCTTGCAGCGGCGGATTGGGAAGAAGAAGACGCGATTGAGCCGGAAAAGATGCGGAAAGCCCTCGCGAAAGCTCCGGCGGCGGAATTACCGGCTTTGTGGAATGCCTGCGCCCGTTGCGGCTTGGCTTTTGTCGCTGAGGATTTGCTGAAAGCTTGCCAAGGGAAAACGAAAGTGTTGGCGGCTGCAGCGAGAGCCAGTCTGGCGCTGCTGGTCGACAGTATTCGGAATTGGGAGAAAGCCGTTGCGCTCGGGCAGCAATTCTATCAGACGACTCCCTGCGCAATTTCTCTTCGCACTTGGTTTGACGCCTGCGGTCAGGATATTACTGCGGATTGTTATGAAGCATTGACCGATGCTGTCCAGGAAGAAAATCAGGTTCTGCGAGAGACCGCACTGGAACTGCTTGGCAAAGCCTCGGACAGCGGTGTGGAAACCGAAATGCTGGTCGAGTTTGCGGGCAGCCTGACAGCTCCGACTGCCAAAGCCGCGCTACTCCGAATGCTGGGGCGACATGGAAAAATGATCGCCCGTCCCCTGATCATGGCTAGCCTCTGGGACAAAGACCTGTTGGTGCGCCAGGCCGCCATCGAGGCCGCTGAATCCCTGCAGGGCAAACTCGACGCCCGTAGCCTGCAAGCCGTCGTCGCCCACCGGAACTGATCGGGTTAGTCGCTTGCGACCGCCGAGAGCGGGAACGGCAGATTTGATGTCTTTCTCTATAGTGCCCTTCGGAATTGTTGCCGCCCTATAGTTTAGGTTGTGGACGATCGTTCACTCCAGACTACTCTCTGTCAATTTCTTTATGCTGAAATAACAGAAGTTGCTGGAATAGGAATAGGAATTATTGTTTGTTTGGGTTGACAAAGTAGTTCGACCTCGTATATTATTGAATTGTACTTTATTTTGTAAGATACTGGTATTTTCTTAATGGAGAATCGTGATGCCCAGTGAAGCGATCATGCAGCGGATTGTCAGCTATACAGAAGAACAGGGATTGTATGATCCACTGATTTTGCGCGATGGCTTTGAGATGATTCATTTGAATCGCATGATCGAGCAATTGGCAGAGGAGAATCTGGCAGAGAGGGGAGTCAGTTTGCGTTTGGTTGAGATCTTGGAGTGTTTATATCATCATCCGGATGGGGTGATGATACCCGCGGATTTATCGGAGGAGGTGAATCTTTCGCGTTCAGCGATGACCTCGGCTTTGGATTCTCTGGAGAAGCTGGGGTATGCAATCCGTAGCCCGCATCCCAGTGACCGTCGGATGTTTGAGATTTCTCTGACCGAGACAGGACGTCTTTTTATGACGGAATTGCTGCCGGAACGCTATAAGAAATTGGTTTGCATTATGCGGGAGATCAGCGAAAAAGAACGAGCGTTGTTGCTGAAGACTTATCGAAAAATTTTCAAGCTTTTAAAGGCGGCATTGAATACTTAAGAGTTTAGAAAAATGGGCTATCATTTGCCGGAAATGTTTGGGTCAAGCGAAATGAAAAAAATAGGGCAGGATAAAATGAAATTGAACGAGCGAAGGGAAACGGATTTACTGGCACGATTAAGCCGCTTAGGGCAAGGTGCTGTGATGGTGTTGTCGGCGTTGGCTTTGTGCGGGTGTCGTCCGAAACAGGAAGCTGCGGTGGTTGCGGCGGTGCCGGTCAGCTCAATAACGGTTAAAACCGAGCCGGTGCTATTGTATACTGAGCTTCCTGGGCGGGTGGCACCGTATTTGATTGCTGAGATTCGTCCTCAAGTCAGCGGTTTGATCCAGAAGCGTTTTTTTAAGGAAGGCGCAGAAGTTAAAGCGGGGGATGTCCTTTATCAAATTGATCCGGCTTCTTATCAGGCGACGAAAGCAAATGCCGAAGCCGCTTTGGCGATTGCCAAAGCCAATCATGCGACGGCTCTGGCAGCTGAGAGTCGGGCGAAAGCCGGTCTTGCCAATGCGGAAGCCGTGGTACATGTGGCGGCTGCTGGTCGGGATACGGCATTGGCGGCTCTGGAAGCGCTAAAAACCTCGTTGACGTCCGCTAAGGCAGCCCAAGCCAGTGCAGAAGCCAATGCGGATCCCTTACGTTTGCGTACCGAGCGGTTCAAGGAATTGCTGGTCAGCAAGGCGGTCAGCCAACAGGATTTTGATGATGTGGATTCCGCCCGGCGGCAAGCCGAGGCTAGGATCAAACAGGTAATCGCTGCGGTTGCTGGGGCAACAGCAGATTTGCTGCGGGCAGAAGCCGGGATAAAAGTCGCTGATGCCGAGATTGAAAGAGCTCAGGCTGGTTTGTTGTCGAGCATGGCTGAAGTGGAAGGAGCTGCAGCCGGCGTGACGAGCGCTCTAGCAGGGATTCAAAGTGCGGAGGCTATGCTGGAGACGGCTCGGATCAATCTGGGTTATACGAAAATTACCGCTCCGATCAGCGGGCGGATTGGACGTTCCAATATTACGGTTGGAGCTTTGGTCACGGCGCATCAGCCCTTGGCTCTGGCAACGATTCAACAGCTCGACAAAGTTTATGTCGATGTGCCGCAGGCAACCGCAGAATTGCTGCACTTGCAACGCCGTTTGAGTGATGGTCGCCTTACTCATAATGGCACCCAGGATGTCGTTAAACTGAATATGGAAGACGGTAAACCCTATGAACTGGCAGGGACGCTGCAATTTCGGGACGTCACTGTCGACCCGAGTACTGGCTCGTTTGTCCTCCGGATGGAATTTTCCAATCCGCAGCGCAAGTTGCTTCCGGGCATGTTTGTCCGCGCTCAGATCGAAGAGGGAACCAAAGAAGACGCGATCCTAATACCTCAACAGTCGGTTACCAGGGATACCAAAGGCAACTCCATGGTTATGTTGATCGACAACGCTGATCAGGTGCAAATCCGGACGATCAAATTGGACCGCGCCATCCATAATCAGTGGTTAATCAGTCAGGGACTGCAGGCGGGTGACCGGGTGATTTTTGAAGGACTGCAGCGCATTCGGCCTGGAGTGAAAGTAGTGGAGACCGCACCCGTTGAACCTGCTGGTGATAAAGCCACAGGGGTTGAAAAGAAACTCTGAGCGATTTTAACTTTATTGATGGAGAAAACATATGTTGTCTCGATTTTTTCTGGACAGACCGGTCTTTGCCTGGGTTGTCGCGATTTTCATCATGCTACTGGGCTGTCTGTCGATTTATAATTTGCCAATTGCTCAATATCCGAATCTGGCTCCACCAACGATTGCTATTGGTGCCATGTACCCCGGAGCTTCAGCCGAGACGGTGGAAAACAGTGTTACCCAAGTGATTGAGCAAAGTATGACCGGGCTGGATGGCATGTTGTATCTTGCCTCAACTAGCGATTCCTCAGGAGCCTGTCGTATTGAACTAACCTTTGCTCCGGGGATTGATCCGGATCTGGCTTGGACGAAGGTGCAGAACAAACTTCAATTGGCAACGGCCAGTCTGCCGGAAGTTGTGCAACGTACTGGTGTGCAGGTGACCAAATCTACCAAGAACTATCTGATTATGGTGGGACTGGTTTGTGAAGATGGCAGCATGAACGCCAATGATGTAGGGGATTACGCTGTCTCCAATGTTGAAGGGGTGCTGGCACGTGTTCCCGGGGTCGGTGAAGTGGAGAAATTTTCCCGTGAATATGCGATGCGTATTTGGCTGAATCCAGATAAACTTATTCAGTACAGTCTGACTTTTGAGGATGTACTTCTGGCTGTGAGCACTTACAACGTCGAAGTGTCGGCCGGTCAGTTTGGTGGCGCTCCGGCGGTAAAAGGGCAGCGGCTAAACAATTCGATTGTGGTGCAGAACCTGTTGAAGACGCCGGAAGATTTTGCCAATATTCCAGTACATATGAGTAGCGATGGGGCAACTGTACGGGTGCGTGATCTCGGGCGCACCGAGCTGGGTACCTATATCAGTGACATTAATGCTTTGTATAATGGTAATCCCGTTGCGATGTTGGCGATCCGTCAGACCCCGGGCGCCAATGCCTTGACTACTGCCAATGCAATCAAAGCGAAGATGAAGGAATTGACTCAGAATTTCCCCTCTGGTTTGAAGGTGGTTTATCCATATGACACGACTCCTTTTGTTGTCGTGGCCATCAAGGAAGCAGTGAAGTCTCTGTTTTTGGCGATTGTATTGGTTTTTCTGGTAATGTGGCTTTTCATGGGGAATATCCGGGCTACGTTGATTCCTACGATTGCTGTGCCGGTCGTTCTATTGGGCACCTGTGCGGCGCTGAATGTTTTTGGCTTTTCAATCAATATGTTGACCATGTTTGCAATGGTGATTGCCATTGGACTGTTGGTGGATGACACGATCGTCGTCGTTGAGAATGTCGAGCGCTTGATGAGTGAAGAGGGCTTGTCCCCCAAGGATGCGACAGCCAAATCCATGGAGCAAGTGACCAGTGCTTTGATCGGTTTCGCTCTGGTGTTGTCGGCTCTCTTTGGTCCTATGGCATTTTTCAGCGGCTCGACGGGAATTATTTACCGGCAGTTTTCGATGACTGTTGTCACTTCGATGATCTTATCGGTGACCGTGGCGCTGATTCTGACTCCGGTACTCTGTGCCAGCATTTTGAAACCTGTGCCCAAGGGCCATGAGGCGGCGGAAAGCGGGATCAAACTGCTACGCCCATTTTTTCTCTGGTTTGATGCGAAATTTAACCGCTTCCGAGATGTTTTGGTGTCTTTGGTTGGGTATGGCTTGACACGAAAAATGCGTTTTATTCTGGTGTACGTATTGATTGTCGGGGGCTTGCTGGTCATGTTCCGCAATATTTCCACCAGTTATCTCCCAGATGAAGATCAGGGAATCCTGCTGACTCAGGTGATTCTGCAGACAGGGGCTACCTTGGAACAGACCGAAGCGATGTTGGTGAAAGTTCGCGAATATTTTCTGGAACAGGAAAAAGAAGCGGTGGAATCTTGCGCAACCATCGGTGGCTCGGGCTTTTCCGGTCGAGCGCAGAATAACGGTATGGTTTTCGTTAAGTTGAAAGACTGGGGATTACGCCGGGATCCAAAGCTGAAGGCCGATGCGATTGCCGGACGTGCCACCGCTCATTTCGCCCAATATCACAATGCTATGATTTTTGCTTTTCCGCCGCCGGCTATTGCCGAACTAGGTGTTGCGCAGGGGTTTGACTTTCAGCTGGTCGATCGAGCCGGTTCCGGCCATGACGCTTTGCTGAACGCCCGCAACCAGTTGCTTGGCATGGCTAGGCAGGATAAACATCTGATGAATGTTCGTCCGAACGGGATGGAAGATGTGCCGGAATATCGTGTCGATGTTGATTGGGAGAAAGCCGGTGCATTGGGCGTGCCAATCAACTCGATCCATGCGACGATTTCGGCAGCCTTTGGCAGCGCCTATGTCAATGATTACATCCAGAATGGGCGGGTCAAACGAGTGTATCTGCAGGCAGATGCCCCGTATCGGATGTTACCAGAGGATCTACAGCGCCTTTACGTCCGCAATACTGTGGGGAAAATGGTTCCCTATTCGGCGTTTGCAAGCGGTCGCTGGTCGAGTGGCTCGCCGCGGCTGGAGCGTTTCAATGCTTTTCCCTCAGTCAATCTTTGGGGACAAGCGGTCAAGGGTCAGAGTTCTGGTGACGCGATGCAGATTATGGAAGAGTTGACTCAGAAGCTTCCAAAGGGTTTTGATTATGAGTGGACGGGTCTTTCGTATCAGGAAAAGCAGGGCACCAGTCAGACTGGACTGCTTTATACCTTTTCGATCATTATCGTATTTCTGTTTCTGGCGGCCTTGTACGGTAAGTGGGATATTCCAATTGCGGTGCTGTTGACTTTGCCACTAGGAGTGATCGGCGGTTTCATTGCCTCGATGGGGCGAGGACTACCCAGTGATGTATATTTTCAGATTGGTTTGCTGAATACATTAGGTTTGTCGACCAAGAATGCGATTCTGATTGTCCAGTTTGCGATGGGCGGTGTAGAGCAGGGTGTCGGCTTGGTGGAAGCCTGCCTGACAGCTGTACGGCTGCGCTTGCGTCCGATTATGATGACCTCGCTGACGACCGGGCTTTCGGTATTGCCGATGGCGCTAAGTTCCGGTGCGGGTGCAGGTGCGATGAATGCTATTGGAACCGTCGTCCTGGGGGGGATGATTACCGGTACCATCCTGGTGGTGGTTTTTGCTCCGTTATTTTATATGATTGTGGAAAAGACCTTTGGCAAAGGTCGCAATAACGCTGTCAAAGTGGCGCTGAATGGAGGATTGAACTAATGCGAACCCCTGCCTTTGTTGTTTTATTTGTCATCTGCTTGAGTGGCTGTACGATGATTCCGACTTATCAACGCCCGGCAGCCCCGGTGCCGGAAGTTTTGCCGGGCGCTGTGCAAGCCGATGCGGTCTCAGCAACGTCTCCGGCGGCAGCGGAACTTCCCTGGCGAGAATTCATTGTTGATGTCGAGTTGCGTCAGCTGATTGAAAGTGCGTTGCAGAACAACCGGGATTTGCGTCTGGCGTCTCTGAATGTGGAAAAAGTCCGGGCTTTATACAAGATTCAGCGCGAAGAGCTTTATCCCAGCTTGTACGCCACCGGCAGCGGTAGCCGTCAGAGCACGTCCCGTGATTTGTTGCAAGCAGGTCAGGATCGGATTACAGAATATTATCAGGCGAATCTCAGCCTGCTTTCCTGGGAACTGGATTTCTTCGGGCGTTTGCAGAGCCTCACAAAAATTGCTCTGCAGGAATTTATGGCCACAGAGCAAGCGCGTCGCAGCGCTCAGATTATGCTGATTTCTTCGGTGGCAAATGGCTATCTGGTTTTGGCTGCAGAACGGGAATCCCTGCAACTGGCGGAAGATACCTTCAAGTCTCAGCAAGACGCATATAAATTGGTGGAACGGCAGTATAACGAAGGCTTGGCCACCGAACTGGATCTGCGACGGGCACAGGTTCCTCGCGAAACCGCACGGGTCGATATGGTAAGATACCGGCAACGCATCTCTATTGCCGAAAATGCCTTGCAATTTCTGGTGGGTACTGCTTTGCCGGCGGATTTGCTGCCTGGGAGTCTGGCGGATGTGGAGTTGCCGGCAAGTTTAGCCAGTGGGCTTTCTTCGGAAGTGTTACTTCAACGCCCGGATATTCTGGCGGCGGAGCATCAGTTAAGGGCGGCCTATGCGACGATTGGTGCGGCGCGGGCGGCCTTCTTTCCGAATATTGTACTGATTGGGAATCTTGGTACGGCGAGTACAGAGCTGTCACGACTTTTCGAAAGTGGCACGAGCACTTGGGGCTTTTCGCCGCAGTTGTCGATGCCCATCTTTGATGCGCGCACTTGGTCGGCATATCGAGTTAGCAAAGTCCAACGCGAAATCGCATTGACGCAATATGAAAAAGCCATCCAGAATGCCTTCCGGGAAACTGCAGATGCTCTAGCTGTCCGCAGTGCGCTTCGTGAGCAGCTTGCTGCTCAGGTAGACCTAGTGGAAGCTTTGGCGGAGACTTATCGCCTGGCGCGTTTCCGCTATGAAAAGGGGATCGATAATTATCTGAGCGTATTGGATGCTCAGCGTTCGCTGTTCAGCGCTCAGCAGAGTTTGGTTAGCTTGCGCCTAGCAGAACACAGCAGCCGTTTGCAATTATATGCTGTTCTCGGCGGCGGCGGTTTGCCGGAACCGGAAGCGGAAGACATAAAATAAGGCTGTAATAGTTTGAGGGATTCAAGTGTGGGGCAGGAATGGGGGCGGGGAAGCGAGCTGAAGCTCGCTTTTGACGCAGGCTGAAGATAATGTGTCAATGTCAAGCCGTTTTTAGAGATTTTTCGAGCGATTTTTGAAAAAAGATTTCAGAGTACGGTTTGTCATTCACAACT
>Ga0172378_10004010_pt1 | contig 13850 bp, 12 predicted proteins | sample GrowelOW332metaG_FD_119755 | JGI IMG/M metagenome (GOLD analysis project Ga0172378, IMG submission 119755) | Groundwater microbial communities from an aquifer near a municipal landfill in Southern Ontario, Canada - Pumphouse #3_1 metaG | ecosystem: Environmental > Aquatic > Deep subsurface >... | reverse complement strand
GAAATTCTCAACATCACTTTGGGTTGCAGGGATACGAGTAGATCCACCTACAAGGGTTACCTCGTTAATATCGTTGATTGATAAATTAGCATTTTTAAGAGCTGTCTTACAAGGCTCAATTGTACGTTTAATCAAGTCGTCAACCAACTGCTCGAATTTAGCACGAGTCAAAGTCTTAACCAAGTGCTTTGGAACATTGTTGATCGGCATGATGTAAGGCAAGTTGATCTCTGTTGAAGTTGTGTTAGAAAGCTCAATCTTTGCTTTCTCAGCAGCCTCTTTCAAACGTTGCAATGCCATTGGGTCTTTGCTCAAGTCAGCACCTTCGTTCTCGCTCTTGAATTCATCAACCAACCAGTCAATGATACGGTGGTCAAAGTCATCACCACCTAGGTGAGTATCACCTGCTGTTGACATAACCTCGAATACGCCATCGCCCAATTCCAAGATAGATACATCGTGCGTACCACCACCACAGTCGAACACAACTATCTTCATGTCTGCGTTCTTCTTGTCAAGACCATAAGCCAAAGCTGCTGCTGTAGGCTCGTTTACGATACGTCTAACGTTCAAACCAGCAATCTCACCAGCCTCTTTAGTAGCCTGACGTTGTGCGTCGTTGAAATATGCTGGAACTGTGATAACAGCATCCGTAACTTCCTGACCCAAGTAATCCTCAGCAGTCTTCTTCATCTTTTGAAGAATCATGGCTGAAATCTCTTGTGGTGTATATAAACGACTGTCAATATCAACACGTGGAGTCTTGTTGTCGCCCCTTACAACTTTGTAAGGTACACGGTTAATCTCTTTAATGACGTTGTCATAGCTTTCGCCCATGAAACGTTTGATAGAGAAGACTGTCTTAGTTGGGTTAGTGATAGCCTGTCTTTTGGCAGGATCTCCAATCTTACGTTCGCCACCATCAATAAAACCAATTACAGAAGGAGTGGTGCGTTTTCCTTCACTGTTAGCTATTACGATAGGCTCGTTACCCTCCATAACAGCAACACAAGAGTTGGTTGTTCCTAAGTCGATACCAATAATTTTTCCCATGTCTATATTTTTTTATGTTGTTTATTTTCTTAATTAGTAAAACATGCATCATGCGTGTTTGTTTCACTTTAACACACTACATATTAGTCAAAGGTTATGCCATTCGATCAAAGCCCTGTTTTTTTTGATTATTGGCAGAATTGCATCTGTTTTGTCTAATTTTTTGTCAGAAACGGCTGACGATTTGGCAGACTCTGGAGAGTTAAGCCCTAACGAAAGGGCTGGAGGGCTGACATTGACAGGATGGTGTGGCATGGCTTAGACGTTGGCGTATATTATAGGTAGGTATATCATTTTCATATTTCCATTTGATTCTATAACTTTAAGGTCTGAAGATGGCCTTGAGGCAGTGGTTTTGCCATTCAACATAAAACCATCTTTAACTTTAAAAATAAATACACAACAAAATGCAGATTAAACAATTTACATTTAATCCATTTCAAGAGAATACGTATCTTTTAATTAATGATCAGAAGGAGTGTATTATAATTGATCCGGGATGCTTATTTGTAGAAGAAAAGGAGAAACTGGCAAATTATATAACGAACAATGGGCTTACGCTAAAAAGGCTTATTGTAACACATTTACATTTGGACCACTCGTTCGGGATCCATTATATCTCCGAAAAATTTGGCGTTAAGGCAGAGGCTAGTCAGAAGGACGAATTCCTTTTGGCTGACATCAAAAAACAAGCTTCGCTTTTTGGCCTTTGCGATGATGTGGAGGATTGTGAGCTTGGCGGTTACCTGAAAGAGGGTGACATTATCCAATTGGGCGAGATTGTGCTTCATGTGCGTGAGGTTCCTGGCCATTCTCCTGGCGGACTGCTCTATTATGCGCCTAAAAACGGATTTGCTTTTGTGGGCGATACCATCTTTCAGGGCAGCATAGGCCGAACAGACTTGGCAGGCGGCAGTTATAGTGAACTGATCAAAAATATTCATGAAAAAATCATGTCATTGCCGCCAGAAACCGTTATCTATGCAGGTCATGGCCCTCGCACAACGGTAGACAAAGAGTTGGAGAGTAATCCATATTGCTAAAAAAGGATTAAGAGAATAAGTTTTTGCTCAGTTTTTTAACAACGAGTTGTTATTCGCTACGAATAAAAAGAAGTTTTTTAGAAGCCTTTGTTCAATGTTGAGTTCAGATCCCGTCAGGTTAACGTTCTTATTTCTTTTTTCCTCGCATATCATAAAGGCTGAGTAAATGTGCCAATACGCCTTGAGGGTTCGCCAAAAGTGGCGTGCTGGATGGCGTTTAAAACTGTTTAGCCATACAGTACGGCAATTTTGGAAGAAGAGCACTCACAGCGGCGGCTCTTTTTGATTTCATCCAAATTTCTCGGTCTCGGAATAATTGGAGCAAGCTCCATTCTGCGCTCAACCTTACGAAATTTTTGATTGCTTTTTCCAACTGCAGGAAAAAGTAGGGCTCGTCCGGCGAGGTCATTATTTATTTGGACGTATTGGACACACTGATCAAAAAAACGAAAATTTGTAGTACACCCGGACAACTTTTCAAAAAAAAGCAACAGAAAATCAGGCTGTTAACCATTTATGAGTGGCAATGTGGGTTAATGGCTGGACCCAGCCTTTCTGGCTTTTAAATAGTTGCTTACCAACATATAAATGGCCTGAGGTAACATGAAAAAGGTCATTCCTGATTTTGGAATCATATAACAACCTATAAGTACAACAATAAAATAGGATATTGTAAAGCTATGAGGAAGTGTCTTTTTACTTTTTTCAATTGAATGTACTAACAAGCCTAATGGAATAATTAAAATACCAAAATAGAAAAACCAAAAGGTTGCAAAGGTCTCAAAATCTGTTTTGCCAACCTCTGCTGGTAATTGATCCAAACCGCTACTTATTTTAAAAAAATACGATTCTGAGAATTTAAAAAACTGTTTACCACAACCATCCGGTGACACAACCAATTGTGTGTGCAGTATGCCTATGATAACGAGTAATATGCCGTTTGTTACTTTCTGTAATATTTTCATAAAAATAGATTTTAAAAGTTATATGCCAGTTTTAAAACAATTATTCATTATTAATTGATGAACCACAAAAAAATAAAATCCGTTCTGATCTTTAATTATAGTTTCTCCGTTCCTCTTAACATGGGTACGAACGCGCAAGCACCACAGTCTTTGCGCTCAAATTCCGTTTGGTTGAGGCGTTCAATGCGGTACATTCTCTTCTTGTTGCCCGTTCCGTAAGGTAAAACCATGTAACCGCCTACCTTCAATTGCCTAAGCAGCTTCTCTGGTATCTCTGAAGCTCCGGCTGTGACGATGATTTTATCGAAAGGAGCCTCGTTGGGCAATCCTTCGAAACCGTCGCCGAAGAAACACTTCAACTCATAGCCTAGCTCCTTCAATTTCCTTTTGGTAATTAAATGTAGGTCTTCCTGACGCTCAATGCTGAATAGGTTAGCACCGGCTGCAACTAGGACGGCCGACTGATATCCGGAACCTGTCCCGATTTCCAAAACCTTGTCGCCCGGTTTCAGATCCAAAAGCTCTGTCTGACGGGCCACCGTGTAGGGTTGGGAGATGGTTTGTCCTGCACCAATCGGGTAGGCCTTGTCTTGGTAGGCAAACTCAATCAGCGCATCTGTTATGAAATATTGTCTGGGAACTTGTTTAATGGCCTCCAAAACAGAAGAACTCTGTATTCCTTTGCCCTTCAACTCTTCAACTAATCTTTTTCTTCTCGTTATGTATTTTAACTCTTCGTTCACAGGAATAAAATCAGAAATGGCTGTCTTATCTTTTAACGAACGCATCATATCATTAACCCAACTCATTTTTTGTTCCGTTTCTAATATAGATAAAAAAGAGGTCTTGCGGGCCTCCTTTATCTTCTGTCCAAAGTTTGTTTTATTATAAAGGTAAATAAACTGCTTTTTTAGTTTCGAAATACTCCTCTTCGAAAAAATCGTTCAAATTGTAGATGAACGCTTTTTTGCGGTATGGTTTCACCTCTTCAGTCAACTCGCCGCCCTTGAGACAGATGAGGCCGTTGGGCAGACTGTTCTTGGGATCTTTGTAGTTTACATTTTTCTGGATAAGCCTTACCAAGTCGGGTAGAGGCATCACGGCACGGCTCACAATGAAGTCGAAGTGCTCTTTTTCTTCCTCAACTCGGCAGTGTCTGAAGGTTGTGTTTTCCAATCCGATGGCATTGGATACTTCGGTTGCAACTTTGATCTTCTTTCCGATGGAATCAACTAAATGGAAAGTTACATTGGGGAACATGATGGCCAATGGAATGCCAGGAAATCCGCCGCCGGTACCAACGTCCATGATTTTTGTGCCATCCCTGAAGTTGATGATTTTGGCAATAGCCATAGAGTGGAGAACGTGTCGCTCGTACAGATTCTCGATGTCTTTTCTCGAAATGACGTTTATTTTGCTGTTCCAATCCAAATAGAGGTCGTAAAGAGCCTTGAATTGCTCCATTTGAGTCTCCGAAAGATTTTTGAAATATTTAAGAATGATATCCATTTTCTTTTTTTTGAGTGTTGTGTGTGAAGTCCTTGGAGGTATTGTTTGTATCCCCCTATGAGAAAGGACCGTTTTATCTGATTTTATAAGTATTTCTTAATCCTGCTGTTGTCCAAGATTAGGAAGGACAAGTCGCTGTAAGGGATGAAAACTTTGATTTGTCCCATGGAATAGCACGCGATGTCGTACTGGTTATATACAAAAGTGATACCAATTTCGTCGAGATAAAAGTTCTCGGTTGGCTTGATTTCAGCAACATCAATGAATCCGTTTTGTTCCAAATCTGTTGGCTGTTGTACTTTGTTATCTTGAACTAGTTTTCCCAAAATAATAGGAGTCAACAAGTTGCTGTAGTCATCAGCAAAGAGGTCAGACAATCTGATTTTCTGTCCGTTTCTCAAATCGTAGTTGGCATATTGCACAATGGTCATTCCGTGAGCGCCACCTGAGAAACTGTAAGTGTTTGTGAAGATAGTAAGGATGGAGTCTTGGTTGAAAGTGACCTCTTGCGATACGTTTTGTTCGGCAACGTAAGTGACGTCATCATCTGTCAACGTATCGTTTTTATATATCTTCTCAAGCTTTTTGTAGTCGGCAATAAGATTCTCTACGTATTTAGCAATGTCCTGCTTAGGGTCGTTGGTTGTTTCTAAATTCAACGCATCCTTGATCATCTGTCTTCTGATCGATAGATAAACTCTGTCGTTTCCGAAATTGACAGGGAAAATAATCTTAGAATCAATCGAGATTGCAGGCTTTGTCGTGTCGTTGAAAAGATGATAAGTGCTGTCTACTTTTAAACTGTCGAACTCGATTTTGTTCTCTTCCGCCTTTTTCTCTTTAGACGAAGAACATGAACTGACTGCAAATATCATAGATAGAACGACGAATAGTATTGTGTTTTTATTCATACGTGTTTGTTTTTTTCAGTTATCAAAGATAATTATAAAATTCAAAAATAAGAGCAACTCGCCTGCTTTGCAAGTGAATAGTTTCCCTTAAGTGCGTAATGTGTTGAATATATGATTTGTATGTGTAGCGTGTTCTTTTTTTCTGATTTAGAAAGGCACGTCATTTCTTGCTTGGAATGGCGATGCACCCTGAACGTTAGGTGCAGGTGCTATAGCAGCTCCCTCTTTCTCGAAATTGTCTTCGTTGTTGTTTACCTTCGATTCGAATGTGGTTTGACCGCCTCCGGCAAATCCTTTTTCGAAATCGTCTGTCATGTTCATGAACTTAGCCAATTCACTTTTGAATCGTAGACGAACATCACCCACGGCACCGTTACGGTGTTTGGAGATGATGATTTCAGCGATACCGAGAAGTGAGTTTCCCTGACCATCTTCAGTTATCTTATAGTATTCCGGACGGTGGATGAAGAGTACCATATCGGCATCCTGCTCGATGGCTCCAGATTCACGCAAGTCGGCCAACTGAGGTCGCTTGTCGGCTCCGGTACGACCTTCGACACCACGGTTTAACTGAGACAAGGCTATGATTGGGATGTTCAGCTCCTTAGACAACTGTTTCAACGAACGGGATATCATACTGACCTCCTGCTCACGGCTACCGAAGTTCATTCCGCTCGCATTCATCAACTGAAGGTAGTCGATGATGATACAGGTCACTTTGTGCTCCTTCACCAGTCGTCTGGCCTTTGTGTTTAGCTCAAAGATGGACAAACTTGGCGTATCGTCGACGAAGATAGGCATGTCGTATAAGTTCCTGACCCTATGGTGCAGCTGCTCCCATTCGTAGGGCGCCAAGTTACCGTTCTTGATTTTCTCGCCCGGAATTTCGCATACGTTGACGAGCAGACGGTTTACCAACTGCACGTTCGACATTTCCAGGGAGAACAACGCTACAGGGTAACCGGCCTCAGCCATGTTCTTGGACATGGAGAGCACGAAGGCTGTTTTACCCATGGCAGGACGGGCAGCTATAATAATAAGGTCAGAACGTTGCCATCCGGAGGTCATCTTATCCAAATCGTGGAAACCGCTGGTCACACCACTAAGTCCGTCTGGACGGTTGGCTGCGATTTCGATCTGTTGAAGTGCCTCTTCAATGACCGGATTGATCTGTGTATAGTCTTTCTTTACGTTTCGTTGAGAAATTTCGAATAGAGAACCTTCGGCTTCTTGCATCAAGTCGTCCACATCCGTCTTTTCGTCGAAGGCCTTGTTCTGGATCTCGGTAGAGAAGCGAATGAGCTCACGTGCGAGATATTTTTGGGCCAAGATGCGGGCGTGGTAGTCGATGTGTACCGACGAAGTGACTTTGGAAGTCAGTTGTGCAATGTAATAAGGTCCGCCTACTTCCTCTATCTTTCCCTCCTTGCGGAGTTGCTCGGTTACGGTGATCATGTCGATAGGGTCCTGTTTGGAGGCTAAGTTCATGATGGCCGTATAGATAGTCTTGTGGGCATCCTTGTAGAAACAATCGGGTTTCAGGTAATCGCATACTTGGCTGTAGGCGTCCTTCTCAAGCATAAGAGCACCGAGAACAGCCTCCTCAAGTTCTGGAGCTTGGGGTGGCAGTTTGCCATATTCATTGATGATAGGTGACGAGTAAGTCGTCTTTTTCGTATTACGATTACCTTTTTTTACAACTTCCATTTTTTTTGTTTCTTTCTTTTTTCGACGGAATGCAAAGTTAGTAAAAATAGTAAAAATAGCGTGACGAAGAAAAGAATATTTGGTTTCGATTTTCGATTTTCCGTTAATTTATTTGTAATGCTATTTTATTGAAAAATAATATGTTATGTTGATGTTTGAATCGATGCCTTTTAATAATCTATTGCGAATTAGAAGCTTAGGCGAGTGGGGGTGCTTGTTTAATATATTATAATTTGTAAGGTCTAGAGAAAAATACTTATTGTATATGAACAAGCTGTGTTTCACTAACGGGCAGAGGCCTAGCCTTGAGGGCTCGTCGAAAATGGTATGCTGCACGGCGTCACGAACAATTTTGCCGTTCAAGCGAAGCACGAGCGCATTTGAAATGGTTTGACCAGAAAGAACTTCACTTCCCTGATAAGAACACTCACTGTGGCTTCTCGTTTTACTTTCTTTTTTCAGCTGAAATGAAAAAATAAGAACCGCTCAGCAAGGACAATTGTTAATCGTATTTGTTTTTCTTAGAAAACTTTTGTTCCAAATTACTTAAAAATTGTTCATAACATTTTGCAAAATGAATAGGATATTAATTTAAAAATGTTATCTTTAATTGGAAACTTTGAAAGCTGTATTTATATACAAAATTTCCATTTTGGGAAACTTTTTTAGTTTTTTAAAAATTTAATTTTTTGATAATGAATAGTTTATAAAATTTTCGGGAAACTTTTTAAAATTGTTGATAAGATTTCTTTTCAAAAATTTGTCATTCATGAAAAGGTGTGTAATATTGCAAAGTGAAATGACAATATGTTGTTTCCAAAAAACGAAAAGATATTTTTATTGTCATTTGTAATCTGTGGGCTATGGATTAATTTAATTTCTAACCCTATGTTGTTTAAGTTTAACTGAGTTCAAATTTGTTCGATATGAGAGACAAAACGTATTCACATGAGGAAGCCTATGAGGCTACGCTTAATTATTTCAATGGCGACGAATTGGCAGCTCGTGTATGGGTCAACAAATATGCGCTGAAAGATTCTTTCGGAAATATTTACGAAAAGACTCCGGATGATATGCATTGGAGATTGGCTAACGAAATTGCCAGAATTGAGAGTAAATACAACAATCCTTTGTCAGCACAGGATTTGTTTGATTTATTCAAGCATTTCTGTTACATAGTTCCGCAAGGAAGCCCTATGTCAGGAATTGGTAATAAATACCAGGTGGCTTCTTTATCTAATTGCTTTGTTATCGGAATGAATGGCTGCGCCGACTCTTACGGTGCCATCATGAAGATAGACGAGGAGCAGGTGCAGTTGATGAAACGTCGAGGTGGAGTAGGTCATGATTTGTCTCACATTCGTCCGAAGGGTTCTCCTGTTAAGAATTCAGCTTTGACTTCTACAGGTTTGGTTCCTTTTATGGAGCGTTACTCAAACTCAACCCGTGAAGTGGCTCAGGATGGCCGTCGTGGTGCTTTGATGTTGAGTGTCTCCATCAAACACCCGGATTCTGAGTCGTTCATCGACGCTAAGATGACAGAGGGTAAAGTAACTGGAGCCAACGTATCTGTTAAGATTGATGATGACTTTATGAAGGCTGCTATTTCTAAACAGCCTTATACTCAACAATATCCAATAGATTCTACAAATCCAGTCGTAAAGAAAGAGGTGGATGCAGAGGCTATTTGGAAGAAGATCGTTCACAACGCTTGGAAATCAGCAGAGCCAGGAATCTTGTTCTGGGATACTATCATCAGAGAGTCTGTTCCTGATTCGTACGCTGACTTAGGTTTCCGTACCATCTCTACCAACCCTTGTGGTGAGATTCCTCTTTGCCCATACGATAGTTGCCGTCTGTTGGCTATCAACCTATATTCGTACGTTGAAAACCCATTCACAAGAAATGCTACTTTCAACAATGAGCTTTTCAAGAAACACGTAGGAATTGCTCAACGTATCATGGATGATATTATCGACTTGGAGTTGGAGATGATTGACAGAATCTTGGACAAGATTCAGTCTGACCCAGAGAACCATGACATTAAATTGACAGAGATTGAACTTTGGCAGAAGATTAAAAGCAAGTCTGCAATGGGTCGTAGAACCGGAGTTGGAACTACTGCAGAGGGCGATATGGTTGCTGCAATGGGCCTTACTTACGGAACTCCAGAGGCTATCTATTTTTCAGAGCAGGTTCACAAGACATTGGCTTTGGAGGCTTACCGTTCTTCTGTTAATATGGCAAAAGAGCGTGGTGCCTTCGAAATTTACAATGCAGATAAGGAGAAAAACAATCCATTCATCAACCGTTTGAAAGAGGCTGATCCTTCTCTATACGAAGAAATGGTGAAGTATGGACGTAGAAATATCGCTTGTCTTACTATCGCACCTACAGGTACGACCAGTTTGATGACACAGACCACTTCTGGTATCGAGCCAGTGTTCCTTCCTGTTTACAAACGTCGTCGTAAGGTAAACCCTAACGATACCAATGCTCACATAGATTTCGTCGATGAAATGGGCGACTCTTTTGAGGAGTACCTAGTATTCCACCACAAGTTCCTTACTTGGATGGAGGTGAATGGTTACGATACAAACAAGAAATATACACAGGAAGAGATTGACGAGTTGGTTCGCAAATCACCTTATTATAAGGCAACAACTCAGGATGTAAACTGGTTGGAGAAGGTTCACATGCAGGGCCGTATCCAAAAATGGGTGGACCACTCTATCAGTGTAACCATCAACGTTCCGGAGGATGTTTCTGAGGAGTTGGTCGGAACGCTTTACGAAGAGGCTTGGAAGAGCGGATGTAAGGGTGTTACCGTTTACCGCGAGGGTTCTCGTTCAGGTGTGTTGATCTCTACTTCTAAGAAAGATAAGAAGGTTGAACCGATAGCAGAGGCTGTTGCTGCAGTTCCACGTCCAAAGGAGTTGGAGGCAGACGTTGTTCGTTTCCAAAATAATAAAGAGAAGTGGATCGCATTCGTAGGTTTGCTGAATGGTCTACCATACGAGATCTTTACAGGTTTGGCCGACGACGAGGATGGACTTTTGATTCCGAAGACAGTTACCAACGGTACGATTATAAAAAATATAGATCCAGATACAGGCAGAAGCCGTTACGACTTCCAGTACTCTAACCGTAGAGGTTACAAGACTACAATCGAAGGTTTGTCTTACAAATTCGATCCTGAGTATTGGAACTACGCTAAGTTGATTTCCGGTGTGCTTCGTTATGGAATGCCAATCGACCAGGTTATCAAGTTGGTTAGCGGACTTCAGTTGGGTAGCGAGTCTATTAACAACTGGAAGAACGGTGTTGAGCGTGCGTTGAAGAAGTACATACCAGATGGAACAATGGCAACTGGTGCTGTTTGTCCTAACTGCGGACAGAAGACCTTGAAATATCAGGAAGGTTGCTTGATCTGTACCAATTGCGGTGCTTCAAGATGCGGATAAATTATACATGATTATATTTTTCTCATATATAATGTTTCATAATTTTTAATATGTTTTTTTGATTTGCTGTGTAAAAGCCTCTCGATGTGAATCGGTGAGGCTTTTTCTTTTCTTGCAGATTGTTACACAGAGGCAACAGAGATATAGTTGTGTTATAAATCAAAGCTATATAGATATGATGATTATAAGGAGGAAAATGGAATCCCGTATCTGGAATTATTTGATAACACAAAAATCATAATTTGATTTGACGAAAGTTTAGTTGAATATTTTACATTTTATGGATATAATGAGAGAAATCTCAGTTCATTGTAGTGTTTATCATCTCTCCGTTCGGCGATGCGTCTTTCGTTTCGCTGTCCAATAAGAAAGCCGTTATTGAATATCTCACTTCTTGGAGGGCCTTGCTTCTAGCAGTCCTCTTTACCACGAAGCAAAGTGAAACCGCAACGGTTCAGTAAACGAGTAAAAAGTTTTAAAATAGTATAGTTTATCAGTTAAAGAACACGAGAGCAAAGGTAGACTCGTTGTTTCAGCATACAAGCTGGAGGCTTGCTTTTAGCTTCGAAATGGCAAAGATGTTCTATCCAACGTAGCCCATGATTTGTACGCTACGACAAACGGGTGATTAAAAGACCCTTTTGCTTATCTATATCTCCAATAATTACTCTTTTCTAGACTAAAACACGAGATGAGCTTCTTATGATGATAGGGGCAATTTTTGTCTTTGCAGCACTCGATGTTATACATTGCTTCTTCTTCCGTCACACCTATGGAAATTAACTCGTTGTAGAACGTGCATGAGTCTGGTGAATGATTGGCGAAAAATTCTGTTTTTACAGGTTCATTGTCATTATCTGCCTCCCCGAAGAAGTGCACTTTCAATTGGTATATTCCTATTACTAAAGCGATAACGGCTGCGGCTATCGACAATAGAATGATTTGTTCTTTTGTTTTCATTGTTTTGTGAATTTCTTTTTTTTTCTTTTCTCAGTAACAAAAGTATGAGAGCGGTGTTTCAATTTGGTTTAGATGCTATTACAATGATATGTAGTTCCCGTTACAAAATAGTAACAAACTGTTGGATGGATTTTTCGGAATAAGGACAAAACGGTTATTCGCTCATCTTTTGCAAATAAAATTTTGAGCAAGGAAATTTCCAATGGTTCTATTCCCTCGTTTCTCGTTTTTGTTGTAATTTAACGTCGTTTTTTGAAATTAAATTTTTTGATAAAAATGAGATATATAATTCTAATCACATCATTCCTTTTTTCTTTCTTTTTCGCACAGGCTCAGACGCTTACAAAAAAGGAGCTTTCAACCTTGAACGAGAAGATCAAGGATTATGAGATTTGTGGTGATTTCAGTTGTGGAAAAGCAGCTGTGAAAAACAAAGATGGTCTTTGTGGTTATATTGATAAGAAGGGAGAAGTCGTTGTTCCTTGTACGTTGCCGGTTAAGAGCCTGTTTGGTTCAACCTACGATTATATTGATTATAAAAAAAACATGGATTGTAGTTCTGAGAAAACTCTCTCTCGTAATAAATACCAATATGGATCTATGTTGGTAGAAGAGTCTTCATCTTCCATACAAGAAAAAAACAATTCTGTTTATAGGAAATTTTCCTTTCATAATAGTCAAGCTGCAAAGAGTGATACTGTCTCTTATTTCTGGTATTCCTACAAAAAACAACCTGACGGAAGTTTTTATTTCTGTGTGAGTAAGGATGACAGCCTGATGGGAATAATCGACGAGAGTTTCAACGTCGTTGCTCCTTTCGTTTTTAAGAAGACAATGTTCGATTCCTTGCTTTCAATGAATGTCATTGCTTATCAGAATGGTGTGGTGTTGGAAAAATCTACTGCTGATTATAACCAATTGAAAGTGCAGGTGAAAGACATGAATGGCAAGAAACTATTACCGCACATGTACACCTCTGTCTCTGTGAACGATAATTACATTTTTGCTCAGCGAAATACTTTTTATGTGAAACATCATGGTAAGGTGGACGGATTTGTTGAGGTTTATGACCGCGATGGAACCCGATTGTATGAGTATCCTTTCGGAAAGAATTTTTGGCGTAATAAACAAGGCAAATGGTGGTTGGAAAATGCGAAAGGCGAGCGGTTGTTAAGTACGGGATTTGATTGCTTTTCTGATCTGATGTGGAATGACTTCTGCATTGTGAATCATAATATTCAATACTCTTTGATTCGTTCGGACGGAAAGATTATCATCCCCGAACTGAAAGGTATATATAGAAATCGCGAGACATTATTGAAGTGCTATGATCCCCAGACCGTGCAGTATGCAGGTATGGAGGAGAAGTCTATCATTGATTCTTACAAGAATGAGAATGTGGAAGATACCTTTTCTGGCGTAAATAGTTTTTGGTCCAATTCTGAATATTTTCAGGATAAAGAGATTCCTCAAGACATGAACGAAGGTGATTTGATCTTGAATGCGCAATTTAGGATTGTAAATAATCTGGATGCCTATCATAATTATAAAATTGCAAATCCATTTTACGATTATGGCCTTTATTACCTCCTAGACAAACAAGGCAAAAACCTGACGCCGCGAGGTTGCGATTGGATAGGTCGTTTCAGCGAGGGTCTTATCCTTGTCCGCTACCAAGGCCGTTTTTATTATCTGAATGAGAAAGGTGAAGGGCTACCGGAGGAGGCGTATGAATAGAAATTAGAATCTAATTTTTACTTTCCAATTTTAATGAATTATGAAACTTGAAAACTGGATAAAAAATTTATTGTTCTTTATTCCTTATCCTAAATTGAATGTAGAAAAAATATGGGATGAGGAATTAAAAATATATGCGATTAAAGTATTTAAAACGATTACATGAACGCAACTTAAACTGATCAATACACAACAAAAGTTGATTGATACACTTGAAAATGAACTAAATGAACAAAAAACAGAAAAAGGAAAAACGGATGTAGAAGGGGATGCCGCATGTGTCGTTGCCGTATAGATAGAAAATTTATAATTACACCAATATATTAAACAAAAAACCCATTGAAGCAATTGCTTCAATGGGTTTTTATATACTTTATATCTGGCGTATAGGTCAAATTGCGTGGTATTTTCACTATACTAAGTGTCAATGGGTCAAATTGCGTGGTGACTTAAATGAAAATACGATTGAATATTTTCAACAATTTGCTCATATTTGTATCG
>Ga0172378_10004008_pt1 | contig 13852 bp, 8 predicted proteins | sample GrowelOW332metaG_FD_119755 | JGI IMG/M metagenome (GOLD analysis project Ga0172378, IMG submission 119755) | Groundwater microbial communities from an aquifer near a municipal landfill in Southern Ontario, Canada - Pumphouse #3_1 metaG | ecosystem: Environmental > Aquatic > Deep subsurface >... | reverse complement strand
GTAGAAGATGAACCTGGATTACCTGCCGAACTGAAGACCTTGCCTGAGTCGTGTGCCGCTTTATTGATTGATACTTCTTCCTCTGATGAACAGACCCTAAAGAGTCAATTCCAACAAATAGAAAAAGAATTAAGTAGTCTTGATACCCTTTATCCCATTCATTTCACCACCGACCAAGAAGAATATACGACGCTTTGGAATGTGAGAAGTGGCTTACTTACTTCTGCCGCTGCTACACGTCAGAAAGGGACTATTTCTATTATTGAAGATATTGCTTTTAGAAGTGAGGTACTGGGTGAAGCCTTAGCCAAGATCAAAGAGACCTTAACTTCTTTTGGTTATCCTAATTCGGTCATGTGGGGCCATTTACTCGATGGGAATGTACATTTTATACTTTTCCCTGATATGCGTAGAGAAGAAGGCGTTAAACAGTATGCGGCCTTCATGCAGGAATTTTCAAAAGTTGTTCTTTCTTTTGATGGAAGTCAAAAGGCTGAACATGGTACAGGACGTAATATTGCTCCTTTTGTAAAAGCGGAATGGGGAGAAAAATTATATGCCGTCATGCATGAATTGAAAGATCTTATAGATCCTATGCATCTGCTTAATCCAGGGGTTATTCTCAATGATGATCCAGCTGTTTTTATCAAGCATCTAAAAGAAACCCCAATTGCGAATGATATCATTGATAAGTGTATTGAATGTGGTTTCTGTGAGGTACAATGTCCTTCTCGTAATCTGACCCTTACGCCTCGGCAACGAACTGTCGTATACCGCAAACTGACCGCTATGGTTGAAAAAGGCGAAGAAAATACATCCTTGTATAAAGAGCTCAAACAATCATTCAATTATAATGCTGAAGAAACCTGTGCGACAGATGGTTTGTGTGCCATGGCTTGCCCGGTATCGATTAATACGGGCTTACTCATCAAAGAATTGCGTTGGAAAGAAAACAGTGCAACAGCCAACAAGATGGCATCTGGTATCGCACATCATATGGCTGGAACGACCAATAGCCTACGTCCTTTGCTGCATGTTCCCCATCTCCTTGCCAAAGTCATCAGTTATAAAGGGATGGAGTTGATTACTGGAGGTTTATTTGAATTATCAGGACATCGCTTCCCCCTTTGGACTCGCTATACGCCTCGTGGCGCAAAGAAATTGAACTACTTGACCGAAAAAGCAACGAAAGGACAACCCGAGATGGTTTATTTTCCCTCGTGCATTACACGAACCATGGGTACTTCGGCCGATTACAAAGAAAAAGAAAGCGTAACTCAAGTCACCATACAGTTACTACATCGAGCAGGCTATGCTATTCGCTATCCTGAAGGGATCCATTCCTTATGTTGTGGTATGGCCTTTAGTAGTAAAGGCTTTCGTAAGCAAGCGGCTGAGAAACAAGAAGAATTGAATCAGGCTTTACTTCAAGTGAGTGACAATGGACGGCTCCCAATCCTCTGTGATATGAGTCCGTGCTTACTGCATATGCGAGAGACTCTTGACAAACGATTGGTCTTGAAAGAACCCGTAGAATTTATCTACGACCATCTCCTCGATCGCCTCACGTTTCATGCCCTCCCGCAGACCGTAGCCATCCATAGCACTTGTAGTACAAAGAAGATGGGGATTGCACCCAAGATGGAAGCACTCGCCCAACGTTGTGCTCATCAGGTGATTGATCCCGAAGAAATCACCTGTTGCGCCTGGGCTGGAGATCGTGGCTTCTTCTATCCCGAACTCAATAGCAGTGCTTTGCGCACCCTTCGGAAACGGGTAAAAAAAGCCAGTGAAGGCTATAGTAATAGTCGTACTTGCGAGATTGGACTCTCCTTAAACAGTGGATTATCGTACAAATCTATCGTATACTTAGTAGAAAAAGCAACCCGATAAAACCGCAACAGTTGTAGCACTTAAATCGACTCTTTGGACCGTGTAGCCCACGTCCCAAAGGGTTGTTTTTCGAGTTTCATTTCACCGTCTTTCCCTTTATAAATATTGATCCAAGCTTGCCAATTCTCATCATCAACGTTCGGATAATCTAAGCGATAATGACTACAGCGGCTCTCGGTACGCATCAAAGAAGCCTCCTATATCATAGGCCATAATCGTACCATCATGCGTAAGATCACAAATGGGAAAACCATTCGGCTTAAAACCACCTGCACCCGTACACAGAATAATACGCTTCGCTTAGGAACGTTGCCCACCCCACGAAACAATGACAGGAATTGATTTCTTTGGAGAAATAGTGATAGCATCTATAGGACAATACATACGATATAAATGGCAAATCTGACAATCTGCTGGATACTTGATTTCTACTTTGTGTGTTTTAAGATTTAGACGAATCACGTCTATAGGGCAAGTTTCTACACATATCCCACACCCTATACACCCATCAATACGTTTAATAGACATACTCTTTTTATTTTATAATGGCCAAAAAATAAATAAAAATGTATAAAAAATAGTATACTATATAATAAAAAGGTCCTTCTATTTATTTTGTTTAGAAAATAAATAGAAGGACCTTTATCAAAATATCAGCCTATAAAGACGATTATACTAGCCCCGTGATCATACCGTCAAAATACAAGGGTTTGATAACGTATTTTTTTAATAACCAAGCCGAATATTGTTCCTTAGACATATCTTGCAGACTGAAAGGGAATGAATGGACGGCTTTGCCTCCATAAACAAATTCACACAGCAAGACTTCACCATAGCCTGTCACGATCGGACAACAAGCATAGCCATCGTATTTAGCCGTAGGTTCTTTACCTTCCATCAGTGAGATTAGATTAGCCGTGGCAATAGGCGTTTGTTTACGTACAGCGGCAGACGTTTTACTCGTGGGTAAACCAGCTACATCACCATACGATACGATATTTTTATATTTCTTATGAACAAGCGATACGGGATCCACCATCACCCAACTTTCACGGGCAAAGCTTCCTTCTTGCCATCCTAATCCTGCTTCACGCACAAAGTCAGGAGCCGACATAGGGGGAGCAAAATGTAAAAAATCATAGTCTTCGGTAAAAGGCGTTACGACTTCTTTATCTGCTACCTTTTCGGTCTTTTCAAAATAGATCTTTTTTGTTTCCAAATCAACCCCTTTTACTTTTGTATTTAACGTAATTGGGATATTTCTTTCTTTATAGATCTGTTCTAAGCGAGGCGTATAATAAGGTTTTGAATACAATTTGCTAGACGCCGTAAAGTAGTTTAAATCCACTTTCGAACGAGTTCCTTGGTCGCGGGTATAATTTTCAGTTAATAAGGTAATCTTTTTGGGTACACCACCACATTTTATCTTCGTGTAGGTATCCACAAAGACCCCTTTACCTCCAGTTTGAGAAAATTCTTGCATCGCTTTCCATACCTTTTTCGAACCTTCAAAGTCATACGCAGAATGTGCATTACCTTGCCCTAAACGATCAAACGACATGCCTTCCACTTTTTCCCAATTCATTTGGATACCAGGCACCAAAACCAAATAGTCATACCTTTGTATTCCCTTTTTAGACGTTTTAATCACGTTTCGATCTGGATCAATCGCAACGACTTTATCTTTAATCCATTTCACTCCATCAGGAATACAAGACGTCTGTTTCTTCCATACTTCATCGGGTTGGAAAATACCCCCTGCGATCATGGTAAAGCCGGGTTGGAAATATTGACGATCACTAGGATCGATTAAGGTTACATCGGGTTCATCTAAGATACGCATCAAACGAGCAGCGATACTTAAACCAGCGGCTCCCCCTCCTACGATAACGACTTTGCCTTTTGCACTACTTGAAGCAGCGGATATTTTTTCAACGTTTACGAGACTTAACAAACCAGCGGCTGAAAGTACTTTCATAAAACTTCTGCGACTAAACGCATTTCCTTCAAGCGCTTTAAATTTTTCTTCTAAATCAAACATACGATACAATTTATTTTATTTCTTTTCCTCAGTTAACACCACCAAATAAACTAATTCTATTTCAAACAACCTTTTAAAAAGCTACTACATAGATTTCACAAAGGTGTTTTTTTTTCTAAAGCCTATACATCATTTCTTGCTCATTACGATATAATTTATGCCTAACATACTGTAAATCAGTAAATTAACAATATTCATTTTCTGATAAATAAAAGTCATTCAGATTAGACTAAACCCGTGATCATTCCATAAAAATACAACGGTTTGAGAACGTATTTCTTTAATAACCAAGCGGAGTATTGTTCCTTTGATGTATTTTGCATACTGAAAGGGAACGAATGGACGTCTTTGCTGTCATACACAAATTCACAAAGCAACACTTCTTTATACCCCGTTACGATCGGACAACAAGAATAGCCATCGTATTTAGCCGTCGGTTCTTTGCCTTCCATCAACGAGATCAGATTGGCCGTAGCAATAGGCGTTTGTTTGCGTACGGCTGCAGAGGTTTTGCTGGTCGGCAAACCTGCTACATCACCAAAAGAGATAATGTTCTTATACTTCTTATGCACTAAGGTTTCAGGATCCACCATCACCCAATTTTCACGTGCCAAGCTTCCTTCTTGCCATCCTAACCCGGCCTCACCAACAAAATCGGGGGCTGACATAGGAGGTGCAAAATGTAAGAAATCATAGTCTTCGGTAAACGCCTTGACCCTCTCCTTTTCCCCAATATGCTCTGTCGTTTCAAAATAGACTTTCTTAGCATTCAAATCTACCCCTTTTACTTTCGTATTTAATGTAACAGGTATATTTCTTTCCTTATAAATTTGTTCTAAACGAGGGGTATAATAAGGCTTAGAATACAATTTGCTTGCCGCTGTAAAAAAATTCAAATTTACTTTCTCTCGCATCCCTTGCTTACGCATATAATTCTCGGTCAGCAACGTAATCTTTTTGGGTACACCGCCACATTTTATCTTCGTGTACGTGTCCACAAAAACACCCTTTCCGCCCGTACGAGAAAATTCTTGCATGGCTTTCCATACCTTTTGTGAACCTTCGAAGTCATAGGCTGAATGCGCATTGCCTTGCCCTAAACGATCCAACGACAAGCCTTCTACTTTCTCCCAATTCATTTGGATACCAGGCACTAAGACCATAAAGTCATATCCCTGTATCCCATTTTTAGCCGTCTTAATCTCGTTCTTATCAGCATCTATTGCCACAACTTCATCTTTCATCCATTTTACGCCTTTAGGAATACAAGACGTCTGTGTCTTCCATATGTCATCTGGTTGAAATATTCCCACAGCAATCATCGTGAAACCAGGTTGGAAATATTGACGATCACTGGGATCAATCAACGTGATATCGGCTTTATCTAATATGCGAACTAAATGAGCAGCAATACTTAACCCCGCTGCTCCGCCTCCTACAATAACGACTTTACCTTTCGCATGACTTGTTGAAGCGGCTATTTGTTGTATATCTACTAAGGTTAACAACCCCGTAGCTGAAAGGACTTTCATAAAATTTCTGCGATTGAAGACCTTTCCTTCAAGTGCTTTTAATTTTTCTTCTATTGCTATCATACTATACGATTAAATGACTTTATAATTGATTAAACTATGTTTCCTGTCTACATGGACAAAGGAATAAACTCTAATCAAAAGCGCCATAAAATCAACTACTACATCTATTTCACCGCTTATTTTTTTCTTAACAACCGACACATCATTTCTTGCTCATACTTTTTTATATAACAGATAAGCGACTGTAAATCAAACTAGTAAGAAAACAACTCTTCTATCAAAAAAGAAAAACCCTTTTTTTTAATTGCTCATTAATACGTCCGAAGAAAGTCATTTAGATTCACCGTCCCTTCGAGATTTAGTTTTTTACGCAGTCTATAACGTCGTAATTCTACCGCTCTAACCGAAATATTCAACAACGAAGCCATCTCTTTGGTGGACAAATTCATCCGCAATAAACAACACGTACGCAAATCCCCTGAGGTAATACTAGGATACTTTTCTTGTAACCGATCCATAAAATTTTGATGAGCACTATTAAAATAAGATTCAAACTGAATCCAATCTTCTTGGTTATTCATCGCTTCCGCTATCTTCTTGTGAAGCTTCTTATAATACTTATTCGGAAACCGATCTCCTAAGATTTCTTTCTGCTGATCGAGCTCATCTAATAAAGCTTTAAGCGTTCGATTACGAGAAAGTAAAGCCATCGTCTGCCTCGTTAATTCATTTTTTTTATTGGTCAATTCCGCTTCGAGCAATTCCGTACGAGCCTGTTGCAAATCACGTTCTTTCTCTAAACACGTCTCTTTATTTTTTTCTTCTTCCTCTTTCCGTAATTGACGAAGGATATAAGATAGCCCCCATTTTGCCCCTCCGAACAAAAACAAGACATAAAAGACATACGCATAAACCGAATTATACCAAGCCGGATGAACTTTTAAATGCAACGTAGAGACAGGAAAATGACCATCCAAGGTATACTTCTTCACCCGTATGGTATACATTCCTTCTTTTAGCTGCATGATATGTAACTGGCCGAGGCTACTCCAAGGAGACCATTCAGAAGAAAGTCCTTCTACAAAATAACTCATCTGCCGATGCGGAGTAAACACATGGGTATGCATATCCAATAATAAATTACGGAAATTATGCGGTAGGTTGACTTCGTTGTCGCTTAAGATTAACGTTTGTTGCACTCCTTCCGCATCGATATACGTTGCGTGTGTAAAGACCACTTTTTCTCCTGGAGACGTAAAGACTTTATCTCGAAAAAGCTTTCGCAAATCAACTAATACAAGCCCTTGCATCGTACTAAACAAATGGAGATCATCAGTGACTGAAAAAATCGCATCCCCTCGATCGACCATACGCATACGATAATTACTAAACAACAAACGACATTTCAACTTCGCTTCTCCATCGTGAGTATCAAAGAAGGCGGCTTCATTGCCTTTGGTCAACCAGCATTGATCGTCATTCACAGGGTAAATGTGTTCCGCTTGTTCAAAATCACCCGAAGGATGAAGAGAAGAAAACCAATCGTACAATTTTTTATTCTTTCGCTTCGTATCGGGAGTAAAAGTCATCGGTGAAGTCAAGCGCATAAGCTTCTTCGCTTTGAGCGCATAAGCAAACTGCCCCAGATTCGTACGTGCATAGATTGTATCGTGACGTATAAAAGCAGCATTCACCTTGCCGATAAGACTGCGCTTGGCTAATAGACAAACGGGACTATCTAACGTAACGCAAGCGATCCCATTATCCAACGCCAACCAAAAATGATTTTCATCTTGAAGAGCTATGGCATGGACTTGATTATCTTGCAAGCCGTTTCCTACATACAAATGATGGATCCGTTTTCCTAGCTTATCAAAGATAAACAGTCCATTCATACGAGTGCCTACCCAATAAGAAGATCCGTTCGTTTGAATAGCTGTAGGAATAGCTGCACGAACTTCTTCGGGTAAAGTGAAAGGAAGAGATACAGACAAAGCTCGAAATGAAAGGTCCTTAGGTAGAGAAGACACCAAGCTATCGGCAAGTTGAAGAGACAACACCTCTCCTTCTTTTTCATCCCCTATAAAAAGATGTTTTCCTACCTGCGCATAGATGCGATGATCTAGATAACGGATACGCTGTATCGGTTGATCATTGGGAACACTAGCCAACGACCAGGAATTTCCATTATAACAAAGTAATCCCGTATTATTGGCTACATAGACCTTGCCAGAAGGCGAAACTAGAATATCAAAATTTTGGCAACTCGCTCGGTATTCTTCTACGGTATAATTGCATACCGACACACTCGGCACATTTTCCGTTGAAGCAAAAAGAGGCAAAAAACAAACAAGAAAACTCACCAGCAAGAAAGACCTACTTCCCCCCAGCATGCGATTGTGTCTTTTGTGTCTTTTATTGAAGCCTCTCATCACATCCCTTTGAACGAATCTAAAGCTAAGGCCGATAGAATTTTCCTCGTGGCCCCTGCTTGTTGAGTTACATACGCTTTTGCCGCTTCCCCTCGTTGCTTGCGCTCTGTCTCATTTGCCAGTAAGCGATCCATCGTCGGAGCAAAATCAGCTTCCACTGTAAGGCCTATCCCTCCGCCAGAAGCCAGCAGTTCTTTGGCTTCTCTAAACTTATCGTGCACAGGTCCAAAAAGTACCGGAACTCCATAAACCGCTGCTTCGACCGTATTGTGAATACTGACCCCAAAACCTCCCCCCACATAAGCCACATCGGCATAGCGATAGAGGGTAGAGAGTAAACCAAAACAATCGATAATCACATACGGATAGGAGGCAATCGTGTCAGGCGTCGCCTTTGATAAACGAATAGAAGGGCGTTGCAAACCTTTTTCGATCGCTTGCAAATGTGCTTCATGAATCTCATGCGGCGCAATAATCGCTCGTAAAGCTATTCGCTCATTGAGATAAGGCAATAGAAAACGTTCGTCTTGTGGCCACGAACTTCCTGCCACCAAGATCCTTTCTCCAGCCTTACGAGCTGCTTTGAGGTAACCCTCAAATACGGAGATAGGCTTCGCTTCGTGCGCAATGGCGAGTACCCGATCAAAACGCGTATCCCCCGTCAGCGTAACAGCCGTCACTCCCATAGAGGTCAACAAAGCACGAGAGGCTTCATCTTGCACAAAGATTTGATTAAAATACTTTAATAACGCACGATAAGGCGCACCATACCATTTAAAAAAAGCTTGCTCAGGTCGAAAGATAGCCGATACGCTATACGTAGGAATTGCTCGCTGATGCAAAGCCTTTAAGTAATTACGCCAAAATTCATATTTTATAAAAAGAGCCATGACGGGATGAACCGTATCCAAGAAATGAGCCACTCGCTTGGGGGTATCAAAAGGCAAATAACAAACCACATCTGCCCCCTTATAATCCTTACACACTTCATAGCCTGAAGGAGAAAAGAACGTCAACAGCAGTTTATATTCTGGATGATGACGCTTTAAATATTCCATAAGGGGACGCCCCTGCTCAAACTCGCCCAACGAAGCGGCATGAAACCAGATATATCGTTCCTTAGGATCTATTTTAGTGGCCAATTCACGTTGGCTCTTCCGTTCGCCTGCATATAGTAGCTTGGCCTTTGTGTTAAAAAGCCCTGCTACTTGTATCAGGCGTCGATAGCCTTGTAAACCTAACGAATACAACATAGAAATCACTTCAGTACATCAATAGCCCGTTGGATACGACGTAAAGACTCTTCCTTGCCTAACGCTTCCGTGAGATCAAAGATACGAGGACCTTTCCCTATGCCTACTAACGCTAGACGTACCGCATTCATGATATTTCCCAAATGATATTCTTTCTCTTCAATCCATTTCATAACCGTTTCTTCGGTTCCTTCTACATCAAAAGGTTCACGGGCTTTCAAGACTTCTAAAAGACCCGTCAAACACGCAGCCGAATCCGCTTTCCATCGCTTGCGAACCGTCTTCGCATCATAGTCTGTAGGTGCTACAAAAAAGAAAGAAGCTTCCTCCCAAAGATCCGCCACAAACGTAACCCGACTCTTCATAAGGCCTACAACCTTTTCGACGTAAGCCGGCTCAGCCGTAACTCCTTTCGCCGCTAAAACAGGCATAAATAAGGCCGCAATTTCACGATCTGATTTCTTTTGGATATATTGATGATTGAACCATTTGCCTTTTTCATAATCGAACCGTGCACCCGCCTTCTGACAATGCTCAATCGTAAACAAGTTAATCAACTCATCCATACTTAGGATATCTTGATCATTGCCTGGATTCCAGCCTAGTAAAGCGAGAAAATTAACGACCGCTTCAGGTAAATAACCGCTTTCACGATAGCCGCCAGAGATATCACCCGTCTTCGGATCCTTCCATTCAAGAGGAAAAACAGGGAAGCCTAACTTATCCCCATCACGTTTACTTAACTTCCCTTTCCCTTGCGGCTTCAGCAGCAACGAAAGATGCGCAAAAGCAGGCATCGTATCGGCCCACCCTAAGTAACGATATAATAAAACATGAAGCGGCGCACTCGGTAACCATTCTTCTCCGCGTATCACGTGTGAGATTTCCATCAAATGATCGTCCACGATATTCGCCAAATGATACGTAGGCAATTGATCTACGGTCTTAAACAATACTTTGTCATCCAACACTGAAGAATTGATCGTCACATCGCCGCGAATGATATCATGTACCACAATATCTTCGCCAGGTTCAACCTTAATCCGAACGACCGATTTAATCCCCTCGGCTTGCAACTTAGCTACTTCTTCAGCCGAAAGGGTCAAGCTATTTCGCATGCCCATACGGGTAGACGCATCATATTGAAAATTAGGCGTAGTCTTCCGTGCAGCTTCCAATTCCTCAGGGGTATCAAAAGCAATATAAGCATGACCTTCGTCTAACAATTGTGCCGCATATTTCTTATAAATTTCACGTCGTTCACTCTGGCGATAAGGACCATATTCGCCCCCGATGCCAACGCCCTCATCAAACTTAATGCCTAACCAAGTCAGCGCTTCGATAATATACGCCTCTGCGCCAGGAACAAAACGACGAGAATCCGTATCTTCAATACGCAAAATCATATCGCCCCCCTTTTGTTTGGCAAATAAATAATTATATAAGGCGGTACGTACCCCACCTATATGTAATGGTCCCGTAGGACTAGGTGCAAAACGTACCCTTACTTTTCTTTCGTTAGTAGCGATCATAACTATATCTGATTAGTTTAATATATTCTTTTTCAACCGACAAAGATAAGATTATTCTACGAAATATGAAAACATTAATCCATCGTGAAGTTTTTCTCGATACGCTTTACGTCCTCAATCTCAGGAATTTGCTTCAAATAATGAATCGTATCATTCAGTTGCTGATACGAAGAAACATAAAATTCCACTTCACTTCGCACAATATAATCTTTAGCCGAAGCGTGAACCGAACGAATCAGGAGGCCAAAATTTTCCGTGAGCGCATCCACCATCTTACGCAAGAGATGAACACTATCGATCGCCAAGATACTTTCTTTCACCAAATAGCGTTTATGCTCATCCTCTGGCAAGTCCACATTCACCAGCGAATCTCCAAACTGTGTCGCTAAGCGGATCGCATCTTTGCAATTCTTCTTATGCACTTGCACCATCCCCTTCGCTTTTTTAAAACCAATCACTTCCTCTCCAGGCAAAGGATTACACAACGTACATCGAATTAGATTACGATTATACAATTCTTCTTCATGATGCCTACGCAGATAACTTTGAATATTCCGTTTGGCCTTATACGTTATCGCATGTTCGATCCAATCAAGCTGCGGAGTAACCTCCTTTGCTGTACCAATAGCAACCCGATCGCCCCGATTCAGCACCGTCTTAATTGAAGCCAACTTGCCATTGATTCGAGCATATTTCGCATGATTCCCTATCTTGGAATGGATCTCATAAGCGAAATCCAAAGCCGTCGCTTTTTGAGGCAAGATCAAAACATCCCCAACAGGCGTAAACACGGTAATATCATCATGATAGAACGTCGTCACGACTTCTTCCATAAAGCGGCTATCTTGCCCACGGTAGACAATATCTTTCAGAATATCCTTAAAGCTTTGCACCCAATGGCCAATATTCACCCCACGCTCAATCACACACCCAAACAAGGTATTTTCCCACATCCGTTCAGACAAGACATGGATCTCCTCCCATTCGCCATAGGTATTCATCAATTTAAAATGCAAACTTTGATACCCATTTTCTTTCGGAAGATCGATATAATTACGCATACTTTTAGGCTTTTCTTTAAAAATATCTGTCAATGCCGAATACAACTGTAAAGCCTTATCCTTTTCCGAAATTTCCGTTTCTTCTTTAAAAATAAGTTGAAAGAAATACTTATTAACTTGAGAAGCATCCACATCCTCTTTCTTCATGCTCCGCCAAATACTATACACCGACCGACGCAAAGGCACAATACGAGCTTGGAGGTGATGAAATTTCAACCGATCTTCCATCTGCTTTATAAAATCCTCCCGTTGCGCTGTGCTCTCCTTAAAATCAGCTTCCAAATACGTTTCAAGCTCCGCATACTCCAATGGACTTCTAAACTTCAGGCTCAAATTCGCCAATTCAGCCTTCACTTCATGTAAGCCCAATCGATTAGCCAAAGGGGCATAAAAATAATCCGTTTCACCCGCAATTTTCATTTGTTTATCTGGCCGCATACTATCCAACGTACGCATATTGTGCAAGCGATCAGCCAGTTTAACCAACAACGCTCGAATATCATAATTGATCGAATTAAGCATCTGCTTAAAATTATCAATTTGTTTAGAATGCGTATAAAACTCTTTTTTTTGCTTGGTCACAGCATTCACCAGAAAAGCCACATCATCCCCAAAACGCAATTTAATATCCGCAATTGTATACGAACTATCCTCCACCACATCGTGCAAAAAACCCGCCATGATAGACGCCGCCCCCAAACGCATTTCGATTGCCAAAATACGAGCGACCGCCAGGGGATGCGTAATATAAGGCTCTCCCGATTTCCGTTTTTGATCCTTATGCGCATCAGTCGCCAATTCAAAAGCCGCCTTAATATGGCGCAAATCCTCCTCCTTCATTTTCCTCGCTTTGAGAAAATTGAATATCTCATCAAATTGTATTTGTATAGATTTATCCATCTACTTACACCTCATTTATCTTTTACCGTTCATTGATTACAAACAAAAACCCATTTAAATTCAAAAATAACAAATTCTTTTAAAAAAACACCCGATACGTATACAAAAAAAAGAACCACCCCAACATTTAACACAAAAAAGCGCTCGATCCATGCATCCGTTTGTTTTTTCGCTCCTTACACAAAGATAGATCAAGTTTTTGAGACCCAATCGCCAAAAGACATCTTTTTCTTCGTAGAGATGCCTCAAAATCTTCGTAGAGATTGATTCCCATTCCACCGACTTTTGATGCAAACTCAACGAGTTTTTTGAAAAAAGTAATAACCTTAAAACAGGGATTAAATAATAACCTATAAATATATATATTCGCCTATTTTATTTGTTTTTATCAAAAAAACACATACCTTTGATGCTATAAAAACAACAACCCGTTGCATTTATTTCTTAAAAATCAAAAAACAAAAGATAGACTATCTATTATTCTTATAATAGATCCTTATGAGTATTATTTACATAGGCCAACTTTGGTCCATTCTTATTCTTTAAAAAGCCGTAAATCACTCTTTTACAGTCAATTAGAAACAAAAAGTTTAGTCCACTTTTAGTCCGCTTAAATTTAATATAAATTAGATAAAAAACCCTTTAAATGAACGTACATAAAACTAAAATAAGATTCCGAATCAACACCTCGATGACCACCGCAAAGAGGCTTATCTACGAACAAGAAAAAGAATTAAGAGAAATAGAACGAGATCGCAATATCGCTCGAGATCTGGTTTATTTTTAATGAATATAATACTCCCCAATATTTTTACAAGCTGTCTAAATACTGGGAAGTAGTATAATCTTGTTTCTTTTGAACAAATGAACAATTGAAGGGTTTGAAGTATCTTTCTGACATTATTCATTTAACTATGAATCACCAGATCATTGAAATAAAACCTATAATATGAAAGAATTTTACAAAAAAGTGATTTATTTAATAAACTTTTATCCAACAGTATTTTGGATAGGAGTAATTTTTCTTGTTTGTATTATTGTAATTTGGATTACCATACTAACCAAAAGAAAGAAAAAGAAGATTGTTGTAATGTGCAAGTAAAAAGCGCCTTTTTTGGGTAAAGTTAAAGCGCCTTTTCTGGGTAACATGCTTTAGCCACGCTTGTTGGTTAATTAAAATATTGTTTTTTGATTTTCCATTCTGT
>Ga0172378_10004004_pt1 | contig 13858 bp, 15 predicted proteins | sample GrowelOW332metaG_FD_119755 | JGI IMG/M metagenome (GOLD analysis project Ga0172378, IMG submission 119755) | Groundwater microbial communities from an aquifer near a municipal landfill in Southern Ontario, Canada - Pumphouse #3_1 metaG | ecosystem: Environmental > Aquatic > Deep subsurface >... | reverse complement strand
TGCGAACATTAAAAATGTACAAGATACACGTGTTGGGGATACCATTACAGAAACGGAAAACCCAGCGGCAGCAGCATTAACGGGCTACAAAAAAGTAACCCCAATGGTTTTCTGTGGGGTTTATCCGGCTGATGGAGCCCGCTATGAAGATCTCAAAGAAGCTTTGGGGAAACTACAACTCAATGATGCGTCCCTTTTATTTGAAGCGGATACATCTATTGCCTTAGGATTTGGCTTTAGATGTGGCTTTTTAGGCTTATTGCATATGGAGATTATCCAAGAGCGTTTAGAACGTGAATTTAATTTAGAACTAGTGACAACGGCGCCTTCGGTTATCTATAAGGTTAATAAAAATGATGGTACAATTGTTTGGGTGGATAATCCATCTAATTTACCAGATCCATCTGAAATTGCCTTTATGGAAGAACCGATTGTCAATGCAACGATTATGGTGCCGTCTGACTATTTAGGCTCTGTTATGGAACTTTGTCAGGAACGCCGTGGCGCGTATCTCAATATGGATTATATTGAAGAATCCCGGGTTGCACTGCATTATGAATTGCCATTAAATGAAATTATTTATGATTTTTTTGATGCACTCAAATCGCGGACCAGAGGGTATGCTTCTTTTGATTATGAAATTAAAGAATACCGTAAATCGCAATTGGTTAAACTGGATATTTTATTAAAAGGGGAAATTGTCGATGCGCTGTCCTTTATTGTGCATGACGAAAAAGCTGTGCCAAGGGGACGGGCTATTACTAAGAAATTAAAAGAAACCATTCCGCGCCAAATGTTTGAAATACCTATTCAAGCAGCGATTGGGAGTAAAGTTATTGCGAGAGAGACCTTGTCTGCACTGCGCAAAGATGTTTTAGCTAAATGCTATGGCGGGGATATCAGCCGTAAGCGAAAACTATTAGAAAAACAAAAAGAAGGAAAGAAACGAATGCGTCAAGTTGGGAATGTAGAAATTCCTCAGGAAGCATTTATGGCGGTTCTTAAACTTGATTCATAGAGGTAACGAATGAGTAGTAATTATGATGAGATGACGGTGGTTCAATTAAGAGAAATTGCCTCGGAATTAGGGCTAACTGGTTTTTCTAAAAGTAAAAAGGCAGATTTAATCGCAATGATTGAAGGCAATGAACATCCAGTCAAAGAAAACAATCAGAAGAAAGCCACAAATCCCCGTTTCTCAAAAATTAAAGATAATATCAATGAAGCAAAAGATGTCGAAGGGTTTTTAAATCTTCGGCCAGAAGGCTATGGCTTAATTGATGATGCGTTGCCTGACTATAGCATTTATGTTTCTGCAACACAAATTCAAAAATTCAGATTGCAGACAGGCTATCGTATTGGTGGGAAAGTTCGTCCCCCAAAAGCGACAGAAAAATATGGGGCAATGCTGTATTTAATTACGGTTAATGGCGAATCCACGTCTAAGATTATTGAAAAAGAAAATAATATGCTCCGTGGGGAAATTCGAGATGAAACGGCCCGTTATAAAAAATCGCATGTGGGCATTTTAGATTTAAATCATGATGATTTTGGCTTTTTACGGACCCATAATTACCAAATAGGCGAACATGATATTTATGTTGCCCCCAATATTATCAGACGGTTTAATTTAAGAACTGGAGACAAAATTGTTGGACGTATTCGCATGCCGAATGAAGGCGAAAAATATGATGCACTTTTGTATGTTGAAAAACTCAATGGTGATATTCCAGAACAGGCGGCTAATCGGCCACACTTTGAACGTTTAACCCCTGTTTTCCCAGATGAACGCATTAGTCTAGAAACGGACCGCAATACATTGTCAACCCGTATTATTGACTTGTTTTCGCCAATGGGATTAGGACAACGTGGGATGTTGGTTGCCGCACCAAAGGCTGGTAAAACAACCTTACTGAAAAACATTGCTAAAGGGATTGTTAAAAACCATCCAAATATTGAGTTAATCATTCTTTTGGTTGATGAACGACCAGAAGAGGTTACCGATATGCAACGCTTTATTGATTGCGATATTGTGCATTCTACGTTTGATCAACCAGCAGAAAACCATATTTGTGTTGCGGAAATGGTCTTAGAACGAGGAAAACGCCTTGTTGAACAGGGAAAAGATGTGGTTATTCTGGTGGACAGTTTAACGCGATTAACCCGTGCCAATAATTTGGTCATCAGTCCCTCTGGTCGGACCTTGAGTGGCGGACTTGATCCAGAATCACTTTATTTTCCTAAAAAGTTTTTTGGATCGGCACGTAATATTGAAAATGGTGGCAGTTTAACCATTATGGCGACAGCTCTGATTGAAACGGGCAGTCGCATGGATGATATTATTTTTGAAGAGTTTAAGGGCACCGGTAATATGGAGCTCCATTTAGAACGAGAGTTGGCAGAAAGACGGATTTATCCAGCAATTAACATCAGCCGTTCTGGTACACGAAGAGAAGACTTGCTTTTAAGCAAAATAGAACAAAAAGTGGCATTTAGTATTCGTAAATTATACGGGGGCGTGGGTGCAGTTCAGACAACAGATAAAATTTTATCGGCTTTTGAAAAGACAGAATCCAACGAGGACTTTATTAAACGTTTTGATGCGTCTTTAAACGCCCAAAAAGCTTAAAATTTTTAGAGAAATACAAAAAAGACTTGAAAAAATGGAAAAAAGCTGATATAATACATTAGTTGTAACATATATTTTATAAATATTCGCGAAATGAGGTGAATTCGATGAAAGAAGGTATCCACCCTAAATATGGCAAATGCGTTGTAACATGCGCTTGTGGGAATACGTTTGAAACAGGTTCTGTGAAACCGGAACTCCGTGTTGAAATTTGTTCTGCGTGCCATCCATTTTATACTGGTAAACAGAAACTAGTAGATACAGGGGGACGTGTTGAACGTTTCAACAGAAAGTATGGCAAACAAGGAGAATAATTCTCCTAGAAGTGTAAAGGACTGTTGCGGGGTGAAGGAGATTCACACTGTGGCAGTCTTGTTTTTTTGAAAGGGGGAGCATGCAAAGTATTGAAAATAAAATTAAAGAAGCGACCCTTAATTTAAGGCAAAATAAGATTGAAAATCCACGGTTAGATGCGGAAATTTTATTGATGCACCTATTAAATTGTGATCGCCTTTTTTTGTTGATGCATATGAAAGAAGCGCTGACAGATCAACAATGTCTGGATTTTGAGGAACTGGTTAAACGTAGACTCAACCATGAACCGATTGCTTATATTATTGGGTATAAGGGGTTTATGGATGATATCTTTGTCGTGACACCAGCGGTTTTAATTCCACGCCCGGATACCGAATCCATTGTAGAGGCGGTGATTCAAAGGCTTAAAAAGGAAAACCATCAGCCCCTTAAAATTCTTGATTTGTGCACAGGCAGTGGCGCTATTGGCATTAGTCTTAAAAATGCATTAAAAACAGCAGATGTAACCCTGACTGATCTTTCTGAAGCGGCTTTAGCGATTGCGCAAATCAATGCCGATCGTTTGTGTGCAGGAGAGGTGACACTGATTTTAAGTGATTTATTTGAAGCTATTCCTAAAGGGGAAACCTATGATCTGATCATTTCAAATCCACCCTATATTCCAGAAAAAGACATGCAGAATTTGGCAGAAGATGTCAAAGATTTTGAACCAACGATGGCTTTAGCCGGTGGAAATACGGGTTTTGATTTCTATGATCGCATTATTGAAGGGGCAAAAGCTTATTTAAAACCGCATGGAAAATTGGTCTTAGAAGCTGGCGACAATCAAGACTTAATGTTAATTAAGCATCTTGAACAGAGGGGTTATGCGATTATACAATTAATTCCGGATCTAATTCAAAGAAATCGCGGAATTGTTGCAGAAAAAATATTGTAATAAAAGTTATTTTATGGTAAAATCAATTATATAGAAGATAATTGATGAACAAATTTGGAGGTAGAATTTATGGTATCAGCAGGCGAGTTTAAAAAGGGTGTAACATTTGAAATGGATCATTCGGTTTTTACGATTGTGGAATTTCAACATGTTAAACCGGGCAAAGGGGCAGCATTTGTTCGCACCAAAATTAGAAATGTCTTAACTGGGGCGGTTGTAGAACGGACATTCACACCTACAGAAAAATTTCCAAAAGCGAATATTGAAACAAAAGAAATGCAATATCTATATGCTGATGGAGATTTATATTATTTTATGGATTTGGAATCTTATGAACAAATTCCATTGGAATATGCTAAAGTTGAAGAAGCTTTAAAGTATCTTAAAGAAAATGATAATGCAACGATTAAATTCTTCAAAGGGGCAGCTATTTCAGTTGAAGCACCCAATTTTGTTGCATTAAAAATCACAAAAACAGACCCGGGATTCAAAGGAGACACAGCAACAGGGGCTAATAAACCTGCCGTTGTTGAAACCGGCGCTACGATTACAGTACCGCTATTTGTTAATGAAGGGGATACCATCCGTGTCGACACACGAACCGGAGATTATATGGAAAGGGTATAACAATGAATTATATTGATAATAAATTAGCTCATATTGATGGTCTTATTGAAGGCCTTGAATTAGATTTTTCAACCAAAGAAGGCAAAGTGATTGAAAAAATGCTTGATGTTATGAAGGACATGAGCGAAGCACTTTCTGGCTTAATGGAAGCACAAGATGATATGGAAGATTTTGTTGAAGAACTTGATGAAGAATTAAGCGAAGTTCAGATGGACCTTTATGATTTTGATGAAGATGATCTAGAGGATGAACTGGAAGATGCCGATGATGATGAACTATATGAAGTGGTTTGCCCAGAATGTGGTATAACTTACATTACAGATTTTAATTCTTTTGAAAAAGATAATGTGCATTGCCCAGAATGTGGCGCTGCTTTCCATTTAGAACAAAAAGTTTTAGATCAAGTGTGTGAAGAAGAAGAAAAAGAAGAAGAAGAAGAAGAATCCTCAGAAAAAGAGGTGTAAAAAGTGTCCGAAACCGTTAAGACTAATGATATTTCTAATGAAATGATTTGTTCAATTGCTGAAACAGCAGCAGAAAGCATTCAAGGAATTGATAAGCTTTTTATGCGCCTTTCTGATCAAATATTAGATGTGATTTACCCATCTGCTGTTTCAAATGGTGTAAAGGTCATTAAACAAGAAGATGGGTATCACATTAATCTTCACGTCATTACAAAATCTGGGATTAATATTCCAGGTATTGCAAAAAAAACGCAGATTAAAGTAAAGGAAGCTGTTGAAGTCATGACAGGAAAACAAGTTGCTGCTGTTAATGTTCATGTCGTTGGCAGTGGTAAATATTAAATGAATAGTTATATTAAAGCACGCCAAAATGCACGTGCACTCGCCTTACAGTGCTTATACCAATGGGATTTTCATAATGAAGAAGACCTTCAAGAAAATGCTGAATATTTTTTAAGCGAAATTGACCCAGATGATTATGAAAAAGCTATCCAAAAACGCGTGCTTTCTTACACCTCAGAATTGGTTCATTCAGTTATAAATAATGTAGAAGCAATTGACGCTTGCTTCTTGCCATTTTTAAGAAGTGATTGGGCGGTTGATCGTATTCCCAAAGTTGAAAAAGCATTAATCCGTATTTGTGTTGCTGAAATGTATTTTGTCTCTGAAAAAGTGCCAAAAGAAATTGCCATCAACGAAGCATTGGAATTGACGAAAAATTATGGTGATGAAGATAGCGAAAAATACGTTAATGGTATTTTGAATCAGGTAGCTAAAAATTTACCTGACAAAAAGAAAGACTGATTCAAAATGATTCAAAAAGTTATCCTAGGGATTGATACGAGTAATTATACAACCGCATTAGCACTTGTTGATTTAGATGGAAACTTAGTCCATCAGGAACGTCAAGTTCTTGATGTAAAACAAGGAGAAAGAGGGCTTCGACAATCCGAAGCCCTCTTTCAACATGTGGTCAATTTACCTATGCTTATGCAAAAACTATTGCCACAAACTGCTCTTTATGAGATTCAAGGCATTGCCGTTTCGGCTAAACCACGGCCAATTGAGGATTCCTATATGCCTGTTTTTCGTGCCGGCATCGGTTTAGCGGAAAGTTTAGCCTGTACCTTAAAGGTTCCCTTGTATTATACAACGCATCAAGAAGGACATATTCGTGCAGCGCTCTATGGGGCACACTTGAAACCTGCTGATTTGCCAACGGCCTTTTTAGCAACGCACTTTTCAGGGGGAACCTCTGAATTATTGGCCGTAAAACCTGACAAACAAGGCTATGCCTGTCAAATTTTAGGAAAAACATTGGATCTCAATGCCGGGCAATTGGTTGACCGCATTGGGGTTGCTTTAGGTTGTGCCTTTCCTGCAGGGAAGGCTGTAGAAGCCTTAGCGGAAAGCGCAATTTTGAAAAATTGTATTATCCCTTCAAGTGTTTCCGGAATGGATTTTCATTTTTCCGGACAGGAATCGAAAGCTAAACAATGGATTCAAAAAGGGGTTCCGAAAGAAGAAGTTGCCTTTGGTCTTTTAAAAAGTATTGCAAAGACCTTGAGTAAAATTATTCAACAAGCTGTTAAAGAAACGTCTGTATGTGATGTGCTCTTTAGCGGAGGGGTTATGTCTAATCAAATTATTCGTCAGATTCTTGAAAAAGAACTCAAGGGGAAGCATATCAGGCTTCATTTTACAGCCCCAGAGTATGCGACGGATAATGCTGTAGGGGTTGCCTATATTGGATTGGAGCAACAATGATTAAAAAAGTTTTAACCGTTACGGAGGTCAATCGGTTTATTAAAACCTTGATTGATAACCAACCGGTCTTACGATCTGTTTTAATTGAAGGAGAAATTTCTAATTTTGTATGGCATCGTTCTGGCCATTATTATTTCACTATTAAAGATTCAGAAGCGTCTATGCGCTGTGTGATGTTTAAAAGTGCAGCGACCAAATTGCAATTTTTACCAGAAAATGGGATGCATGTTATTTTAACATGTGCCGTTCAGGTTTATGCCAAAGCGGGTGCCTATCAGGCCGTTGTTTCGAAGATTCACCCAGTAGGCGCAGGGGCACTTTATAAAGCCTATGAACAACTCAAAACACGGTTGGAAAAAGCTGGATGGTTTGATCTAAAAAAAGCCTTACCCACAGAGATCAAAGAAGTTGGTGTCATTACCAGCCCAACAGGGGCAGCGGTTCAGGATATGATTTCTGTTATTCACCGACGAGATCCATCGATCAAAATAGTTCTTTATCCCGTTAAAGTTCAAGGGGAAGAGGCTAAAGATATGATTGTTAAGGCTATCGAGTTTTTTAATACAAAACGGCCTGTAGATGTTTTGCTGGTTGGCCGTGGGGGTGGCTCTATTGAAGATTTATGGGCCTTTAATGAAGAAAGTGTTGCCAGTGCAATTTATGATTCTGATATTCCTATTGTTTCCGCTGTTGGACATGAGAGTGATTTTACGATTGCTGATTATGTTGCAGATGTGCGTGCAGCAACCCCTTCGGTTGCGGGCGAACTTGTTTCCAGTGATTTAGTGGGAAAAGTAGCGGCGCTTTCGAGCGTTCAGGATCGTTTATATCAAGCGATTCGCGGATCTTTAGAAGCCCAGTATGCACGAATTGCGCACGCTGAACATTTCTTAATGCAAAATACCCCAGAAAATCAAATTAAAGACGTGCAGCTGACGTTAGATCATGCGTATACGCAATTGTTAAAGGGCATGAAACAGCAGCTTGAAGAAAATAGACGCGATTTAAGCTATAAACAGGCGCAATTAGAGCGCTTTAATCCACAGATGATTTTAGAACGAGGTTTTGCTTATGTTAAATCAGGCGATGGACAATGGATTCAATCTATAACAGCCGCAAACAATGAAGATGAACTGCAATTACATTTTAAGGATGGGATTCTTCGTGTTAAAGTTTTGTAAGAGAGGGATTAAATGGTAAAAATTAAAGAAAAATTGACCCGTTTAGATGATATTGTTACAGAGATGGAAAAGAATCAAAATGATATTGAAGCGTCTGTCTCACTTTTCGAAGAAGGTATGGCTTTAATTAAAGACTGTTCAACAACTTTAGAAAAGATTGAAAAAAAAGTTGTGATGATTACGGATACGGCGGAAGAGATATCATTCAATAAGAAAGAAGATTAAAATGAATTTAAAAGACAGAATCAATGAAGATGCAGCAAAAACAGAAAAATTAATGGCACAATACTTTAATCGCAAATTTGATGCACCGGATATTGTGGTTTCGGCGATGCAATACTCTCTCTTTGCTGGAGGGAAACGGCTTCGACCTGTCTTAATGATGGAAACATGTAAGGGACTAGGTGGAAATGTTGACGAGGTAATGCCTTTAGCGTGTGCTATTGAAATGATTCATACGTATTCACTAATTCATGATGATCTTCCAGCAATGGATAATGATGATTTAAGACGTGGAAAGCCGACGAATCATAAGGTTTATGGCGAAAATATTGCCATTTTAGCCGGTGATGCTTTATTAAATTATGCATTTGAAGTGGCAATCGAAGGGATTCCTTTCCAGCACATTGCGGTGTTAAACAATTATATTAAAGCCTTAGGAGAGCTGAGTAAAGCCTCTGGGGTTAATGGGATGATTGGGGGTCAAACGGGGGATATTCTCAGTGAAGAGGTCCGTATTGACGAAGCTAAAATGTACTATATTATTGAACATAAGACTGGCGCTTTGATTAAAGCGGCTGTTTTGTGTGGTGCACATGTTGCGGGGGCAACTTCACAAGAAATTTTAGCGTTAACACACTATAGTGAAAAAATTGGGATGGCCTTTCAAATTTTAGATGATATTTTAGATGTTGTTGGTGATGAAAATAAAACGGGAAAATCATCAGGTTCTGATGAAAAAAATCATAAGACAACCTTTGTGAGTCTTTATGGGATTGAATCAGCAAAAGTTAAATTAAGTGAGCTTGAAACCGAAGCGAATGAAGCTTTGGCACAAATTCAATATAACACAGAGTTTTTATCTGAAATTGCGCACTTTATTTGTAATCGAGATTTTTAAATAAAAAAAAGAAGAAAGAGTAGACAGGGTGCGTTAAGTGTTAAAGGATGGGAAGTTGCCTTTAAACGAAACGAAAGTTGCGATGCCTTGTCGCTTCCGCTTTTATGTATATCGTTTTTGCATTGCGGGAGCATTACTGAAGGAGAAATAATGAGAAGTAATGCTATGAATATTTCAAAAAGTCGTACCCATTTTGTTGTTAATTGTGGGTTGTTTATTGCTATTGCAATTGTATTGAAATTAGCCTTTGAAATTTATATTCCATTAGGCGGATTTCCTGCTTTGCGGGTTAGTTTAACTACTTTACCGATTATGCTATCAGGCTTTTTATTGGGACCTGTAGCGGGCTTTGTGGTCGGTTTTATCACCGATGCCTTGGCCTATATTGTCAAACCGGCAGGGCCTTACTTTGTAGGGTTTACGATTAGTTCCGGGTTGTCCGGTTTAATTCCAGGCCTGATTTGGAAATTTTTAAAGCATAAAAATATTAAACATTTAGAGTGGATAAATCCCGCCTTTATGATCAGTATTGTGATTGCTTTGTTTGGCAGTGGCGTTTTTTCATTCAGTGATCAGACCTTTTATTATGGGGTCAATCCAATTAATCCGTTTGTTTTTTGGATGATGCTGATTATGATGCTTGCATATGCCTTTTTCCCGCTCCTTTATCTAAAAAGGCATATGGCCTTAAATTCGGAAATGCGCTCTGACTATATTCTTTTTGCGGTTTCCGTTTCACAATTGATCACGTCCATTGTTTTAAATACCGTGTTTTTGACGATTCTTTATGGAATGGCAATTTCTGTTTTATTGCCAGCTAGAATTGTGAGTAATGTCTTTTTGATTCCGATCTATACCATTATCTTAACCGTTCTTGTTAAAGCGGGTCAAAAAATAAAAACATAAAAAAAATAAAAAGCTCAAAGGCCCTTTGTGGCCTTTGAGCTTTTTAATGTTTAGGAATGGAAGAATTGCTTGAAAAGTGGACTCGGTAAATTAGACAGGGCTTTTTCTGTCGGTAGATCAGAAAAAGTGACAGCACCGGTTGTTGTAATGCCTTCTCCCGTATTTGGATGGATGCGTGAATACCCAAGGTCGATTAAAAAGAAGCAAACAAGGATGAGGGCAATGATTTTTAAGTGCTTCAGTTTAAATTGACTTAAAAAGCGATCGAGTCCAGGGGCAAGAATATAAATCATCGCAATGCCGCCTAAGCCAAAGACGAGGAGACCTTCAAAACAGATTTTACCTTGAATATTGAGAAAATAACCAGTATAATCCCACCAACGCATGCCTTTAACATCAAGCAAAATGGTCGCGGTGCTGTATTCTAAAACACCAGCAACGACAACACAGGCAAAAAAGGTTTTGATAATGGATTGAGAGAAGCGTTTAACCAGTAAAATCATCAAAATACCACCACAGCCATAAATGGGAAGCCATGGACCGTGAAGGGTGCCTCTATTGACAAAGGTTCCTGTTGAAGCAAGGTGTAAACTGACTTCCCAGGCCCAACCGATAAAACAAAAGATAAAAAACATTAAGACCAGATTAATCAAGGTATACGAACGGTCGTAGCCGGTTAAATCTTTTTTTGTAGTGGTATGAATCGGGAGGGGATAAGTTTCAGTCACATAATTGCCAGGATAAAAAGCTTCTGTTAAGTAAGTATCTACAAAATATTGAGCGGTTTCAGGATATTTAGCGAGGCATTCTTCCCGGAGACTAATATAGAGTTCTGAGTGTGTGGCTGTGATATAAGGGTTTAAAAAGAAGATGGAGAGAAAGCCGAAGGTTACCGCATTGAGGATTCGCCATCCCAAAAAAGAAAGGGTCAAATAGAAGGCTTTCTTTTTTTGGCCATTCATCATTTTACGGGATAAAGTAATGGCTTCATTGGGATTTAAAGTTGGGTTCTCTGCCAAAATATAAGGAACCATGAGATAAGCATAATGTTTGATAAATCCGCCAATAATGGTTAAATTCCATAAAAATTGATAGAGTTCACGCACAAACATCGTCAATCCACTTTTATAGCCTTTTTTGATGCGATAGGGCATAAAGAGTTTGTTTAATTCAGTTTGCCCATAACGCCGACTTTCTAAAAAGTAACGTTTTTCACCGACCAGCAAGATTTGTTTAAAGAAAATATTAATAGCGATTAAAATAAGGGTACCAAGGCTTGCGATGATCAGGGCACTGGCTTTGCCATCTAAAGCATCATTGTTGAAGAGATTAAGCAGGCCAATGACAACCGAGTTGCTTGCAGTAATGGAATTAAAAGCGATGGCCAAATAACCGTCTTTAGGATGGTAGTTATCGGTATTGAGAATAGTTAAATCCACATCGCTGTCAAAATTTTCTAAAAGCCCTTGAACGGTGTCCTCGAGATCGACTGTGGATGTTGAATTACTGGTTACTTGATCAATAACATTTGTATTGGAAGTGCTGTCCTCCAAAAGGGCGAGTGGCGTATACATATCGGTATAGCCGTGTGCAAAAATAAGAATGAGTAAACAAACTAAGATGGTTTTGACATAAGTGCGTTTTAAAGTTGCTCGAGCATTTTTTTTAATATTTTTTCGTGTCCACATAATAATCCTCCTAAAATAAATGACAGGGCCAATGGAAAAAGCTTACCGGATGTATTCAATGGTGGGAGGCTTAGCAATGATCAACTAAGCCTTTTTATGAATTGAATACGATTTAAAAGGCGTTTTTTAAAGATAATACTTATATTATAGCATAATATAGAACGTTTTAATAGTCTGTTTTGCGATAAAGGAAGATTCTTTAAATTGTCAAGAAAAAAGCTTGACAATCTTTTTCGACTACGGTATAATGATTGAAGTATCAAGTGAATCTCTTGACAAGGATGAGGGTTTTAATGGAAAAGAAAATTAGTGAACAATTTTTATATGATTTTTATGGTGAGCTGCTGACTAAAAAGCAAAAACGTGTATTGGATTATTATTATTTTGATGATTATAATCCGTCAGAAATTGCAACTTTAATGAACATGACCCGACAAGGGGTTTATGATCTTATTAAACGAAGCCGTGTAACAATGAATGATTTTGAAAAAAAACTTAAATTAGTTCAGCGCTTTAGAAATTTCTCTCATCTATTAGAAGATTTAAACGAAGATATTGATGTTGTGATTCAAGAAAATCGGTCTGATCACCCTGAAATAATAAAAGATTTAATGGATATTAAATTAAAAATTCAGGCAATTAATGATAATTTTTAGGAGAATAATATGGCTTTTGAGGGATTAAATGAAAAATTTCAAAATATTTTTTCTGGTCTTAAAAGAAAAGGGAAATTATCGGAAGAGGATGTTAAAGCTGCTAGCCGCGAAATAAAATTGGCTTTGCTAGAAGCAGATGTTAACTTCAAAGTTGTCAAACAATTTGTTAAAAACATTAAAGAACGAGCAGTTGGCGAAGAAGTCATGAATTCTTTAACGCCAGGGCAGCAATTTATTAAAATTGTGAATGATGAGATGACAAGATTGCTTGGTGGTGATCTTCAAACTATTCAAGTAGAAGACCAAGCCCTCAATGTTTTTATGATGGTGGGCCTGCAAGGAGCAGGTAAAACAACAACGTCTGGTAAATTAGCGAATCTTTTACGAAAGAAAAATAAGATGCGTCCTTTACTTGTAGCCTGTGATGTTTATCGGCCAGCGGCCATTAAGCAATTGCAGATTTTAGGGGAAGAACTGAGTATTCCTGTTTTTACAATTGATGGGGAAAAAGATCCTTGTGTGATTGTAGAAGAAGGGCTTAAACTTGCCGAAAAAGAAGATTACAATCTTGTGATTATCGATACAGCCGGTCGCCTTCAAATTGATGAAGTGTTGATGACAGAACTGACCGATATTCGCGATTTGGTACATCCAACAGAGATTTTTCTTGTCGTTGATGGGATGACCGGACAAGAATCGGTTAATGTATCAGATACTTTTAATAAAGCATTGGATATTTCTGGTGTTATTTTAACGAAATTAGACGGCGATACCCGTGGTGGAGCCGCACTATCTATTACCTATACAACTGGTAAAATGATTAAATATATTGGGACAGGCGAAAAGTTAACGGATATTGAACCTTTTTATCCGGATAGAATGGCTAATCGCATTTTAGGAATGGGGGATGTTCTTTCCCTCATTGACAAAGCACAATCCATGGTTGATGAAGAACAGGCAAGAAAATTAAGCGAAAAAATGCGCACACAGGGATTTGATCTCAATGATTTTCTTGAACAAATGCGTCAATTGCAAGAAATGGGATCCATGTCTGAAATTATGGAAATGATCCCAGGTGCAAACAAAAAAATGTTGAAGGGGATGGATATGGATTCGGCAGATGGTCAAGCAAAACAGACCGAAGCAATGATCCAATCAATGACACCTGCTGAAAGAACAAAACCTTCAATCATTAATAGTAACCGAAAAAAACGCATTGCTATGGGAAGTGGAACAAGTGTTTCAGATGTAAATCGTTTGTTAAAGGGATTTGAACAATCTCGCAAAATGATGAAGCAATTATCTGGAAAACAGAACAAAGCTAAAAGAGGCAAATTGAAAATGCCTTTCTTTTAAAAAAAAATGAATTTATCTTCACAGAAAGGAGGAAATTAAATGGCAGTTAAAATTAGATTAAAAAGAATGGGTAAGAAAAAACAACCATTCTATCGTGTTGTTGTTGCAGATGTACGTGCGCCAAGAGATGGTCGTTTTATCGAAGAAGTTGGATATTACAATCCATGTGTTGAACCACCTATTATCGAATTAGATGCTGAAGCTATTCAAGG
>Ga0172378_10004002_pt1 | contig 13858 bp, 13 predicted proteins | sample GrowelOW332metaG_FD_119755 | JGI IMG/M metagenome (GOLD analysis project Ga0172378, IMG submission 119755) | Groundwater microbial communities from an aquifer near a municipal landfill in Southern Ontario, Canada - Pumphouse #3_1 metaG | ecosystem: Environmental > Aquatic > Deep subsurface >... | reverse complement strand
TTAAAGGATTGGAAAATCATACCAATGTTACGACGCATTAATCTTAATTTCTTTCCTTTGGCTTTGCTAATATCTTCACCATTCACAACTAAAGATCCTGACTGAATATCATGCATTTTATTAATTGTACGTAATAATGTTGATTTGCCTGCACCGGATAAACCGATAATGCAAACAAAATCACCATCATTAATTGTTAAATTGATATCTTTTAAAGCCTTGTATCCATTTGGATAGACTTTATCTACATGTTTAAATTCAATCATAAAATCTCTTTTCTATAGTAAAACTAAACTATTTAAGTAAATTGTGATCAACACAATATTGATAGAATTCTCTCTCGCCATCAAAATCACTATCTTTTGCATCAGTGTATCCAGTATGGGAATAAACTTTATAGAGAATATCAGCTGGAGTCATAGCGGTATCGCCTTCACCAGTGATGGTAGTTTTATCTTTAACAGCAGTCTTGAAAGCTTTAACAACTGCTTCTTTTTTACCAGCATCTAAATTGCTACGGCAGGAAATTGTATCATTATAAATTCCATCGGTAATAGCAACACATTTACTTAAAGTGAAAGCAGTAGCTTGATTATAGTAAGCACTATCACTCTTGATATATCCTTGAGCATAACGAACATCAGTGAAACCCCAGAATCCATCAATTGCACCACTTTGCATGTTGTTATAAGCATCGCCATAGGAACCTTGTTGGACACCTTTGATTTGTTTGGTAGCATCTGTAATGGTTGTAACCATTTCCATTCCATAATCATTAAGATATTTTAAAGGACGTAAGTAACCAGCACCACTAGTTGCACCCATGCAACCAATTGTTAAACCAGCCATATCTTTAATATCAATCTTACCATCTTTATTAACATCTTTATAAACTTCATTACGAACACTTAATTGGGAAGTATACCAGTTAACATCGGTATCACTTTGTTGACCTAAATATTCATAACCAGCAATTTCACCATTCATAGCTTTAATTTGTTTTTCGACATCACCTTTATAGTCATCAACTTGGACCTTATAACCTTTACGAACACTGGTTAACATGACTTCAACATCACCTTTATGTTGTAAAGTTGCTTGAGCATATCCACTAGCAGTTAAGAAACCAACATCAACTTGATCAGATAATAAAGCTTCGGTAGTTGCAGCATAACTGGTTCCAGTACTAATCTTGAATTCATAGTCTGGGCAGATATCATGAAGAACTGGTTCGAGTCTCTTTGCTAAAGCACCAAGAGTAGCTGGATCGTTACTTGGAACAAATTGAATGTTAATAACATTATTGGTTTCAGTCTTTCCGCATGAAGCTAAAATTCCAGTAGTAACAGCAAGACATGCAACGATAGGCAAAACAAAATTCTTAGATTTCATAATAATTTCCTCCTCTATTATAAATCTCTAAGTAAATGAACCATTATAAGTAGCACTATAACTAATCTATCAACAAGAATTAGTTCTAATCGTAGTCCTATCTATTTTTATCGCGATAGGGTAGAAACGTTTGCGCATTTAGCAAACTTATACGATGTCATCTACATAGACTAGTTTGAACTTTTACTCACCATAATTCAAAGATTTTCTTCATAAAAAACAAGAACTAATACTAAACTAATATTAGTCTATGAAATACTATTAAAAAATCAACAAAACTGTTGATTTTCTTCATTTTCATTTTTTGCTTGGCAACCAATTAATTTCTTCTAAATGATTATTTTTAAGAAATTCATTTGCTAATTTAAAGTGATTATTGTTAAACCATCCACCGCGATTTGCACTTAAAGGAGAAGGGTGAACACTTTCTAATATTAAGTGTTTTGGGTTAGTTAATAAATATTTATATTGTTTAGCATTATTACCCCAAAGCATAAAAACAATTGGTCTATCAGTATCATTAAGAGTTTTCATCACTTCAATAAAAAAACTATCATAGAATCTTGATTTATGACTTAGAGGCTTATGTTCTTCAACAGTTAAAATCGGATTAAGAAGTAAAACTCCTTGCGAAGCTAAATAAGTTAAATCTCCACTACAAGAAGATAAATCTTGACCATATTCAATCCCAATTTCTTTATAGATATTTTGTAAAGAAGGAGGTAATTTAACTCCATTAGGAACACTAAAAGCTAATCCCATCGCTTGAGATTCTTCATGATAAGGATCTTGTCCTAAAATTACTACTTTAACTTCGGCTAGAGGAGTTAATTTAAAAGCATTAAAGATTTTATCTCGAGGAGGATAAATCGTTTTATTTTGATATTCGGAATCTAAAAAAGTATTCAATTCTGTTGAATACTCTTCATTTTTGATTCTTAAGAATAAATCATTCCAATCCATACTTATTTTTTAAGTTTTCCACTCTTGATTAACGTTGAAAAAACTTCATAAATAGTTTTAACTCCTAACCAACTGGTGATGTTATTCATGTCAAGACTTGGTGAAATTTCTACTAAATCCATCGTATCAATATTTAAACTATTCACTAATCCACAAACAATTCCTAAGGTTTCAAAGTTAGATAAACCAAAGGGAACAGGATAAGCAGTTCCAGGAGCAAAACCAGGATCATTAATATCAATATCATAAGATAAATAGACAAGATACTTCTTGTCACTATATTTATTTGCTAAATATCTAACTAAATTCTCAATTCCTAATTTCTTTATATCTATTGTTTTAAAAACATCAATCATTGGATGTTTCTTTAAAGTTTCCATCTCTTCGATTTCATTACTACGAATACCAACAAGCGTAATGTTTTTATCTTCGTAACCATATTCTAAAGCTCGAGCGATTGGTGAAATTCGAGCGTTAACTGTATGTTCATGATAATCTAAAATATCTGGATGAGCATCAAGATGAATAATGACTGGTTCTTTATTTTCTTTAAGACATTTACAATAAAAAGCTCTTTCACTAGCAATCGCAATCGAATGATCGCCACCTAAAATAATATGAAAACCATCTTTATCTAAAAATTCAAATTGTAAACGAGTCATTAATTGATTGACGTCTTCGAAACTAAAATCACCGACATCAAATAATTTAATTTCTCGTATATCTTTTCCTTCCATATCACATGGAGGAATTAATCCACTTAATTCTCGGATAACCCGGGTAGCTTTCGCTGCCCCTTTTCCACTACCATTTAATGCATCATAAGGGACTCCACAAATATAAACATTTGCATCGTTTGCTTTATTTGTTGTCAATTCTCTAAATTCACGTGCCATAAATACCCCACTACCTAACTATATTCTACTATAATCGACTATCATTAATAAATGAATTATTCTCGATTTTTTTCTTAGTTTTTTCTTTTTTAATAAACAACTGATGTGACAAAACAGCTAGACTAGTCGCCATATTTGTATTTGATATTATAATATCTTTATTCTCTAAATGAATCTTTACTGGAGCAAAATTCCAGATAGCCATAACTCCACATTCTTCTAACGCTTCAGCAATTGGTTGAGCTTGACTTTTAGGAACGCAAACTATTCCAATTTTAGCGTTATAGTTTTTAAAAGTATGTTTTAAATCTCCAATATCAGAGATCTTTATCTCGTTCATTTTTTGCCCAATCACATTAGGATTTTGATCAAAAGCTGCCACAATCTTTAAGCCATATTCTTCAAATCCAGAATATTTAAGAAGAGCACTACCTAAACTTCCAACACCGATTAAAACTGCATTATGAATATCGTCATACCCTAAAACCATCTCAATATCACGAATTAATTGATTGATATCTCGACCTTTATTTGGAATTCCACTGGTAGTTGAAATAACCGCAATATCTTTTTTAACCAGTTCTTGATTCAGATTAAGAGCGTCAGCAATCTCTTGACAAGAAACGTAACGAGCTCCTTTACCTTTTAAAGTTTTCACTAAATTAAGGTATTCAGGAATTCGATGTAATTGATTTTTGTTGAGTATTTTATTTGCCATGTTATCTACTTAATTGTTTTACATTTAAAAGATTACCAACTAAAATCAACATAATAAAGAAAACTGTAACTGAACCAATTACAATGACATATATATAGTTAATTCCTGGATGTTCTAATCCTTGAACACCAATTCTTAAGTAAATTGAAAATATAGTTGAAACTACAACTACCGCTAAAGTAAATAAAGAAAAAACAGTAGGCATCTTTCCATTACGATTAAGGGCTAAGTTATAGATATCAAAAACAACTAAAGCAATAAGAAGAACAATTGAAATCCAAAATAAGACTAATGGAATAATAAAATATAGTTCTTTTGCATCCGTAACAATATTTGAAAAATCTCCAATAAAAGAAACCTTCATTGCAAAACCTAAAAAGAAAAAAATCACCATTAAAAGAGTCGTAATGACAAGTCCAACAAGTGCACCCAAATTAATAATTTTCCCTAATAAATTTTTCATATATTTCCTTTAATAACCAATAAGATTAATCTTAACATTTCGCGTTTGATTATATCCTTCAAGAGTAATTGTTTTTAGTGCACTTTCATTAAGTAAACTAGAATCACAAATTACTTTATCTTTAATTGTACCACTATATATAAAACGATAATCATTATCTTTTGGGACATAAAGATTAATCGTTTTGGAAAAATTCATTGAACCAACATTAAGAGAATAATTAGTAGTTGCTTTATCAGTAAACTTGAAGGTTGGAGTATAACTATATTCACTTCCTGAATATGGTAAGAAAGCAATTGCTTTTTGAGTAGTAAAACTTGCATCTCCACCTAAATAACTAGGACTGACGTAGATCTTTTCGCCAGTAGATGAAAGAGAATTATCTAGATTTAAGTTCCCTCTTCCATCGATTCCATTCAGGGTAATAGCTCCGTTTGCGGTTATATTTAAAGCTTTTTTGTAAGTTGAACTATATCCTTGAGCAAAATAAACATTACCACCACTAACAATATTTGCTCCAAGAGCAAAGTTCACATAATTAGAAAAATTAACTCTCCCATCAATAGTTAGATTCGCTTCGTTTTTAAATAAAGTGTAACTTGCATCAAAATCACCTTTCGCTACCGCACTAAATTTTCCTTCAAAAGTATTTTGTCCTTGAAGAAGAGTATTTAAACTCGAATTAATTGAAATATCTTTACGAATATAAGTCGAATTAAGATAAATTGATTTGCTATTTAAATTAACATTACTTTCTTGTTGTCTTGCTAAATAAATACTATTTGTAGCATTTAAAGAAACAGTTCCATAATTAAGATTATTGCTATCAAAATAGATATCTGCTCCACTTAAAGAGAAATCTACATTGTTATAAGAGTTAAATAAAGTGGTATTAAGATTAATTGAAGAATTACTACTAGTATTTTCAAAAATAATATATTTAAAGTAACTAGCGGCATTATTAATTAAAGTAGGAAGACTATAAGATAATTTCTTATTGTTATCATATTTAAGAACTAGATAAGTCTCGTATCCATCTATGATTTTACGTGGAAGATAGATATCTAATTTCGTTCCATCTCCACTATTTGGTTTAATCTTTTCAATATTGAAATATTTTTCATTATTGTAGGTAGTTTCGACAAAACTAACTGTAAAGGTTTTGTTTTTGCTTCCGCCACTAATTTTTGCTGTTGTATTATCCACTTCACTTCCACTATAACTAAAAGAAAGATCAACATTCTCCCAATTACCTAATTGAGTACTATTTGCATCATATAAGAAACGATATATTTTTTGTTCAGATAAACTATTATTTTTGGTATAAACATTAACTTTAATTCCACTTGAATTAATGGTGTTTCCACCATTATTCGTGAACTTAACTTTAAATAATTGAGTCTTTACTTCACTACTTTTAAAGAAATCAACTAATTCAAAATGAACTACATTATTAATTGTTGTAAAAGAGGTTATCTCTTGAGTTCCGGTAACAATACTAGGAGTTAAGCCATTTGCAAGATTTAGAATATCCACATAAACAATATATTCATTATCCCCTTTACTAGATAAGAAAAACCCATGAGTAAAAGATTCGTTAACATTAACGGATTTTGCCTGAACATTACTAATTCCAGCAGTACTATTCTCTCCACTTAAAGCGTTACAATCATAACTTCTTGCACTAACTGATCCACTAACAACATCATTAATGCTTGTTTGATATAACGAATAAGTCGAGGCTACTAAAACTGTAATGAGACAAACGCAGACTGCGCCAATAATTAAAGGTTTTTTCATTTTAGTTCACAAAAATTGTAGCTTTAGCTACTTTTTAATTATAACAATAATCTTACTAAATACCAAATATATAGAACTCTTTATCAAAATCTTAATTCTATTTTTATGAGCTAATCTTCGTAAAATTTTTTTGAAGAAGGTTAGCTCATGAGTTATAATATCTTTATGAAAATTGCATTAGTTTTACAAGGTGGCGGGGCGCGAGGAATCTTTACGAGTGGAATTTTAGATGAACTTTTACTCGCTAATATTAAAATTGATAAGATCTTTGCAGTTAGTGCTGGGGCACTAAATACAATGAACTACTTAAGTAGACAATTTGGTCGAAACCATAAAGCGGCTTGTTTAACTTTTAAATCTCGTGATTTTGTTTCTATTAAAAACGTTATAACTAAACGAACTTTTGTTGATTTTAATTACTATTTCAATAAATTAAATGAGGAATTACCTTTTGATAATAATAAATATAACACTAATCCTTGTAAGTTTTGTGCAGTTGCAACTTCATTAACAACTGGTCGAGCCAGATATTTTAATAAAGATGAAATTGATGACTTTGATCAATGTATCAAAGCTAGCGCATCACTTCCTTTAGTTTCAAAAATTGTAAAAATTAATAATGATTTCTATTTAGATGGCGGAGATAGCGATCCAGTTCCATATAAAAAAGCAATTGATGAAGGTTATGATAAAATTATTGTTATCACTACTAGACAACTCTCTTTTCGTAAACCTATCAATCAACCACTACGAAACCTTCGTTTACTTCATCTTGCTTATAACTATAACTATCCTAATTATTATAATGCTTTAAAGAATTCTCATATAAACTATAATCAAGAATTTGATGAATTAACCAAATTAAAAGATAAGGTTTTTATTTTTGAACCAAAAGAAGATATTGATCTCAAACATTTAGAAACTAATAATGACAAACTTGATTATTATTATGAGATGGGTCGAGAAGTTTTTAGAGCTAATAAAGAAAAGTTAGCTAAATATCTTAGCTAACTTTATTCATTCGATATCCAACTCCAATATCCGTACGGATTAACTTGGCACTTCGAGGATCTTTTTCTATTTTGCGTCTAATTCCCGCCATAAAAACTCTTAAACCATTTTGATCGTTTCCATCTTTTCCCCAAACGTGGGAAATAATGTAATCATAAGATAGAGTTTTTCCAAGATTTAAAGCCATTAAAACAACGATTTTGTATTCAAAATTAGTAAAGTGAACTTCAACTCCATTAATAAAGATGGTTTTAGCATCAAAATCAATCGTGAGATTACCATTAATTAAAATGTGTTGCTTAACTTCTTTAACATATCTAAATTGATTTCGAATACGGGCTAATAATTCATAATTATTGTATGGTTTTGTTAAGTAGTCATTTGCCCCAGTATCTAGAGCCATAACTTTACTCTCAACATTAACCCGACTACTTACAACAATAATTGGTAAGGTATTAGTAAAACTTCTAATTGTATCAATTGCAACCATCCCATCTCGATCTTCAAGATTCAATTCTAAAATAACCATATCAATTACTTTCTTGATACAGATATCGATTGCTTCTTGCGCATTTGAAACCGCTAAAGTCTGATAATTTTCAGACTTCAAAAGTTTTTGCATGTTTTGGGAACAAGTCTTATCACTATCGACAACTAAGATTGTTTTTGTCTTCATGGATTTCATTATACTATAAAATTAATTTAAAATTAATAATAAAAAAATATATCTTAACTAAATAAGCATTTTTTATAAAAAATATAATTAAGTCCACTGTATCTTTATTTTTATTATCTTATTTAAATAATAATAAAGTTAATTAAAGCATAAACAATATGACAAATACTAAAGATTATAGTTGGAAACATTGCAAGATAATTCTTTCTTTCAAGACAACAAATAATAAAAACAAGACAAGGCGAGATGGTTAATCCTAAAATAATCTGATGACTTACAATATTCACGTAATAACAAGTCCAAGAAACATAATAAAGGATTAAAAAGACTAGTCCAAAAATAAGGTATCGTGAAAAAGCTAATTTATTTTGATTTTTATTTTTAATCAAAATAAGACTTACCACCATTATTACTTGAAAGATAATTGAAACAAGATCTAACCCTGGAGTTTTTGATTCATTTCGTAAAATATCATTAGGAGCAGGAACAAGAAACCATATTAAATTAGGAATCATTACCAAAATAAAAACAATTAAGGAATATAGATCAAACCCAAAATGATAATTACTTAATTTATTCTTTATATTCCTAAAAAACATTTATTTATTCTCTAATTGTCACTTTTTATTGTTCGAGACATTAATAAATCTAATTCTTCTCGAGGTGAAGTATTTAAATATACGATCGCATAGATTGAACTAATTATTGGTGAATCAATCGCATATTCTTGACTAATCTCATATAAATCTTTTACTGTTACGATTGATTCAGCAGTAGTTTTAACAATCTTTAGCGCTTCTTCAAGAGAATAACCTTTTCCTAAATAATGTCCAAGAGAATAGTTTCTGGACGTCATATCAGTTGCAGTTAAAACAAGATCACCAACTCCCGCTAAGCCATATAAAGTTTCTTTTTCAATTTGAAAAACTTTACTATATTTACTCATTTCATATAATCCACGTGAGATTAACGCTGCTCGAGCATTACTTCCTTCTTCATAACCATCAAGTAATCCAGCACCAAGCGCAATAACGTTTTTAAATCCTCCACAGAATTCTACGCCATTCACGTCATTAGAAAGATATACTCTAAAATAAACATTATGAAATAATTTAGATACTTCTAAACATTTTTCATTATTCGTGCTTGCGACCGTGACGCAAGTAATCTTCTTAGATAAAACATATCGACTAAATGAAGGTCCACTAAGAACAACTAAATTTATCTTGCGAGACTTAACATCCATCAATTCATCGATGTATGTTGTAATGGTTTTCTTACCAACTAATCCTTTAGTAGCAATAATTAAGGTTCCATCCTGAAAATCTAAGTCTTTTAAGTGTGACATTACTTCACTAATTGCTTTACTTGGAGTTACTAAAACAAGGGTTGAAGAAAACTTTAACAACTCTTCATAACTTGTAGTGGCCTTTATGCACTTACTTAATTTTACAGTAGGCGCATATGCATATAAGGTATGGTTGTTATTAATTTCAGCTTTAATTTCTTCTTTATGTGCAAGTAACAAGACATTATGTCCGTTATCACTTAAAACACTTGCTAGAGCAATTCCCCAGGAACCAGCTCCAATTATTCCAATATTCATATCTATAACCTCATATTATCTATATATAGATATAATAGACTTTTAGTAAAGAAAAGAGAATTAATTAATATAGACAGAAGAAAAGTGCTTTTATAATCTGATCGATTATTTTTATGTATATTAATATATAAAATAATTACTCATTTATTATAGAAAAAATATAACTAAGCTTAATATAGAGGTTTAAAAAGAACAAATAATAATGTTAGATTTAGATTTTAATCAAGGAGCAATTTGGATTTCAGACCAAGAAACCGGTAAACCTTTTACTAGTATTGATGTAATAGATAATAATCAAGAAATTGTTGAAATTAATAAAGAAATATCAGATATGTATACATCCTATAATGAATTTGATTCGCATGATTCACCATGTTGGTTTAATGAAGAAAAAAGAGAAGCAATAGATCAAGGGTTTGATTTTAAATTAAAGGAAATTATTAAATTCTATAAATAATGATTCTTTTGAAATCGAAGACAAGATTACAGATAAAAATTGATAGATAGATAGTTTTATAGTCTGTTAGGATATTTTTCTTTATGATAATATAGTAAAGATGGACAATATTAAAGATTCATATGATATTTTAAATACTAACGAAAATATCAAAAATATTTTTGGAAATACATTTGTTTATAACGATTATCAAAATGGTAAACAAGTCATTTCTAATTTAACAAGCAATCTGATTGATTGCGATGAATTCATTTTTAGTGTTGCTTTTATTAATGATAGCGGTCTTGCTAAACTAAAACTCGAACTAAAAGAACTTGAAAGACAAAATATCAAAGGAAAAATTCTCACTACTAATTATTTATTTTTTAGTGAACCAAAAGCTTTAAGAGAATTACTCGAATTAACTAATGTTGAAGTAAAAATGTATTATCTCGATAACCAAAGTTCAGCTGGTTTCCATACTAAAGGCTATATCTTTAGAAAGAAAGATGACTATAAAGTTATTATCGGATCTTCAAATATTACTCAAAACGCCTTAACTATTAATAAAGAGTGGAATACAGAAATTACTGGTTCTAAAGACGCTATTGCTATTCAAAATATCTTAAATGAATTTAATTCCATGTGGGAAAATTCAAAATCTTTACAAGAAGTAATTGGAAGTTACGAAGAAGAGTATGAAAAATATCATACTGTTCATAAAGAAAACGAAACTCCTATTTACCAAATTATTAAACCTAATGCTATGCAAATGATGTTTATTAATCGTTTAAATGAATTGGTTAATAATAATCAAAAAAGAGCTTTATTGATTTCTGCAACTGGAACTGGAAAAACCTACGCTAGTGCCTTTGGAGTTAAATACCTAGAAAAATTTAAAGTTAAAAAACTTCTTTTTATCTGTCACCGAGAAAAGATCCTCTCTCAAGCAGCCGACACTTATCAAATTGTCTTTGGAAAAGACCTTAAAGCTGGAGTATATTCAGGAACAAAAAAGAATATTGATGGTTTAGATTTTGTTTTTGCTTCTTTTGGTATGTTAATCAAGAAAGAATATCGAGAACAATTTGCCAAAGATGAATTCGATATGGTTATTATTGATGAAGTTCATAAGGTTGGTGATAACCACTATCAAGATATCATTAATTATTTCACTCCAAAATTTTTACTTGGAATGTCTGCCACTCCTGACCGTACTGATGGATATGATTTATATAAATTATTTGATCATAATATTGCTTATGAGTTGCGTTTAATGAGCGCTCTTGAAAGTAACATGCTTTCTCCTTTTAATTATTATGGAATTACAGATCTTTTCGTTAACGATTTACCTTTAGATAATTTTGCTGATTTTATTCTTTTAACAAGCGATGAAAGAGTTAAACATATTATTGAACAAGCCAAATACTATGGATATAGCGGCCCTAGAGTGAAAGGGTTAATCTTTGTAAATCGTATCGATGTTGGAAAAGAATTATCCCGAAAATTTAATCTTTCAGGTTATAGAACTGTCTTTTTAGACGGAAGCGTCTCTCAAAGCGATAGAAATGAAGCGATTAGTGCATTAGAGGAAGATTGCGTCTATAAAAAACAATTAGATTACATCTTTACTGTCGATATCTTTAACGAAGGTGTTGATATTCCTTCAGTTAATCAAATTATTCTTTTACGTCCAACTGCTTCTTCGATTATTTTTATTCAACAATTAGGTAGAGATTTACGTCTCTATAAAAATAAAGAATATGTTAATGTTCTCGATTTCATCGGTAACTATGCTAACAATTATTGTATTACTGAAGCTTTAACTCCTGGAAAAGTCACTAAAGGTGAATTAACTCGAGTTGTTCATGATCCTTTACCAGGTTCATCTTCATTGCATTTCGAAAAAATAGCGAAGGAACTTATTTATCATTCAATTGATCAAGCAAAAATTAATGGTAAACAACATATCTTTAACGCTTACCGCGATGTTAAACAAAAATTAGGGCATATTCCAACTCTAGTTGAATTTGATACCTACTCCACTGTTTCTGGTGATGTCTTCTTAAGTAAGCAAATTTATAAATCTTATTATATTTTCTTAAAAGAAAAAGAAGATGAATATAATGTAAGATTAAATGCTTCACAAGAATTGATGATTAATTATCTATCTAATTATCTTTTTGATGGAAAACGTATTAGTGACATTATTGCTTTAAAAGAATTAATTGAAACTAAAAGATTATCATTTAAAGCAGATACTACCAATATTTTGGAGAAATATATCATTTCTATCCTGGACCTATCTTTTGCAAATGATTCCAAAATAACCAGTAAAATTAATAATGCCTTTATTGAAATTGATGAATATAATAATATTTCAATTTCTAAAGAATTCTTATTTGCTTTAAATAACAAAGATTTCTTTGAGTTTATTAGTAACTTAATTAAGTATGCTGAATATTCAAACCAAAAATATAATAACAAAGATGATTTTAAATACTTTAATAAATATACAAGAAAAGATGTCTGCCGACTAATTAGCAATACCAGGAACGAAAGTTCAACAATGTATGGCTACAAATTCTTTAAAGATCTTAAAGAATTACCACTATTTGTTTCTTATCATAAACTTTTAGACGATAATAGTTCAGTTTCTTACGAAGATACTTTTATTGATGAAAATACTTTTACTTGGTATTCAAGAAACAATCGAACTCTTGATTCGAAAGAGATTATGCCAATTCTTGAAGCATATAAAAACAACAAAATAACTATTCGTTTATTTGTTCAAAAAGCAAACTCTGATTTTATTAAGGATGATGACGGATCATTCTATTATTTAAGTGATTGCAGAATTCTTAATTATTGTAATACCAAGATGAAAAACGGCGATAACGTCGTTAAATTCACTCTAAAACTTATCAACCCTTGTCGTGATGATATTTATCGATATCTTATTTCACCGCTTTAACGTAATCAATAATTTCTTCAAGTATTATTTTATCAGCAGGTAAAAAATTAACTAAATTAAAATCTTCTATATCAACAAATTTTGCTGCTTCATGTTCAAGTAAAACAATATGATCAGTTTTTAATTCACAAATAAAACAATGCATTGTTAAATGAAAAGTTGGATAGTCATATTCAATAGTATTTAAATATTTAACTACTTTTATATCAGCATCTAATTCTTCTTTAATTTCTCGAACAATAGTTTGTTCTGGGGTTTCATTTTCTTCAAGCTTTCCACCAGGAAATTCCCATAAATCTTTAAATTGTCCATATCCTCTTTGGGTGACATAAACTTTTTTATCTTTAACAATAATAGCTGCGCTTACTTCAATATTTTTCATATGTTTATTATATTATAGAACAACTGAAAACGAAACCTTCAAATTGTTAAATAACGATGGATAAAATGAAAACATATTTTACAGAACTATCAAGCAACATTCTCTTGTTAACGACTTCTTTGCAAGTTTTTAAATAATTAAAATCTACATAACTCTCAAACTAAGATACCACGTTTTAAGCATAGATTTTTGTTTGAGACTAACTAAAATCTACATAACTCTCAAACTAATGAAGGTAGTTAAGGATATTGACTAGCGTTTGAGACTAACTAAAATCTACATAACTCTCAAACTATTTACCATTAACGCCAGTACTAGATACAGTTTGAGACTAACTAAAATCTACATAACTCTCAAACTTCCTTAATTGCCTTAATTTTGCGTTTTTAGTTTGAGACTAACTAAAATCTACATAACTCTCAAACTACAACGGGTGTTAGTGGAGAATACTCTTTGTTTGAGACTAACTAAAATCTACATAACTCTCAAACGATCCTAATGGTTGTGTTGAGTATAATCATGTTTGAGACTAACTAAAATC
>Ga0172378_10004001_pt1 | contig 13858 bp, 16 predicted proteins | sample GrowelOW332metaG_FD_119755 | JGI IMG/M metagenome (GOLD analysis project Ga0172378, IMG submission 119755) | Groundwater microbial communities from an aquifer near a municipal landfill in Southern Ontario, Canada - Pumphouse #3_1 metaG | ecosystem: Environmental > Aquatic > Deep subsurface >... | reverse complement strand
TTCTCCTCTTTCTATTACTATAGGCCTGTATCCATTTTCAGCCAGCATAAGGGCGGAAAATAAACCAGCTGGACCCATTCCTACAATTATTGGCCTTTCCTTCATTTTTTCATTTCCGTGGGTTACTTTTCCATCCCACCTGTTTCCCTCTAAAATGATGTCATTGCTGCTTAGTTTTTTAACTAATTCTTTTTCATTTTCACAGTCTATTTCTACAGTATAGTTAAATTTTATATCTCTTTTTTTTCTGGCATCGACAGATTCTCTCAAAATTTTAAAATCTGAAATATTCTTTTCATCTATTTTTAATTTTTTTGCTGTCTTTTCCTTTAAGCATTCAATATCTTCCTCTATTCCAAGTATTATGTTATTTATTCTAATTGGCATAATTTCCTCCTAAGGTAAATTTAACTTAAGATATTCCTACCTTAAGTTAAATGAATTAAATTATTTTATTTTTTTGTTAAGTTTACCTTTATATTAAGTTCATCCTGATTAGGAGCAGTTACCCCATCAGGTAAATTTTCCAGGGTACAAGGTATTGTCTGTTCTCCTTCTCCCTTTGCCTTTGACATATCAAGAACAAGCTTTACATTATCTTTATTTATTTTATTTATTACACTTTCGAAACCCTGAAGAGTTATTTCCTTTGAAGTTATTACTGTATTATAAGTATATCCGCTGTCATTAATTACAGATATAGGAATACTGATTTTTTTGCTCAGCAGGCTGTCTGCTTTAATTGTAACTGTTACTGTTCCATCTGAGCCCACAAAATGAATATTATTTAATGATTTCAGCTTAACTTTTAATACTGCATTATTTGTCTTTACTTTGCTGAGATCAATAGGTTCTGTGTCAATTTCAGTTATATTAACACTATTTGATACATTAAATGCATATTTAACTTCTGCAGGATCTGAGGTAATGCTTACCAAATTAAGATTATTCCCAAGTTCTCCGGTGGTTTTAATATTCACCTTGGCTGTTTTAACTATATTTATAGGAACTGAAACATCAACATTTGAAGGTTTTATAGTTACATATTCATCACTTATGGATTCGCCATTTACTTCTTTTGCAGTCAGCGTTACCTTTTTATTTAAATCATAGGTAAAACTATCCAGCTTAACTGATGCCTCTGCATAGGATACTTTATCCACATAGGTGGCAGCTCCGGAAACTACAACGGAGTCAGGCTTAGCTACAGCAGAAAAATCTTCAAAGCCATCTTTAACCTTAGTACTTAGTGATACTTTTACCGGTACGGTTTTTTCTACCACATCATCTAAATATAAAGTTACATAAAGGTTATCCTTATTTAATATCTGTATATTATTTGGTGATGTCTTTAATATAACGGGAATCTTATTCTCTCCCTTTTTTAATGCATAATAGCTTAAATCTGCCACAACACTAAACTGATCCTTTTTTGAGGAGTATACCTCTGCCAAGGTTCCCTTAACTGACAAGGAAACTGTTAGGTCCTGATTTGGCAGAAGCGCCAAGTCAGATTCCTTAAGCCTATCATCATTGACCAGCGTTACCGGAACATTTTTAATAACATAATCCATGGATGGATTTTCTGTATTTGATATATAAAGCCATAATACAAATGCTGCTATAACACAAGTTATCTTGACAATAATTTCATTTTTCTTAGCCATTCAATCACCTGCTCTCTGTAAGTCTTCTTTTTATCCTGCCTCTTCTTCAGGATTCTTATTAAAATATCTTTAAGCTTATCTTTATCATAATTTCTAGTCAAACTCCCATTTACTGCTAGTGAAATAGTTCCTGTTTCTTCAGACACTACAATAACAATGCAGTCAGAATTTTCAGATATGCCCAGTGCCGCCCTATGTCTGGTACCCAGGCTTTTTGACAAGTCATCATGAGTTGTAAGAGGCAAAAAACATCCAGCTGCTGCAATCCTGTCATTTCTTATTATTACAGCCCCATCATGAAGAGGGGTATTAACAACAAATATATTTTCTAAAAGTGCGGAAGATATGGCAGCGTCTATTTTAGTACCTGTAGTTACTATTTCAGCAAGACCTGTTCTCTGCTCTATTACAATTAATGCTCCTGTTTTTAATTTTGATAAGTTTGATGCTGCATTTGATACTTCTCCCACAACAGAATCCATTTTTTCTTCATCATTTAATATATGAACTTCATTGAAGGTAACCCTTCCTAAATGCTCCAAAACTCTTCTTATCTCCGGCTGAAATATTATAACCATAGACAAAACGCCTATAGTCAGTGTATTACTTAATATCCAGTACAGCATATTAAGTCTTAAAAGGCTGCTGATAGGAATTAAAAGTACAAGCAGCAACATTCCTTTTAAAAGCTGTTCTGCCCTTGTTTCCCTCATTAGGTTATATGCTTTATAAAATAAATAGGATACTACTAAAATATCCAAAACCGAAAAAATATTTATGCTTTTAATTGTATTTATTACCATGGTTACTGTTTCCAAATAATTCACTCCTTACATTTCATCCATCAATAATAATTATACACCATAGTTTTTAATAGTAAAAATATTTTGTTGAAGAATTTTTATTAATTAGTTAAAATATATTTAAAATAGCTTTATATTCATTATTTAAAATTTTATAATATATTAAGGGGGGATTTCTTTGAGTAAAGTAAATAAAAAAATTTTGTTTCCCGCAATCATTATAGTAATGGCATTAGTACTTACCTATTTGATTTTTAAAATTTCCTATATGATTTTCATAAATAAATCATACAGCAGCTATGAAGGAACTATTAAAGCTTATGTTACAAAAATAGATAATATTAATGATATTAAATTTAAAGAGGAACTAAATACTAAAAATATCAGTTCTTTAGTTAAGACTTTGGACGAAAAAATATCCGGCCTTACAAAGATAAAAAGTCAGATTACCTCTTTAAATCCTTCAGATAAGTATAGGGAAGAGCAGGAAAGTCTTATAAATGGAATAGAAAGCAATATACTGATTTATAAGCAGACTGAGGGAATACTAAATAATCCCAAAGGTTCTGATTTGGATAATTCATCTAAATCCTTAGGAAATTACAGGGATAAAACAAAGACAAGCTACAATAAAGTTCTAAGCTTAAGCAAAATCAGTCTGCCTGACAGCTTATTAGCATTTATCGATAAAATTATTCAATTTTCTAATGAGAATTCCAGGATAAACAAAGATAATGAAATAAAATCATCTCAAATGGAAGATTTTATAAATAGTGTATCTGATGTAATAAACAGTTATATTAATTTAAAAAAGGATTTCTATACAGAAGCTTATAATACAAGAAATGCTAATGGAAATTTAGCAGATGTTATTGTTTCAATAAATAATAATAAAGTTAGTTTTAAAAATGTTAAATCCAGCTTTGCAAAAATATCTGTACCGGGAAGTGATGCAAACAACACCTATAACAGTTTGAAGGCTCTGCTGAGCTCTTATGACAGCTATCTTCAATCCATATCCTTTTCTGTCAGTACTGAAATTGCAAAGAAAGAAAACAGTGAAGATACTCTATCGGCCGGTGAAATTGATTCAATATATAAAGACTCAAAAACTGCTTATAGTTTAGTAAGTGAAAAATATAATGCTTTTGTTTCAAATCTTGAAAATTTAAAAAATAAAAAATAATAAAAAATTTGTATTAATTTTTAAATTAGTGGAATAATAGGATTAATCTAAAATAACAAGGAGTGAATCTTATGAAAAATATAAAGATTAATCCTTTTTATTTACTTATTACATTACTGATTATTATTGCAATGAAAGCAGATGTTTACGCATATTCTATAAATACCAGCAGCAGAGGTGATGAATCAAAGGATCTTTTTATCATTGACAGTGAAGCAGCTCAAGTATTTAAAAGCTTTAATATTTCAGAAAATGACATTTACCTGATGGCTCAGGTTGTATACTGCGAGAGCCGGGGTGAAGGTTTTGACGGAAAGGTAGCTGTAGCTTCTGTAATACTTAACAGACTTGTCAGCGATAGATTCCCTGATACAGTGGCTGAAGTAATTTTCCAGCCTAATGCATTTTCCTGTATTAATGATGGCAAAATAAATGTTAAGCCTGATAATGATTCCCTTGACGCAGTTTATACAGCTTTGTCAGGAGCAGACCCTACATCTGATTCAACATTTTTTTACAATCCTGCTATTGCAACTTCTGCTTGGACGAATAAAATAAATAAAAAGGATACAGTAAAAATAGGAAACCATATATTTTTCAAAACATAAAGGAAGCCAAAAGGCTTCCTATATTTTATCCAAATATGAAACAGCATTTAAGGCTGCTACCTGACCTTCACCCATAGACTTCATATACTGGTAAGGCTTTCCAGTGCAATCTCCTGCTGCAAATAATCCTTTAATATTAGTTTCCATCTTTCTGTTGACTAATATATGTCCATCCTCCATAATAAGGCCCGGAACCAGTTCCGCGGGAGATAGCGAATCCTTAAGTATAAATACTGCATCTACATCTATTCTCATATCCTTTAGTATTAATCCGGTTACATATCCTTCTCCAATTACTTCTACCGGATTTGAATTAACTATCTCTATTCCAGCCTTTAATCCCTTTGCTCTTTTATTTACAGGGATATAATAAAGCTTACCTGCTAACTCATTTACATAATTTGCATCTTCAATAGCTTCTTCATTTCCTCCGATAATTGCAACTCTTTTCCCCTTATATAGTGGAGCATCACAGGTAGCACAGTAGCCTACGCCTCTTCCTAAAAATTTTTCTTCACCCTTTATAGGCTTTTGATATTCCATGCCTGATGCAATAATTACGCTGCTGGCTTCATAGGTTATGTCATTTACCATTAAAGCAAAGTAATCACCCATTGCATAAACTGCATTAATTCTTTCCTTAGTTATGTTAATTTTCATGCTGTCCAAATGCTTTTTAAATTTTTCTTTAAGCTCTGATCCTGTACTATTATATAATCCAATGTAATTGTTTATCAAAGGTGCTTTTATAAGCTTTGCGCTTAAAATATCATTTCCAAAAAATATTATATTTTTATTTCTTATTTTTGCATTAACAGCGGCAGAGATCCCAGCGGGACCGCTGCCTACAATAGCTATGTCATATCTCATTTCTTCACCTATATATTTTTGTCTATGATCTGCTTAAATGCTTCCTTAGGTCTGAAACCAACTAATGTATCAACTACCTTGCCGTTCTTAAATATCATTATAGTTGGAATAGACGCTATTTTTAAAGAATTGGATATAACCGGATTTTGGTCTACATCTACCTTTGCAAACTTAACTTTATCTGCATATTCTTTAGAAAGTTCTTCTATAACAGGAGATACCATCTTGCAGGGTCCGCACCAGGTTGCCCAAAAATCTACCAGAACAGGCTTTTCTGATTTAATAACTTCATTTTCAAATGTTGAATCTAATACATGTATCATAAACATCATCCTCCTTGATACCCCTATAGGGTATAATCTATACTTTAATAATAGTTCTTTTTAGACAATAAGTCAATATAATTTTAACATATTAATAATTTTTATTCTTCCCAATATTACAATTAATATTATTTTTCATTTGAGATATAATATTATCAGGAGGACGCATATGAAAAATAAATTTTGCTTTTCATCATTTTTCAGTGACCTACGCTATAGAATATTAGATGATGACATAATGGCCTTGAGCTCTTATTTATCCTATGCCCTATTAATCTCCTTTTTCCCTTTTTTAATTTTTTTGCTAACTGTAATTGGCTTATTTCCAATAGGAGACGTCAGTGTTTTAGGGTACTTAAGCAGCGTACTTCCAAAATCAGTCTACGATTTTGTATATAAAATCATAAATGAAATACTTGAAACATCCAGCATTAATTTATTATCCTTTTCTGTATTAATTACATTATATACATCATCAAGAGGCTTCAGAGCAGTTATTAAGGGATTAAACAGAGCCTACGATGAAAGTGAAAAAAGATCAGTTATTAAAGTACAGCTTTTATCAATTTTGTTTACCCTGGGGATTATATTTATAATTCTTGTATCATTTTTTCTTCAGATATTTTCTCTTCAGCTTAAATTTATTCTTGAAAAGTATCTTAAATATACAAGGACAATAGAATATACATCAATTTTCAGCAGATATTTTTTACTCAGTATTTCACTTATATGTATATTTGCATTTATTTACAAATATACACCCAGCAGAAAGATAAGATGGTTTTCTGTACTGCCGGGAGCCTTATTTTCAACGATAAGCTGGGTTATATGCTCTTTAGGATTTTCATTTTATATTAATAATTTTTCAAATTACTCCAAACTATATGGCAGTATTGCAGCAATATTTATACTGCTTACCTGGCTTTTTATCAGTTCCGCCATAATTCTTATTGGTGGAGAGATAAATGCCGCCATATGTTTTGTTAAAGAAGGCAGAAATAAACCCAGATGTAAAAATTATTAAGCCCCGGTTGGGGCTTATTTTAATGTTATATTTAAATTATAATATTTTAATTTCTGAAAATCCGCGCCAGCAGATTATTTTTAGGGAATTGCATAATTCAAAAATTACCTTTTTCAACTTTAAAAAACGTTGGTGATTCGTTATTTTTAAGTTGAAAAATCAGCCATAAGGTAATTATACAATTCTCTTATTTTAATGTTATATTTTCCTGATACTCTTTTACGATGTTAGCATCTACGATCTGTTGAAGATTTAAAATATAGTGAAATTCGTCTCCCCTTTTTATACTTATTACCTGAGTATAGTCATCTTTAGTTTTATAAACCAGGGAAAGCTCTCTTGTATCCAAGTTAAAGTCATATACATTTCCTCCGCTGGCAGCACCGTATTCTCCTTTGCTGACCATGCCGTATGCATAGCCTATTATTGCAAGTATATGATTATTATTCCTCCAGGTTATTCCTTTTACTGTAAGCTGAGATGATTTATCATTAAGCTCTATTACATAGTATTCATTTTTAGTAAGATCCTGAAGAATAACCTTTGAGTATCCTTCTTCAATCATTTCTTCTCCTTTTCCGTATATTAAGGCCTTTTTCTTATTATCCGGAGATGTTACTGATTTAGTCACATTGTATGTCTCGTTTATCATCTTTACAGCTTCATCTTTAGAAATCTTATAGTAGTTAATTTGAATTCCCTGTTTTTCATCCTTTACAATAATGGCATTTTCTGTTTTATACTCCGGCGAAGCACCTGTGCTGTCTAACCTAGTACTGGTTTTTGCATTGCTTAGGGACAGACGTCCTAAATTTTTAATAAATGGTATACAGATGCAGACTGCCAGTAAAACAGCAGCTGTGGCCATGTATTTTTTCTTATCAGCTAAAATTTTATATTTAAATTTTTTAACAGGATTTTTTCTATATCTGTTTTTATTTATTTTTTTCATTATTTCATTTCTAACGGTCTTGTGTTCTAGCTGGTCTATACCAAAATACGCAGAAAAAGAAGTATTCATATTTTGTTCCAGAGTGTATACAGCTCTGCAGTCAGCGCATTTTTCCATATGCTTTTCTATGGCTTTTTCTATATCCTTTGGAAGCTTTCCTTTCTGGAAATCTTCCAGTTTATTATCAAAAATTCTGCAGTCCATTAATTACACCTCTCTTTCTCTTTATTAATTCCGCTAAATTCTTCTCTCATTTTATAAAATTTCCTTTTTACCGTGGACTCACTCAAATTCATTATTCTTGATATGTCAAGAAAAGTTAAGCCTTGAGAATATTTAAGAATAATTATCTGCCTGTCCGTGCTCTCTAGTGAATTAATAAATTTTTCTATATTATCCTTTGTTTCCTTATAAATAGTATAGTCATCAGGGCTTATATCCTTTGATATTATTTCATTTGAGTCCTCTATGTTTACCTCATATACTTTTCTATATTTTCTCACATAGTCAACTGTCTTATTTTTAGCAATCTGATATACCCAGTTTATAAACTTATATTCTTTTTTATAAAGATATAATTTATCATAAACGGTTATGAAGGTTTCCTGAGTTATATCCTCTGCCGCTTCCCTGTCTCTTATCATATTATAGATAAACTTAAATATAAGATTTTCATATTTATTTATAATTATATTGAAGGAATCTATATTTCCTTCCAAAACCTGGTCAACCAGCATTGTATCTGAATCCAACAGCCTCAGCTCCTTTCAATTATTTATACGGAAAACAAATATAATAGTTTGTTTTAAAAAAGGAAATTGCTTTATATTATGCAATTTCCTTAATTTCATGATACTGTCTCTTTAAATTCTTTAGTTTCTTTAATTTTATTAAACCCGCTGTTTGTTTTAGCAGCATTTTTTAAATCATTCTTTAATGAAATAGCTTGGCTTAAATTATCTATTGCTTCTTTCAAATTTCCTTCTCTTGAGTATATTATTGCCAGATTATAATAGCTATATGGATATATCTCCACATCTAATGTTTTTTTATACCAGGCTTTTGCTTCATCATACTTTCCTACTAAATCAAGGGAAAGGGCCTTATTAAATATAGCAAATCCATAATCACTTTTAATACTGAGAGCCTTGTCTATTAATTCTGCTCCCTGATTATATTTTTGGGTGTAGCAGAGACTGATTCCCTTCAATGTGATTGCCTTATAGCTATTTTTTTCAATATTTAATATTTCATCACAGCTTTTTATAGCAGTGCTGTATTTTTCAGCCTGATAATATTTAAGTGCCTGATTAAACATATCGTCTATTTTTTTATTTTTATCAGTTTCTGTTTTCTTAGCAGTTATTTCCTGCTGCAGCTTTTGATTTTCAGCCTTTTTTTCCTGTATCATTTTTTCATATTTTGCCTGGGTCTCTTTCATTTTTCTGTTATTATCTGTTCCTACATATATTAAAAGAGCTATACCAAGAATTATTAATATAGACATTATTAAATACTTTTGTTTCAGTGAAAGTTTATTGTATATCATCTTTTCCCCCCTTGAATTTTTTTAATTACGTCATAGCCTCTTGGCGAATTAAGAAAATTTATAGCAGCCTCCGGCAGCAGCTTAAAAGCTTCACTTATTTTATCTTCCTTTATTAATTTCCTTACGGAGGATGCTGAAACTATCGTCTCTCCAAGCTTTAGTCTTTCTATTATATGAAGCTTTACGCCAAATTTATTAAGCTCCTCCAAAAGGGCATTATTATACTGATTTGTAACGAAATCTAAAGGTTCCTGGCCTACATATCTGTCTTTTATATTAAATTTAGAGCAAAAGTATTTTCCAAAAATCCCTGCATCAATTTGTGCCTGGCTTAAAACCATTTCCTCTTTCTTTTTAAGAAAATATGTAGGAAAGGATGCACTGGAGATTATATACTCTCCTCCCGGAATTACAACAGCATTTTTAATATCCTTTACCCCTTCTTTAACTATTTCAAACCTGTCTTTAAATGAAAATACTGACCTGTCCTCCTGAACTATAAAAAGAAGCAGGGTTTTGCTTTTTTTAGAAGCCTCTTCAATAATATACCTGTGTCCCTTAGTATAGGGGTTGCAGTTTAATACTATTGCACTGTTCTCTCCGGATATATTAAAATCTTTTTTCATAGTATCTAATTTATCATCTATACTGTAAATTCCATTCTCAAGGAGAGAGGACAGCTCTCCCCTGTATAACAGCTTAAACCCTAATGAGGTAAATACATCCTCATTATTCTTTTTAGTAAACAGAAAATAATGAAATATTTCTTCTTCGCAAAGCTTATTAACAAGAGCTGTAAGCATAACAGATGTTATATTTTCTCCCTGAAGGCTTTTGTCTACTCCAAAGCATTTTAATATGTTTTTTGATTTTGAAGCTGAAGCCAATATTTTATCATCTTCTTTGTATACAACTGAATAATCAATATCCGCTTCAAACTTAATCCCCAGACTTTCTAAAAATATAGATATATTTTTTATTTCATTATCATCTTTTAAGTTTACCTCACTTAAGGTTATCACTAAAAATCAGTCCTCCTGATAACATCTATTACAGAACCGTCCCTGTACTCTGCAACACCGATTATTTTGTCATGGTTTTTTATTTCCTTAGGTTTACCGGTTAAGTTTTCTGCAATTTCTTTAAGGTCTTCTATTTTTACTAATTTAATATTTGATTTTAATTTTTCTATTAAATCCTGCCTTTTGGGATTAACAGATATCCCTCTTTCCGTTACCAGAATATCTATTGAGCTTCCAGGGGTCGTTACTGTAGTTACCCTGTCTTTTATAATAGGCAGCCTTCCCTTAATAAGGTTAGTTACTACAATTGAAAGTTTAGCACCATAGGCAGTGTCGCTGTGTCCTCCAGAGCCTCCCATTAAGACTCCATCAGAGCCTGTTGTTACATTTACATTATAATCTAAATCTATCTCAGTGGCCCCTAAAATCATAATATCAAGTTTATCAACTACAGAACCCTTGGTATTTGGGTTTCCATACATTGAAGCACTCATTCCCATGTGATTCTTATTTTCCTTATAGGATTTAACAGCTGCAGAATCAAAACACTGCACATCAAGTATATACTTAAACAGTCCTTCATTTAACATATCTACTATATAGGAGGTGGTTCCCCCTGAAGCAAAGGATCCTGTAACCTTCTCTTTAATCATTAAATCCTTAAGCTCTTTTGCAACTGCCAGGGATGTTCCGCCGGCACCCGTCTGAAAAGACATTCCGTCTTTTAACAGACCTGAATATTTTATAACCTTAACAGTTTCCTTTGCAATTTTTAGACCTATTGGATTTTTAGTTATCTTAGTAGTTCCGGATACTATTCCTGATGGGTCCCCGATTTCATCTATTTTTACTACGTAATCAACATAAATCTGGCTTATCTCTATAGGACATGCAGGATAAGGAACCAGGTTATCTGTTACTGCTACTACTTTTTCAGCATACATTGCATCTGATATAGTATAGCCTAAGGAACCACAGGCAGCTCTTCCATCTACCCCGTTTATATTTCCGAAATCATCACAGGCAGGTGCTCCAATAAATGCCATGTCTATTTTAAGATCTCCGCTTTCAATGGCTCTAGGTCTTCCTCCATGAGTCATCATTACAATAGGCTCCCTAAGTTTACCCTCTGATACTGCTCTTGCAACAGGACCGGATATGTAATTTGTTATAATTTTAGTGACTACTCCTTTTTCAATTAAATCCACCATAGGGGCATGAATGGGAAATATTGAGGAAGCTGCTACCTTTATATTTTGTATTCCTAATTTTTTTATTTCCTCCAAGACCTGGTTTAAAACATAATCCCCATTTCTTAGATGATGGTGAAATGATATTGTCATCCCATCTTTTATTCCACATTTTATCAGTGCTTCTCTTATGGAGGGAAGAACCTTGTCCCCATTATTTTTATTTTTAACAGTTTCTTTTATCTTATAAGTTTCAGAGATATGAGTTCCATATGGAGTTACTTTTCCATAGCCTTCTATATATTCCGGAAGCTCTCTTCCCAATATATTTTTCATCTCTATTCCTCCTTCAAAAGCCCTAATACTTTTGCAGTAGTTATTGTTTTTTTCGCTCTGTTTAATATTGGAGCATCTACCATTTTCCCATCTAATGAGAATACTCCCAGGCCTTTTGCTGCTGCCTTTTCATATTCTGTCATTATTCTTTTAGCTTTCTCTATTTCATCCAGGCTTGGAGAAAATATACTGTGTACTATTTCTATTCCCCGAGGATTTATAACAGCCTTTCCTGTCATTCCAATTTCTTTTGCATTTATTGTATCCTTCTTTAATCCTTCATAGTCATCTGTATCAGTAAAAGGAGTATCTACAGCACTTATTTTTAAAGCCTTAGCAGCAGCTACCACTCTGCACCTGGCATAGTATATCTCTTTTCCTTCCTTGGTCCTTTTAATCCCCATATCACAGGTTAAATCCTCTCCGCCTAATAGCACACCGTCAACTCTCTTTGATGCCGAAAGCGTTTCATAAATTCTTTCCAGACCTATTGAGGTTTCAATAAGAGGCATTATTTTTTTATCAGTTCCGGCTAATAATTTATCAGCAAGTTTAACTTCCTCTTCATCTGCTTTTGGAAGAAGAATGGTATCTATCTTAAGATATTTCATCTCTTCCAGGTCTTCAATCCCAAATTCAGTGTCCAGAGGATTAATTCTAACTACAGTTTCTACTCCTTTATAGGATAAAAATTTTAAAGCTTCCCTTACTAATATTCTGGCACTGTCTTTCTCATCTATGGATACTGCATCCTCTAAATCAAGGATAATTGAATCTGCTCCAAGTACATCTGCATTTATAAGCATTGCAGGGTTATTTCCCGGCATAAATAACATTGTTCTTCTTAGCTTTATCACAATATCACCTCTATTTTGCAGCCCTATTAAGTGCTGTTTCAACTCTTGCTCTTATCGTAAAATCAAGTGCTCCCTTATCCTGAGCTTTTACATAAATATTTTTAACATTATTAGTTTGCAGTGTTTCTTCTATAACTTCTCTAATTCTATCTCCAAACTGAGCCATTACCGGGCTTTCTATTTCAATCTTAATTCCCTGATTTGGAGCTATAACCACATAAATATCATTTGATTCAAAGGTTCCTGCCTTGCCAGTTTTAATAATATCCAATTTATTCACCTCTTCTGGATTTAAGATATTCCTCTCTTCCGATTTTATATAAATTATTTCCTTCTGAATCTATTACTACAACTGCCGGGAAGTCCTCCACATAAAGTTTTCTTATTGCCTCAGAGCCTAAATCCTCATAGGCTATTACCTCAGCTTTTTTTATTGATTTTCCAATTAAAGCTGCAGCTCCTCCTATTGCTCCGAAGTAAACTGCCTTATTCTTTATCATGGATTCAACTACTACTTCATCTCTTTTACCTTTTCCAATCATTCCTTTAAGGCCTAAATCCAGAAGCTTTGGAGTATATGCATCCATTCTGTAGCTGGTAGTAGGTCCTGCTGAGCCTATAACCATACCTTCCTTTTCAGGAGTTGGCCCTACATAATATATTATAGCATTATTAACATCTATTGGAAGTTTTTCACCTTTATCCAATAACTCAATTAATCTTTTATGAGCAGCATCTCTTGCGGTATATATATATCCGGTAATTAAAACCCTGTCTCCAGCCTTTAATTTGAGAACCGTCCCTGCAGTTAATGGCGTATTTATCTTTATTTCCATGATATACCCCCTATAAAATAATCTCTTTATGTCTTGTTGCGTGGCAGTTTATATTTACTGCTACAGGAAGTCCTGCAATATGGGTTGGGAAGGTTTCAATATTTACAGCCAGTGCTGTTGTCCTTCCCCCAAAGCCTGCAGGTCCGATTCCCAGGCTGTTTATCTTGGCTAGAAGCTCTTCTTCTAATTCCTTATAGTAGGGATCACTGTTTCTTATATCAAGGGGCCTTATAAGAGCTTTTTTCGATAGAAATGCTGCTCTGTCAAAGGTTCCTCCTATTCCAACTCCTACAACTATTGGTGGGCAGGGGTTAGGGCCTGCCAGTTCAACTGTCTCTATTATAAAGTCTTTAACTCCCTGAAGTCCATCTGAGGGCTTAAGCATTTTTATCCTGCTCATATTTTCAGAACCAAAGCCTTTTGGAGCGACAGTAATCTTAAGCTTATCACCCTTTACAATATTATAGTATATTACAGCCGGCGTATTATCCTTTGTATTTACCCTTCTTATGGGATCTTCTACTACAGATTTTCTCAAATAGCCAGTTTTATAGCCTATCCTTACGCCTCTATTTATAGCTTCTTCAATGTCTCCGTTTACATGAACATCTTGTCCTATTTCGATGAAAACAAGA
>Ga0172378_10004000_pt1 | contig 13864 bp, 13 predicted proteins | sample GrowelOW332metaG_FD_119755 | JGI IMG/M metagenome (GOLD analysis project Ga0172378, IMG submission 119755) | Groundwater microbial communities from an aquifer near a municipal landfill in Southern Ontario, Canada - Pumphouse #3_1 metaG | ecosystem: Environmental > Aquatic > Deep subsurface >... | reverse complement strand
AGTGAAATTCTTGAAAAAATAGGGCTACAAAAAGGTAAATATCTTTTGCTTTCCGCACACCGTGAAGAAAATATTGACACTGAAAAAAACTTCACCTCGCTTTTTAATGCAATTAACAAGTTAGCTGAAAAATATGATATGCCTGTGTTATATTCATGCCATCCGAGAAGTAAAAAGCGTTTGGAGGCATCTGGTTTCAAGCTTGATAGCCGTGTAATTCAGCATGAACCGCTTGGATTCCACGATTACAATAATTTGCAGATGAATGCTTTTGCGGTTGTTTCGGATAGCGGAACATTGCCTGAGGAAAGTAGCTTTTTTACATCAATAGGACATCCTTTTCCCGCTGTTTGTATCCGCACGTCGACAGAACGTCCCGAAGCGCTTGACAAAGCTTGTTTTATCCTTGCGGGTATTGAAGAAACATCGCTTTTGCAGGCTATTGACACAGCTGTACAGATGAATATTAATGGGGAATATGGAATACCTGTTCCTGATTATGTTGAGGAAAATGTATCAACAAAGGTTATTAAAATAATTCAGTCCTATACTGGAGTGGTAGATAAAATGGTTTGGAGAAAATACTGATGAGTAGTCTGTGCTTTATTGCATAGATTTAAAATATTGCTTAACAATATTATTGTATGGTAATGCCATGACAAGGTAAAATATTGTCAGTAAATTTATAGAATAAAAAAATAGACATGTTTTAAATTCCGTTAGAATGAAGTTACATAACAAACATTCAACAGTGGTATATGAACATGTCTATATTTAGCTTAATTTTTTATAGCTTTGCAAATTTTTCTGCAAGCAATAAATGATTTTAAGTTTAATTTAGGTATCTATTATATAATTGAAATAAAAAAGGGGATTAATATATGAAAATTAAAAAGATTGGTGTAATTATTTCTTTTATATTGCTACTTGCCATGCTTAGCAGTTGCAGCAATACAGATGATATTCTTAATAGTAATATTGATAGCACAAATAATGATGACTCCACATTTGTTTTGGCAGATGTTGAGAATTATTATGGGGATATTTTTGGCGGAGGAGACGTTATTGATATAAACGTTAGCATTACTGAAGAAAATTGGCAAGATATATTGCAAGACCCTACAGCTGAAGAATTTCATACTGCGGATGTAACATTTAGTGGTATCACACTTGAAAATGTTGCATTTAGAACTAAAGGCAATTCTTCTTTATCAGATGTAGCTAAAACCACGTCTGATAGATATGGCTTTAAAATTAAAACAGACAAATATGTTGATGACCAGACTTTAAATGGGCTTAACGAGTTTGTTTTAAATGGATGTTATGCGGATTCTTCATATTTGCGTGAATATCTAACATATGAAGCTATGTATGAACTTTCTGGAATTGTTCCAAATGTTGCATATTGTAACTTGTATATAAATGATGAATTGTTTGGATTTTATCTTTGTGTTGAATCGTATGACGATAGTTTTATTGATAGAATAACTGATGATAAAGATGCTTGCTTATATAAAGCGGATGGAGAAAATTGTACATTATTGACTAGCGATGATGCAAGTGGTTTTGATCTTCAAGAAGGAGACGACGATACTTTTGCGAATATTAAAAATTTAATCACTGTATTAAATAGTACAACTGAGGACAACAAAGCAGCACTTGAGAGCGTATTGGATGTGGATAGCGTTTTGAAAGCCATAGCAGTTAATTATGTTATGGGAAATTATGATAGCTATGGTGGAAAGAAGGCTCATAATTATTATTTGTTATACTCTAATGGTACATTTAAATATATCGGATGGGATTATAATATGGCATTTGGCGCGTTTCCAGAGGATGCTGGAAAAAGTGCAACACTTGATATTTCATCGCCATATCTTAGTACAACTGCAGCACAGCGTCCATTATTCTCAAAGCTTTTAGCTATTGATGAGTATTATGATATCTATGTTGGCTATGTAACTGAGCTTGCTGAATATTATGATGACTTTGAAAATGTTATCTTACCAAAAGTTCAATATATACAAAGCTATGTTGCAAATGACCCTTCAGCTTTCTATACAATAGATGAATTTATTAGCAGTGTGACTTCTTCAGGAACTATAAATACTTCTCAGAGCACCACAACTCAACCTCAAGTTGAAATGTTGATGTTCCCAGGTAGCGCAGGTCAAACTTCAAATAGTTCTATCTCGATAGTAAGCTTTATGGACACAAAATTGGAGACTATAGCAAAGGCGCTAAAATAACATCTACTGAACAAACTAATTTATAAATAATTTAGCAGACATTAAATAATTTTTAAGTTAAATTTAGGTAATTATATTAAAATGAAAAAAAGGGGGGCTTTAAATATGAAAAATCATAAAATTGTTATTATTATTATTTCATTTGTATTGATACTTTCTTTGCTTAGCAGTTGTAATAATACTGATGAAATTATTGGCACAAATAGCGACAGTACCATAAGTCAAACTGACAGCATCATAGACAGTAATAGCACCACAGACAGTGATAGCACCACAGACAGTGATAGCACCACAGAGAGTGATAGCACCACAGACCAAATTGACAACACAAATTATGATAATTCTACATTTGTTTTGGCAGACCTTGAGAATTATTATGGGGATATTTTCGGTGGAGGGGACGTTATTGATATAAACGTTAGTATCACTGAAGAAAACTGGCAAGATATATTGAAAGACCCAACAGCTGAAGAATTTCATACTGCGGATGTAACATTTAATGGTATCACACTTCAAAATGTTGCATTTAGAACCAAGGGTAATTCTTCTTTATCAGATGTAGCTAAATCCACTTCTGATAGATATGGTTTTAAAATCAAAACAGATAAATATGTTGATGACCAGACTATTAATGGGTTGAACGAGTTTGTTTTAAACGCATGCTATGCGGATTCATCATATTTGCGTGAGTATTTGACATATGAAGCTATGTATGAACTTGGTGGAATTGTTCCAAACGTTGCATATTGTAATTTTTATATAAATGGCGAATTGTTTGGATTTTATCTTTGTGTTGAATCGTATGACGATAGTTTCATTGATAGAATAACTGATGATAAAGACGCTTGCTTATATAAAGCGGATGGAGAAAATTGTACGCTATTAACCAGCGATGATGCAAGTGGTTTTGATATTCAAGAGGGAGACGATGATACTTTTGCAAATATTAAAAATCTAATTACCGTATTAAATAGTACAACTAAAAACAATAAAGCAACACTTGAGAGCATATTGGATGTGAATAGTGTTTTGAAAGCCATAGCAGTTAATTATGTTATGGGAAATTATGATAGTTATAGCGGAAGTAAGGCTCATAATTATTATTTGTTATACTCTGATGGGGTATTTGAATATATTGGATGGGATTACAATATGGCATTTGGTGGTTTCCCAGAGGACGGTGGAAAAAGTGAAACGCTTGATATTTCGTCGCCATATCTTAGTACAACTGCAGCACAACGTCCGTTATTCTCAAAGCTTTTAGCTATTGATGAGTATTATGATATCTATGTTGGCTATGTAAAGGAACTTTCTGAATATTATGATGACTTTGAAAATGTTATTTTACCAAAAGTTCAATATATACAAAGCTATGTTGCGAATGACCCGACAGCTTTTTATACAATAAGTCAATTTACAAGCAGTGTAACTTCTACGGGAGTTATAAAGACTTCGTTGAGTACTATAACACAATCTGCAGCTGTAATATTGTTACCACCAGGCGGTATGGGTGGCGGCGGAGGTCAAACCTCAAGCACTTCTATTTCAATAGTTAGCTATATGAACACAAAATTGACTACTATTGCAAAGATGTTGAAATAAAAAAAGTTATTGTGGAAAGTTTCATTTTGCTAAGCTCAATGAAACTTTCCACAATAAAAACAGATATTAGATAATCCTTTTAAAAGGGTTATTTTTTTATTGGTTATAAATTTATTAGTTTTAGATATTACTCTGGAAAAAGTTTAGTGGGGAATGGGTGCTGTTTATGATCACAAAAACATGAATCTGGAGCCAAAAGTGGATTTTCTTGCTCTTTTGTAACAGGATAATAGCCATATGAAGGTACAACTAACCGTACAACACAAAGGCTTGTAATTACAAAATAACAACCCATTTCAATAAATAAAATGTTGTTTTCAGTGTCAACTTCGTTATTAACTATTTCAGGTAATATATCTATATCGATTAGATTGTTATCATAGTCAAAACAAGAACTTGTTAAAAAGATATTGTTTTTTGATGAGCGTGTCCCACATGTACAAAGAGGAGTACCAGGCAGTATATTTCCTTTATTTTTATGTTAAAAGTGGCTTGCGACGGTTGCAAAATACAGCTTTTTCTGTTAGACAATTTGATATTAAACTTAATAGTGACTGCTAATTTCATTTCTTTGTAATTTGGTTTGTTGGGAATATCAAGGCAGGATTTAATTTTGGTGGTTTTAACATCAGCATCACAGATGCCCTCAAATATACCTGGTTCATCACATTGGGGACAATTGCTTAATTTAATTTTCAGCAGTTTGCAGTCTCTTGTAAATACATGATCAAATATTTTTGGCACTTCAATGCACACAAGTTCACGTGGGTGTGGACAATGACGGGAAATTGGTTTTTGGAAAGCCTCATTTTTGTGCTTGTTTGAATTATAATTATTATGATTAGCCATTTTATTAACCTCTAACTAAATAAGTATTACCTTATATATTTTGATATTATCCATTGCCAAACAGGCATTGTTCTACACTCCTGTTTGGCAATAAATTTAAAATCCGCAAAATTTCTTATAAAACGGACAAGTGCTTTTCTTTGTGCAAAACCCGCACGTTTCATGTGAACATTTTCCCAGTTCAGCAATTCTGCAGTCCGTGTTATCATTGTCTTTGTTACATTCATTGTAAAATATTTGTGCACTATCATGGCAGCAACCGTTATTTCTTTCGTGTTCTATACAGCAGTCATCATGCTTGTCATGGCAATCAAATCTTTCGTGATATTCAGCGCAGAGAAATATTAGTACGGATACTGAAAAGCACTTGCAGTCGACAGGACGAATTTGTATATCTTCAATTGCGGCAAAGATATCACAGACTTCGTATTTGCCACAGCCAAGCACGATAAATTCATAAAACGGTATTTCAAAGTGCGCTGTGTGCACGGACTGGCAGGGCTTATCTGCCACATAAATGATTTTTATACACTTAACGCCTTGAATCAGCAATTTCTTTCCGACAGGCGTGCAAATAATTTTATGGGAACACACTTTTACATTAACACAAACCTCCATGATACCTTCTATTGCAGGCTTTTGGTCGGCAATACGCAGAGTGTCTGTTTCATAGAATTGTTTTGAATCCGAAGCATGGATCCATTTTGGATACGATGACAATGATGTTACGCCATTAACTTCTATATTATCTTTATTCATATATAACCCCTTAATCATTTTAAATTTATAGTAAAAAATTACTATACAAAATGTCTTGTTATTACATTATATGAAACTGCAACTATTTTGTTAATAATTGTCTTTTGATGTCGAATAATGTAGCATTATAAGGAATATATACATATGATGTAATAAGCCTATAGAAAGGAGTGAATAAATGGGTTCTTATATTTTTTCAAATAAACGTTTGGACGAGCAAAGCACTGCTTATTCAGGTGTAGCATTACATTCGGATTGTAATAATAACCCTGGGACAAACTCTGTTATTTTACAGGGTCCAGTAGGTCCTCAGGGAACACAAGGAAACAGAGGAGATAATGGTTGTCCAGGTTATCCTGGAGTGCTTGGACCTCAGGGATTGCAAGGCCCTCGTGGTGACTATGGCGGTTTAGGTCCAATGGGACCAGTGGGTCCGCAAGGACCTCCCGGACCTCCAGCGCCTCAAACACAATGTTGTCAGTCTTGTTGCCAGCCATGCCCCCCACAGCCGGGACCTCCCGGACCGCAAGGGCCAGCAGGCAGAACAGGGCCAGAAGGGCCACAAGGCTTACAAGGAACACAAGGATTACAAGGACTCGAAGGACCACAAGGACCTGCGGGAGTATCTTGCAATCAATGCAATCTAATTGAAGACGGCAGTTTTGATTGTAATCCAATACCGCTCGTATGGGATGTTGAAATAGGTGTTACGAGGTCAGATAAAAGTCTGATAGATACAACAAATTTTAAGTACATTGCACATACAGGTCAGTATTCCGCTCGTCTTCAGCCGTTTCTTGATGGAACAACTTGGAAAAAAGCATATTTAGCACAGGTTATTGAAGATGTTGATCCAGACTGTGTTTGTTCTTCAATTTTAAAGTTTTGGGGAGCACGGTATGACCAAAAAAATGGTGTCAATATTGATGACCCGTTTAGTTTAAACACGAGAGCATTGGTCTTTTGTGGAGACGTAAGATTGCAAATATTAGCAGGCACGCTTAATGAGAGCGAAGCTTTTTTGTCCGTAAGTATTCCTGAAGGCTCTGCTAATCAGGTTATAATTGATGCGGCAGGACTTGTAACTGAATATGATTTTGAATCATATTACCAAATGCACGACTGTGTACCTTGCGCAGGAGAATGCTCATGCGACCAAACAGAGATAACAGTTGTTTTTATTGCGGAAGAAATTAACGCAGATACTACTGCCGGAACAGTGGGCGGCGTGTGGTATATTGACGATGTTTTTTACACTGGAACACCACTAATATGACCAAAAGGTCAAATTATTTAAAGGAGGATTAATTTTGAGTCTTAAGTATATAGCAAACGATATTATCGATATCAATGGGATTTGTGATCCAACCACAATCGATATAGATACATATCCTTATTGGACACAGACTTCTGTTACGGAAACATTAGTAATTCCGGAACAGAAGCCAGATATCGAGCAAATAAATTCAATTAATGCATCTGTTGAGGTTATTAGGACAAAGGTTATTGTCACACCAACCTCAGTAGGAGCGAATGAAGAAGGAAAAATAATAACAGGAAGAAAACTGATTGTGGAGGGCAACGTAGTACAGTCTGTGTCTTACACTGCGCTTGAACCTGCTCAAAGTATGCATTCAGCACATTTCGCCGTTCCATTCTCGGCGTATATTGTGATTCCAGAGACAATTCTAATAGATGGAGTGGACGTTGATACACTTTATATCAATTTCCAAGTTAATTCATGCATTGAAGATATATTTGTGGAGAGCTTTTGCACTCGCTATATTTTCAAAAATGTAACACTGTTTTTGCAAGCCGTGCCAGCCGCAATTGTTGCTTGCAGTGACAATTGAGAAAAGGAGGATATGAAAATGGGCACATGTTCATGTGATAATAATCAAAATAGTATTATAAAATGTTCGGCCTCCGGACCGTTGTTAAATAAGATAGTAAATTGTGATTGTGAAGACCAGGAGCAGATCATAATAAAAGGCGTTTGTTCTCGCACAAAAATTGAAAGCTTGCTCGTTGCGGGCGAAAACTTGTGGACACAGCTTTTTGTTCCAGAAGTGTTATGCGTTCCTGAGCGAAAACCTGATATCGAACAGCTTATCAGCATTACCTCAATGGTAGAAATTATATCACAGAGAGTTGTGAAAACACCAGTTTACAAAGTATTAGATGTTGACACACCGATACAAAACCAAGAAGGAATTTTCACAACTGGTCGAAAGTTGGTCATTGAGGGAGTCCTTCATCAAAAAGTAGTATATACTGCTGCAGTAGAGAGTCAGTCTGTTCACACTGCTGAGTTTGACGTTCCGTTTTCAGCATTTATTATTCTTGAAGCTGGGACAAAACTTACAACAAAATATGCTGTGGATGCATGTATTGAAGATGTATTTGTATGTGATCTTAATAACAGACAAATATTTAAAAATGTTACACTGTTTTTAAAAGCTACAGCACTTGTATGCTCTTGAGAAGAAAAGGAGGAAATGAATATGAGTTGTAATTGTTGCAGAATGAATGATCAAAATGTTGAAATTATCGGTTTGTGTGATACTGATTTCATAGTATTTGGAGATCCAACTTTAGCTTTGGATTATACGTGGACTGAAATTTCTATTCCTGAAGTTCTATCAATCCCTTGTCAAAAGCCAAATGTTGAGCAAATTGAAAAAGTATTTATCAAAGTTAAGATAATATCTAAAAGAGTGACTGATACACCTGTATCAACTGGAGTGAGTGCTGAGAATACAAGACTTACTGGAAAAAAGCTGGTTGTTGAAGGCAAGCTTATTCAAAGAATAGTTTATACGGCGGATTTGCCTGACCAACCTGTTCACTCAGCAAATTTTAATGTTCCGTTTTCAGCTTTTATTGTGTTAGATGAAACCGCAACAGCTGAAGATAATTATTGTGTTGAAACTTGCGTTGAAGACGTATACGTTAAGGTGTTTAATGATCGTGATATTTTTAAAAATGTTACTTTGTTCTTGCGTGCGAAGCTTGCACCAAGCACACCTGTTTGCGTACAGACATAAATTCGCGTAAAACGCGAGTTGATTTATAAACATAAAGCGCTGGGTCAAAAGCTCGGCGCATTGTGTTTATATTTTTGTTGACTGTTAGTTCAATATATCATAACTCTATATTTTATTGTATTGACTTGCTTGATTGTGTGTGATATAATTAAAAAAAACAATTGATTATTATTGAGGTTTATTATGACACTTAGCAGTAAAAATTCGAGTGATTATCCGAGATACCATCAGATTGCTGTTGAATTTGCAACAAGAATAGTTAGCGGAGAGTTTAAGGTTGGAGATAAAATTTTCGCACGCTCATCCCTTGCTAGCCAATATGGAGTTTCAGCTGAAACTGCAAGACGCGCTATTTGTGTGCTGTCGGATCTTGGTATTGTGGTCTCCGAAAAGGGAAGTGGAGTGACGGTAAAATCTTACGAATATGCTGAAAAATTTATAAAACAGCAAAATAAGAGGCAATCTATTGATAACATCAGGGATAATATAATCAAAAGTATTGAAATTCAAAGGAAAGAATTTGAAAATTTAAATAAAAATCTTTCTGAGCTTGTCAGCGCAACAGAGCATTTCAGATCTTTTAATCCGTTTGTGCCTTTTCAGATACTAATTACAGACGCTTGCGTATATATTGATAAAAATTTAAATGAAATAAATTTTTGGCAGAACACAGGCGCTACGGTGATAGCAGTGAGCCGTGACGAGAAAATAATGCTCTCTCCTGGACCATATTTACAGTTGAAGGCAAATGATATAGTATATTATATAACGCAGGATGCTGGTCCTGAAGCAGTGGCTAGATTTTTATCGATTAAAAAATAATGATTTACCTTTTCCACCCTATTTTCATAGTAGGGTGGTATTTTTTACTTGACAAAGTAACAACTTTGTGGTATAATAGAGTTGTTGCTTATTCGAGCAGATGGAATTTAATTACATTTGCAAGAAAGTAAAAAAGAAAATAGAAAGGTGGTTTTATGGTAGAACTAAAGAACATATATAAAACATATGACGATAAAGTAAATGTTATTGAAAATTTAAATCTGATTATTAATGACGGTGAATTTATTGTTTTAATTGGTGAGAGTGGTTGTGGAAAAACGACAACTATGCAAATGCTTAACAGATTGATTGAGCCTACGAAAGGTAGCATTCTTATCAACGGCAAAGATATCAGATCAGTAAATAAAAACGAGCTTCGCAGAAACATAGGATATGTTATTCAGGATATCGGACTTTTTCCTCACCGTACAATTGAGGAAAACATATCAACAGTACCCTTGCTTTGCAAAATGGACAAAAAAGAGGTTGCTAAAAAAGTAAAAGACCTAATGAAAACAGTGGGGCTTCCTTATGATATTTATGCAAAAAGATATCCGAAGGAATTGTCTGGTGGGCAGCAACAGAGAATTGGCGTTGCAAGAGCGCTTGCAAATAATCCTGATATAATTTTGATGGACGAGCCTTTTTCTGCACTTGACCCAATAACACGAGAACAACTTCAGGACGAAATTTTGCGTTTGCATGATGATCTTGGCATTACAGTTGTTTTTGTAACACATGATATTGATGAAGCGATAAAGCTTGGTGATAGAATTGCTATCATGGAAAAGGGAGTAATTGTTCAGCTTGATACTCCTGAGGAGATACTGAAAAATCCTGCAAATGATTTTGTAGCTGATTTTATGGGCAAAAATAGAATTTGGAAAACTCCTGATCTTCTTAAAGCAGGAGATGTTATGAGTGATAAATTTGCTAAAATAAGTCCACATCGTTCAGTTGCTCAAGCTATTGAGGTTATGAGAAAGCATGACGCCAGCGTTTTGGTTGTTATACAACAGAACGAAAATGGTAAGGACAAATTGTTGGGGCTTGTTGGTCCTAACCGACTTAGAAATGTTACTGACAATTCAATAAAAGTAAAGGATATGATGAAATCCGATGTTACCAAAATACCTTTCGATATGACGTTGACAGAAGTTATAGGTATTAGGGATAAAAACAATATTCTGTATAGCCCTGTTGTTAATGAAGACGGAGAACTTTTGGGGATTATATCAAATACCAGTATTCTCAACGTTTTAAGTCAGATAATACCAGGAAAGGAGGAATATTGATATGGGATTTTTTGGATTTTTAGAATATTTATCTAAAAACAGTGAAGAGATCATTGAAAAAGTACAGGAGCATATGGTGCTGTCTTTAACAGCTGTTATATTAGCTTGTCTTGTGGCTATTCCATTGGGATTTCTTATTGTTAATCATAAAAAGCTTTCAGCTGTTGTATTGAATATAGCCAATATCATACAAACAATACCTTCGCTTGCGTTATTCGCATTTGCAATGCCACTTTTTGGTATTGGTACAAAGCCTGCGATTTTTGCTTTATTCCTGTATGCACTTCTTCCTATTATAAAGAACACGCTTATTGGAATTCGAAACGTTAATCCTGCAATTATCAAAGCTGCTACCGGAATGGGTATGTCAAAGGCTCAGATAATGTTTAAAATAGAAGTACCAATGGCAATATCTGTTATTATGGGAGGCGTTCGTATTGCAACTGTAACAAGTATAGGTGTAACCACAATTGCTACATTGATTGCAGCAGGAGGCTTAGGAGACTTTATATATAGAGGCCTTAGTATGTACGACGTACCTATGATATTAACAGGCGCATTATTTTCCGCTTTACTTGCACTTCTTGCGGATTTTATGCTCGGATTGCTTGAGAAAAAGCTTACTTCTAAAGGACTTTCACGTGCAAGTAAAACCAACTAAATTAAACGAGGAGATGAAATATGAAAATATTTAAAAGAATACTATCTATAGCATTATTTTTAATAATTATATCAACTATGATTACAGGTTGTACAATTAGTAAAAAAATCACAATTGCACATAAAAACTATACTGAACAGCGTCTTACAGGACAGCTGATGGCAGTTTATCTTGAATCAAAGGGGTATGAAACAGAGGTTAAAGAACTTGCAGGAACAATGCTTTGCTTTGATGCTTTGAAGAATGATAATATAGATATATATGCTGAATTTACAGGAACAGCATATGGTGCTATTTTAGAGCAGACTGAGATTTTGGGGGAACAGGAAACATATGATTATGTCAAAGCACAGTGTGAAAAGAAATATGATATAACATGGCTTGAGCCGTTTGGATGGAATAACACATATGTACTTTCCGTAACTGCCGAAACAGCACAGAAATATAACTTAACAAACTTTTCGGACCTTGTTGCAGTTGCAAATGAGTTAACACTTGGATGTGACCTTGAATTTGCAAATCGTGCTGATGGTTTGCCAGGCTTGACTTCGGCATATGATGATATGGAATTTAAAGATGTTATGAGTATGGACCAGGGCTTAACTTATCAGGCGTTGGCAAATGGTGATGTAGATGTAAATGTATCATATTCAACTGATGGAAGAATTGCAAAATTCGGATTAGTTAATCTTAATGATGATAGAAACTTTTTCCCGCCTTACTTTGTAGCTCCTATTATGCGTATGGAATATGCGGACGAAAACCCTGAGGTTGCTACAGCTCTTCGTGAGTTGGGAAACAAGTGGACAGAAGCAGAAATGCAAGTTTATAACCTAATGGTAGATGAAGGTACTTCAGCAAAGGACGTTGCTACACAAATGCTTAAAGATAAAGGACTTATAGACTAATTAAAAAGAGCTGTTAAATTAAGCTCTGAAAAAAGCGAACGGAAAGTCCAAAAAAAGGATACCCGTTCGCTATTTTTATAAACATTTTGATTTTTTAAGAAAGGACAATTTAAATGAATATTGAAAAAACCATAGAATCGCTAAAACTAAATGGTTATAATGTTTTATATTTTAATTTTGCGTATGAGGCTGTCTCATACTTAAATAGCAAGATAGATAACAAATCGGTTGGATTTGGTGATTCCGCGACTTTGTTAAGTATGAAACTGTTTGAACAACTATCCTCTCACAACGAGGTTTTTGACCCGCAACATTGTGCCGTTGGAACAAGTTTTATTGATACGGCTAAAAAATGCTTGACAACAGACGTGTACATAACTTCATTAAATGCTTTGGCACAAACTGGAGAGTTGGTTAATATTGATGGCACGGGTAATCGTATAGCTGGATCTTTATTTGGGCATGAAAAGGTATACTTTGTTGTCGGGATTAATAAGGTTGTTCCTAAGCTTGATGATGCAATTCGTCGCGCTCGTAATGTTGCAGCACCGCAAAATGCTATGAGACTGAAGCTAAGAACACCCTGTGCCAAAAAGGGAAATCGTTGCTATGATTGCTCAAGTCCAGATAGAATTTGCAATGGAATGATGATACATTTTAGAAAAATGAATGGTATTGATATGGAAATCGTCTTAATAAATGAAGAGCTTGGATTTTGATGCTTTGCAAATTTTTATCAGCCTTTATAGTTTGCTTAACAAACGAAAAAATCGACCTTATATTCATGTAAAAAGCAGAGTTGTTGCAAATTTATAAGTATTTGCAGCAGCTCTATTTTGAATTTAAAATCTAAGATATCCTATTTTCTTTTTGTAATATTAGTTACGTATTATACAATAAAATTATACGTTTGTTAATATATACAAATAAATATATATAAATTTATATTTAAATGTTGACAATTATGACTTTATATATTATAATCTAAAGTTAGTATAATAAGATAGGCATATATTCCTAAAGCATACAGAATACATAGGGAAGGAGGAATAATATGAGGCGATACGAAATTCAGTCTAAGTTATACAAAGCCACATTGATTATGGGTGCTCTCTTGTCTGTGATTAGTATTATAGGTAATTATATTGCTGAATTTTCATTTTCATTAGATATAAAATGGCTCGTGCTTTTTGCTATTGCAGTAGTCGCCTATATTTTCTTCGATAATTCTAAATACAGTGATGCTATTATGTTCGGATTATTTGTCTTTCTTGTTTTTGTTTTTTTGCCATTTTCTTATATTGATTCGGGTGGGAACAGTAATAATGCAATCGGTTACATATTTTTATTGCTTATTATTATAACCTTTCTTTTTAGTGGCTTTAAAAGAATGTTTTTGATAATTGCTCTTATTGCTGTGTTTATAGTTATGCAGTTAATCGAATATAATTTTCCACAAGTTATAAGTGTATATGGTCCAGAAAAGCAGTTTGTCGACCGATTGATTCAGATACCATTTTTACTTTTGGCATCATTTATTATAATTCAGAGATTTTCAAAGGAATATGAAAGTGTTAATAATAAGCTCGGAAATTTGGCGAGATTCGATGAGCTTACAGGACTTTATAACCGTAGAATATTTAATAAAGCAATTGAAAAAGCATTCAAAAGT
>Ga0172378_10003999_pt1 | contig 13871 bp, 9 predicted proteins | sample GrowelOW332metaG_FD_119755 | JGI IMG/M metagenome (GOLD analysis project Ga0172378, IMG submission 119755) | Groundwater microbial communities from an aquifer near a municipal landfill in Southern Ontario, Canada - Pumphouse #3_1 metaG | ecosystem: Environmental > Aquatic > Deep subsurface >... | reverse complement strand
CTGCGTTTCAATAAAATCGCCAATTTCCGCGACTGCTGCAGATGCTTCTTCACCCTCGGCTTGGATAATCAGTTTGCTACCATAGGAGGCTTCCAGGGTTAGCATGGAAAGAGTGCTGCGGGCATCGGCACTCTGATTGCTTTTACGCAATTTTACCACGGCCTGGAAGCGCATGGCAAGCAGGGCAATTTGCCCGGCAAAACGCAAATGTAAGCCCCGTTTGTTGAGTACGGTGACTTCTCTGGTGATTTCATCGCTACGACAGCTTGGAGTTTCCATAAACAGAGTGGTAAAAATGGCTTCAGTAAGGGGAAATGAGTAATAAATTTTCTTAATATAAACTTGTAAAGTGGTATTTTCAAGTCATTTGCGGATTAAACGGCGGGGTTTGTACTCGCTGCGCATATCCTCAGGTTTTTGTTATTAAGGCAGGGGAGCAATTTAGGGCAGCGGGTTTCGGATTGGGTGGGTTGGCTGATTTTTGCGTGAGTTGCTTCCGGCAATTTTTTCATGTGCGGAATCATATGATGTAATCTGTCCAGAGGGAGAGAAAAACGGATGACACTTTTTGAAGAGAATGTGAAGAAGTTGTTGCCGCGCTTGCGGCAGCTTCGGGTTATCCCGGTATTGGTATTGGAGCGTCTTGAGGAAGGATTGCGGGTTTGCGAGTTGCTTGTCAGCAATGGCTTGCCAGTAGCGGAAATCACCTTCCGAACGTTGGTAGCGGCGGAGATTATTGCCCGGGCGCGTCGGGAGTTTCCGCAGCTTTTAATCGGTGCAGGGACGGTTTTGCGTCGTGAAGAACTGGAGCGTGCGATGGACGCCGGCGCGGCTTTCGCAGTTGCTCCGGGCTTCAATCCAACGGTGGTCAAAGCAGCGATCGAGCACGGCTTTCCCTTCGCACCGGGTGTCTGCACTCCCAGCGAGGTTGAACAAGCCGTCGAACTGGGCTGCCGCCTATTGAAATTTTTTCCAGCGGAAGCAGTTGGCGGTCTGGGAATGTTGAAAAGTCTGCGGGCTCCCTATCGCCATCTGGACTTGTCCTGGCTGCCGACTGGGGGAATCAGCAGCGAGAATGCAGCGGCCTATCTGGCCTTGCCGGAAGTGGCAGCCGTCGGCGGCACCTGGCTGGCCAAAGAAAACGACCTGACGACGGAAAATTGGGACGCAATCGCAGAAAAAATTCGTGCCGCAAGACGGTTGCAGAACTGATTTTCCCCCGCACTAGGACGTACTTGCGTTACAGATTCTGGTTAATCGGCAAATTTGCTCTATATTAGATACGTTACTTTCTTATCACGAAATTTAGCGAGGAATAGGAACATTATGAAGAAAATAGCCTTGGCTCTGCTTGTCTTCAGTATTTTTTCCGGAATGCTTTATCCGCTCTTAGGAGCCGACAGAGAAAATCCGGCGGCTTCCGATACGGTCGCCGTGGTAGCGGCAGAACCTACGGGAGCGTTGGAGGGGTTAACCTTGCGACAGATCGTCAGTGACGGGGGGATTGTGATGTATCCGCTTGTCGGCTTGTCTTTTCTTGCTGTCGGCCTGGTGATATTATATCTGCTGACTTTGCGCGAAAAACTGATTTACCCCAAGGCGTTTATACGGGAAGCTCAGGATGCCGCTGAAATGGGGGATATGGAAGCCCTGCGGGAGCTTTGTCTGGAGAATGCCACCCCGGCGGCCAAGATCATTCATTCGGCGCTGGAACAATGTGTTCAAGGGCAACCTATTGATTATAATTCGGTGCAGGATGCGATGGAGGATGAGGGGAATCGCCAGGCGGGTTACCTTTGGCAACGAATTCAGTATCTGCTGGATGTCTCCACCATTGCGCCAATGGTTGGTCTGCTGGGAACGGTTTGGGGGATGATGATCTCATTTTCCGGGTTGGAAAGCGGAGTGAATCTGATCAATAAGGCCGATACCCTGGCATCCGGTGTTTCGCAGGCCATGTATACGACCTTCGGCGGGCTGGTGATTGCTATCCCAAGTATGGCTCTCTATACCCTTTTCAGGGGACGGGTCAATACGGTCGTTAGTGCCATGGAAAGTGCCTGCAATTCGGTGCTGAGGCGTTTGGCCAACAGCCGGAAAAACTCGGTTTTCACGCCTTGAGCCGGGAGCGTCCGGGGGCAGAAATCAAGGAGAAAGGTAACCGGGATGGATTTTAAAAAATATATCAAAGACAATCCTCTGGGCTTTCAAATGGCTCCGATGATTGATATTATCTTCATTCTGCTGATCCACTTTATGGTGGCGACGATCTTTGCCCAGTGGGAAAATAAACTGGGCATACAGGTACCATCTGCAGATTCCGGAATACGAACCGAACGCCAACCCGGTGAGGTGATCATCAATATTGATGCCGAAGGGGAAATTTTCATCAATAGTAAACCGATCAGCAGCGAGCGTTTGCAGAGCCTTCTCGGTCAGATTTCCGAGACTTTCAAAAGCCAGCCGGTGATTGTGCGTGCGGATCAGAATACCCGGCATAAAGACGTGATCAAGGTTCTTGACATTTGCCGTAAAGTCGACATCTGGAATGTCGCTTTTTCCACTCTTGCACGGGAGAACACACCTTGAGGCGAACGTTTTTCAGTTCGATGGATTGTTTCTGCTCAATACAGGGGGGGGGGCGCTTCTGTTTTCTGTTGATATTGCTGTCCCTTGCCCTGCCAGCGCAACAGCAGGTGGAGGATATTACCAATCCCGAGCAGCATTACCTGTATGCCGCAGGCCTGATGCAACGAAATTTTTACGATTTGGCCTTGCCTCAGCTGAAAATTTTTCTGCAGCGTTATCCGGAACATGAGCGTGCCCGGGAAGTTCAGCGTCTGCTGATCTATTGCTATCATGCTTTAAACAAGCCATCCGAGACCTTGGCCGGGATCACACAATTCCGCAAACAATGGCCAAAGGACTCCCTGAATGAACAATTTTCTGTAATGGCAGCGGTGATTCGCTATCAGCAGAACGATTTTGCCGGAGCCTTGCAGGCCTATCAGGAATTGAGCCAATCGGGAAATCCGCAGATTGCCGAAACCGGGGTCTACTATCTTGGGCAATGCCAACTGCAATTAAAACAGGATGCCGAAGCATTTGCCACGTTGCTGGTGCTTGCGGAACGCCCCTTGCAGCCGGAATTCCCCTATCGGGCGTATGCGGCTTTTTATGTCGCCGGCGAATGTCTGAAAAAGGGGGATATGAAAAAGGCGGGAGAATTCTTTGCAAAAATCAGCAAAGGGAAAGAATTGCCGGCTGAGATGCGGGAAAAAGCGCTGTTACGGTATGCCGATCTTGAATATGAACAGAGGAATTATGCCGCAGCTCTGGCGGGTTATGAAGAATACATCCTGGCTTTTCCAAAAGGGAGTTTTCAACAGCAGGTTCGCCGGCAGCGAATGATTTGTGCATATCGTCTGCAGGATTATGCAAAAGCTGCTGACCTCGGAGCAGATTGGCAGACTCGCTATCCGCAAGCCGATGATTACGAATTGGATCTTCTTCAAGCGCAAAGTCTGCTGGAGTTGCAACGCTATGAAGAAGCCCTGCTACTCTATGGAAAAGTCGGGAGAATGAAAAAAATCCCGGAGGAATATCATTTTCCCAGCCTGTTGCAGGAATTGACCTGCCTGAGCCTGCTGGAACGACACCAGGAACTCCTGAGCAAAGGACAGGAACTGCTCGCGAAATTCCCTAATTGCTCGGAAAAAGGACGCATCCTTTTCCAGCTCGGCAAAGCCGCACAGCTCTTGCACTACCAAGAACAAGCAGAAAAATTTCTACGTGCCGCCATGGAATTTTTCGTCGGCGAGAAGGAACTTTTTTTAACGGCGGCGGATGCCTTGTTAAAAAGTTTGCTGGAGGGGGAGAAATGGTCTGAGGCGGCTATGGTTTGCCGGCGGATGTCTGAAAATGTCTCTCCGAACTTGCAAGCTCAATACCGGTTAAAAGCGGTGGAATATGAGTTCAAGCTGGAGAATTGGGTCGCGGTGCGCACGGAAGTCGAACAGATCCTCAAGCATTGGCCGGATCAGCCAGAAGTGTTGATTTCCGCACTGCAATTTCAAGTCCATGCCAGTCTGGCTCTGGAAGCGTATGAAGAAGCCCGAACGAATCTGCTGCGCTTGCAGAACCTGGTTGCTCCAAATGCACGAGGGCCGATTGGGTTGCTGCTGGCAAGAGTGTTGCTGAATCTTGGCAAGGATCGGGAAGCTGGCGAGGTGCTGCAGAAAACCCTTGTTTTGCCGGAGCTGGAGAGCAATCTGCAGGTCGAATTGGAAGCGCTGCTTTTGCGTTTGTATCTTGAATGGGAGGAAAAAGACGCGGCCTTGCCACTGCTGGATAAACTGCTTCAGTTGAGCGAGGACGAGAGAAAAGGGCGGATCAGCGCGCAATTGTGGTATGCGATGGGATCCCTTCTGATTTCTCAGCAACGGTATGAAGATGCCGAAAAAGCATTGCGGCTGAGCCTCGCAGAGGAGCAAAACTTAGAGCTCAAGAACCAGTCCGCAATGAGCTTGGCTCAAATTCTGATTCTGCTTCATCGCAATGAAGAAGCCAGCGGGCTTCTCAATACCATCCGGGATCAGAATCAGCAAGCCGGTGTGCCGCCCAGTGCGGAACTTTTTTCGCTGCTGGCGGAATTGAATCTTCAACTGAAGCGTTTCGATCTCTCGTTTGCCGCGGTCGAGCAATGCTTTGCTGCGCCCGGAAATACGAGTCTGCGTTCTCTAACCCGGGCGCGCTGGGTGATGGCAACATTGCTCTTTGAAGTGGAGAAGGATGCGAAAAACGCATTGCCCTACAGCATTAAATGCTTTGTGTTGGCGGATGATCCCCTGTATTCCCCCAAGGCGATGCAGCTGGCGATCGGAATTTATCGGGCATTGGGAAATGAAACGGATGCCCGCACCACCTGGAATGAATTGAAACAACGTTATCCGTTGCAGGCGGCTGGGTTCCAGAGCAGTCCACTGGTGAAAGATTGGAATTAAACAAAAAATGTTCCAAAGGGAGCAAAGGGATTTTCTTGCATAATCACAAGTTGCTGTGTATATTGGACTCATGTCGAATCTTCCCTTGAATTATCCATATAACGATAAGGAAATTGGAATATGGGCTCTGTACGAATTCTAATATTATCTGAACAGATGCGAGGCACGTCCTTCGCTCTTACTGGTAATCAATACTCGATTGGGCGGGCTGAAAGCTGCGACATCTGTATTTCAGATCCGACGATCAGCGGCCATCACTGTACCTTGCTGAAGCTCGAAGATGAGCGCTATGCGGTGCGTGACGAGGGGTCTACCAATGGCACAAAGGTGAACGAGGTGAAGGTCACCGACCAGATTGTGCCGCTGACCAATGGAGACATCCTGCAGGTCGGCGCCGTTGAAGTTCTGTTTGATGACCGGGAAGATAATAAACTGGAATCCCGAACCATGACCGTCATCAATCTCGAAACGACCGGTACCAGCGAAATTTCCACCAGTTCAATGAAAAATCTCGGCACCAAAATCGGTGCCAAAAAAAGTGTTTCCTTGAGGGAAAACAAGTCCCATACCAAGATTATCTTGATTTCTCTGGCGGTGTTGGGGTTCGGGGCATTGGTTTTGCTGATTATGCTGGGTATCAAACTGCTTACAGGAGGCCCGGCAACTCCCTGAGTAAGGGAACTGCAGAAGATGTCAGGAGGTCAACTCATTGCGACCCTTTTCAATCGTTTGCGGATTGAGAATAACGGAGTGTTTTGCAAGCAAGACTTACAAGCATAAGATAATAAAGTTACGAAATTTGCCGGATTTCAGGTAAAAGAGAATTCCGGCATGGTCAGAACTATTGGCTTCCGGGAATGTTTTTCTGAGAGCAGTTTGCCTGTTCTTCAGAAGTTTATTCGTCGATCACCCTACTACTACAGGATTCAGGATTTATTGTAATGCCAGAAAATTCACCTCAAGTGCCTCAGGCACCGAAAAATCATTTTCCTAAACGCCAGCTGGGTTTCTGGCTGTTTTTGCTGCTGGTTGTCCCGCTGGCCGTCATGCTTTTTCATTCCAAAGACCCGAAAGAAATTCATGAGTTGAGTTCTTCTCAATTTGAGAAATATCTGCAGGAAGGCCGGATTCAGGAAGTGCAGATTGAAGCGCAGGCCGGCAGCGCAGTTCAAGAAATTCTCGGCACGTATCGCCTTACCGATGTAGCGGAAGGGGCGGATTCAGCCCAGCCTTTTCGGGTGAAAGTATTATATACGGATCAGCTTGATACCCTGATTCGTGAAAAATGTGAACGTCGCGAAGTGAGCGCAGCGAATAATTTTCTGCCGGGGCTTTTGTATTCCCTGTTACCGATTGTTCTGCTGGTGATTTTGCTTTCCTTTGTTTATTCCAGAGCCATGAAGTCGGCTGGGAAAAGTGCGCTTCAGTTTGGCAAGAGCCGTGCCAAGATGCTGAATCCGTCTTTGGAGAAAGTAACTTTTAACGATGTCGTGGGCATTGAAGAAGCCAAGGAGGATGTGCAGGAAATCGTCGAGTACCTGAAGAATCCGACCCGTTTCAAGCGCTTGGGCGGCAGAATTCCCCGCGGAGTGCTGATGGTTGGCCCGCCGGGAACTGGGAAAACGCTGTTGGCGAAAGCGATTGCCGGGGAAGCCGAAGTCCCTTTCTTTTCCATCAGCGGTTCCGATTTTGTCGAAATGTTTGTCGGAGTCGGTGCGAGCCGTGTGCGCGATATGTTTGAGGAAGGCAAGAAATGCGCCCCCTGCCTGATTTTCATCGATGAGATTGATTCGGTCGGGCGTTCCCGGTTTTCCGGCATTGGCGGTGGTCATGATGAACGCGAACAGACACTGAATGCATTGCTGGTGGAGATGGATGGCTTTGAACCCAATTCCGGCGTTATTGTTTTGGCAGCGACAAACCGCCCGGATGTGCTCGACCCCGCGTTGTTACGCCCAGGCCGTTTTGACCGACAAATTGCCATCGATCTGCCGGATTTGCGCGGACGTCTGGCGATTTTGAATGTGCATGCCAAAAAGGTCACCATTGATCCTAATGTCAATATGCGCAAAATTGCCAGAGGAACGCCGGGATTCAGCGGTGCGGACTTGGCCAATCTGATCAATGAAGCCGCTCTGCTGGCGACCCGCCGGAATCTCGATCAAGTCAGCTTGGATGAATTGGAAGAATCCCGCGATAAAGTACGCTGGGGCAAAGAACGCCGCAGCCGGAGAATTGATGAAAAAGATCGCCGGCTCACTGCCTATCATGAAGCCGGTCACGCATTGGTGGGCATGTTCTGCGAAAATGCTCTCCCTTTGCATAAAATTACCATCATTCCCAGAGGAGTCGCGTATCTTGGGGCGACGATGCAGCTGCCCGAACAGGATCAGATTCATCTTTCCCGCAAAGAATTGCTGGATCATATTGCCGTCTGTATCGGCGGACGCTTGGCTGAAGCGTTGATTTTCGACGACATCACCACCGGAGCGTCAATGGATATCTTGCAGGCGACGGAGATCGCCCGTAAGATGGTCTGCCAGTGGGGCATGAGCTCGAAGCTCGGTTTCATCAATTATGCCGGTCACCAGGAACATATCTTTTTGGGACGCGATGTCACGCGTACGGAAGATTTTGGCCAGGAGACGGCTCGAGAGATTGATCTGGAAGTGCGCCAGATCATTGCGGAAGCATATGCCCGGGTAAAAATAATACTGGAAACCAATCTGGAAAAACTCAAGACGTTTGCTGAAACCCTGCTGGAAAAAGAGACGATGAACGCCGAGGAAGTCTATGCTCTGCTGGACATGCCGATGCCGGCCAGTAAACGCAGCAAGCATGATCTGGAAAGTGATCTCGACGAAGATCGTATGACTCCAGCGCAAAGTAAGCCGGAAGAAAACCCAGAGGCAGAGGACAAAGAGCCGGAGGTGAAGCAGCCGGAGGTGAAGCAGCCGGAGGTGAAGCAGCCGGAGGACGCGGATTTGGATCGCTGAGCGGAGGAAACCGGCTGCTGCTGATATATATGGATTATGATGTAATCATTATTGGAGCCGGATTATCCGGGCTGGCGGCAGGCGTACGCTTGACCCATTTTGGACGGAAAGTCCGGCTTTTTGAACGGCATTGTTTCCCTGGTGGCTTGAATTCCTATTATTACCGCCAGGGAGAAGTGATCGATGTCGGACTGCATGCGTTGACCAATTATGTGACCGCCAAAGACCGAAGCGCTCCATTGAATAAAATGCTCCGGCAATTGCGTTTGCGGCGCGAAGACTTACAACTTTGCCCGCAGACCTATTCGCTGATCGAATTCCCCGGCAGACAGCTGAAAATGAGCAATAATTTTGCCGCCTTCAGCGCTGAAATAGCAGAAAAATTTCCAGATCAGGTCGCTGGTTTTGAAAAGCTGGTGGAACGGATTCGGTTTTCGGATTGTTTCATTTCGGAAGCGCCTTTTGCATCCGCCCGTGAGATTGTGGCAGAGTATCTGAGCTCCGAACCCCTGCGCGAGTTCCTTTTTTTGCCTTTGATGTATTATGGGAATCCTCGGGTTGGAGACATGGATTTCAAACAGTTCTGCATCCTGTTTCACAGTATTTTCCTGGAGGGGCTGTCACGTCCCCGGGAGGGCATGAAAAGTTTCATCCAGAAACTTGTGGAACGCATCCGGAAAGCCGGCGGCGAAGTCTCCCTGGGCAATGGCATCATCCAATTGCATGGCGATGAAAAGCAGATCACTTCGGTCACCGACGAAGAAGGCCAGACGCACTACGCAAAAACCTTTATTTCCTGTATTGGAGCAGGGGAAACTGCAGCTCTCTGCCAGCCACCGCCCCCGGAATTGCTGCAGGCAAAACCCGGGCAGATCGGCTTCCTGGAAACCATTTTCAAACTCGCTCAACCGGCGAAAGATTTTGGCTTGCTGGCCTGCACAATTTTCCGGAACCTGCGCCCGGTCTTTCATTATGCCCCACCAGCGAACCCGGTGGATTATGATTGTCAGGTCTATTGCATGCCGGGAAATTATGCCGGCTGCGAGCAGATTCCGGCGGCTTGCCAGTTACGGATGACGCATCTTGCCAATCCCACTTATTGGTTGAATCTTTCCTCCGAGGCCTATCAGCGTGCCAAAAAAGAAGTGCTGGAAAGACAGAAAGAAATATTGTCTGCTTCCTGGCCACGCCTGGTGCCGGCGATTCTCTCAGCCGAGGTGATGACCCCGAAAACCGTTTTGCGTTATACCGGCCATTTGAATGGCAGCATCTACGGCAGTCCGGATAAATTCAGTAGCGGGAAGTGTTCGCGAAACAATCTGTTTCTCTGCGGTACGGATCAGGGCTTGCTGGGAATTGTCGGATCTCTGATCAGCGGCATCTCGGTAGTCAATCGGCATGTTTTCACCTCCACCTGATTTCCTTTCCACGGTAGACCAACTCGCGCTTCAGCTCGGTTCGTAGTATAGCCCGCTTTCTCGTTCCCGTATCCCACTCCCCGCATTTTGCACTCCTCTTAAACAAGGCTGCAAGCCTGAAGGTTTTTGCAGTATGACGTATTATATTAACTAGAATTCAGTCTTTTTCTACGGCCAAAGCGCCGATTTTTTTCTTTGTTTTAAATTGGAGTTATCGAATGGGTTCGGTACGCCGTGTCTTGGTTGAGAAACGCCCGGGGTTCGATATAGAGGCCAAACAACTGCTGGCTGATCTGCGGGAAAATTTGAACCTTAGCAGCCTGCAGGAGTTGCGAATTTTTAAACGCTATGATTTATCCGGAGTCAGCGACAGCGAATATGCCGCTATACGGGATAGCATACTCTCCGAACCAAATTGCGATTCCGTGTACGAAGAACAATTGCCGGAACTCTCTTCTGCTATTTTTGCGGTGGAATATCTGCCCGGTCAATATGATCAGCGTGCGGATTCAGCGGCACAATGTATGCAGTTGCTTACCCGCAAGGAACGCCCGCTGGTGCGCACCGCAACTGTTTATGCTTTGGCCGAAGTTCCGACGGCTGTAGAGCTGCAGAAGATCAAACAATATTTAATCAACCCGGTTGAGAGCAGGGAAGCTGCCCTGACAAAACCCGAAAGTCTGGAAATTCAGGCTGAGACCCCGGATGATGTGGCGATTCTGAGTGGTTTTCTGGAGTTGGATCAAGCTGGTCTTGAAGAGATGACCGCCCGCTTGGGGCTGGCCATGAGCAGTGAAGACCTCGCCTTCTGCCAGAAATATTTTCGTGATGAAGAACAAAGGGAACCCACTTTCACCGAGTTGCGGGTTATCGATACCTATTGGTCCGATCATTGCCGCCACACGACTTTTCAGACTGTGATCGATCAAGTGGAGTTTTCCGATGATCCGCTCACAGCACCGATTCAGGCCGATTATCAACGTTATTTGGAGCTGCGCCGCAGCCTGGGTCGAGAAAACAAAGACCTTTGTTTGATGGATCTTGCTACTATCGGTGCCCGGGAGCTGAAGCGTCAGGGCAAACTGGATAATCTGGATGCCTCTGAAGAGATCAATGCTTGTTCTATCGTTATTGAAGCCGATATCGACGGCCAGCGCGAACCCTGGCTGATCATGTTCAAGAATGAGACCCATAATCATCCGACGGAAATTGAACCCTTTGGCGGCGCCGCAACCTGTCTGGGCGGCGCCATTCGGGACCCACTTTCCGGTCGCTCTTATGTTTACCAGGCCATGCGCATCACCGGCGCCGGCGACCCGCGTACCCCGCTGGCCGAAACGCTGCCCGGAAAACTACCCCAGCGCAAAATCACTCGCAACGCGGCCGCAGGCTATTCTTCCTACGGAAATCAAATCGGCCTGAGCACCGGAAAAGTCAAGGAATATTATCATCCTGGCTTTGTCGCAAAACGCCTCGAACTCGGTGCCGTTATCGCGGCTGCTCCCCAAGCCAATATCCGCCGGGCAAAACCGGAACCCGATGACCTGATTTTGTTGATCGGCGGACGTACTGGGCGGGATGGCTGTGGCGGCGCTACTGGCTCGTCCAAAGCCCATACCGATGAATCTCTGCAAAGCTGCGGTGCAGAAGTACAGAAGGGCAATCCGTTGACTGAACGCAATATCCAGCGTCTTTTCCGGCAGAAGGAATTTGCTCAAATGATAAAGCGCTGCAATGATTTCGGAGCCGGCGGGGTTTGTGTTGCCATTGGCGAGTTGGCGTCCGGTCTGAATGTGGATTTGGACTCGGTGCCTCGTAAATATGAAGGACTCGATGGGACGGAGCTGGCGATTTCGGAATCGCAGGAACGCATGGCTGTCGTGATTGCGCCCGCGGATTTGTCCAGAGCCTTACAGATGGCTCACGCGGAAAATCTGGAAGCCACGCAGGTTGCCCGGGTGACTTCGGAAGCGCGTTTGCGCATGAGCTGGCGCGGCAATACGATTGTCAATCTGACCCGTTCTTTTCTCGATACCAATGGGGTTACTCAGCATGCCCTTGCTAGGGTCAACTGCCCGGATGCCGGGAAAAACCCTTTCCAGGATCGGGAAATTGCAGATCTGAAAACGGCTTGGCTGGAAACTCTCAACGACTTGAATGTCTGTTCCCAGAAAGGCTTGGGTGAGCGTTTTGATGGCTCGATTGGTGCAGCCACTGTGATCAGCCCCTATGGCGGCAAAACCCGTTTGACTCCTAACGAGGCGATGGCAGCAAAACTGCCGATAGCGGGGCAGACCAACACCTGTACGCTGATGAGCCATGGCTATGATCCTGGCCTATGCTCTTGGAGCCCTTATCATGGCGCCCTTTATGCTGTGGTGGAAGCCAATGCCCGGATCGCCGCCGCCGGCGGCGATGTCGAGCAGGTGAGAATGTCTTTTCAAGAGTATTTTGAACGCCTGAACAAAATGCCGGAACGCTGGGGAAAACCCTTGGCGGCTTTATTGGGTGGCTTGCGTGGCCAATTGGAATTCGGTACAGCGGCCATTGGCGGTAAGGATTCGATGTCCGGTACCTTCAATGATCTTTCTGTGCCGCCAACCCTGGTGGCTTTCGCCGTGACGGCAGCTCAGGCCGATCGGGTGATCAGCCCGGAATTCAAAGGGTCGGGCCATGCAGTTGGCATTCTGCCGGTAAAACGCGATGCTTCCTTCCTGCCGGATTTTGCCCAGTTGCGGAATCAATACCGGCAATTGCACGAATGGATACAGGAAGGAGAAGTGTTGGCCGCTCATACCGTCGGATATGGTGGTATTGCCGCTGCTTTATCCAAGATGTGTTTCGGTAATTGGCTGGGGGTGGCGATTGATTCGAATTGGAGCCCTGCTGAACTGTTCTGTCCCGAATATGGCGCCATTATTATTGAATCAACCGAACCGTTGCCCGGTATCGTCCCATTGGGGGCGACTAGCGCGGCTCCCTGTATTATCTGCAATGATATGGTATTGGATCTCCAGGAAGCCGTTGAAACGTGGCAAAAAACCCTCGAGGGAATTTTCCCGACCGTGCTGCCGGAATCCCCGGCAGTGACTTGGCAACCCTGCCGTAAAAAGCGCAAGCAACATGGCAAAACCAAGGTCGCCCGTCCCCGGGTCTTCATCCCGGTTTTCCCAGGCATCAATTGCGAATACGATACCGCCCGGGCTTTCAGCCGGGAGGGCGCCATCGTTCAAAGCGTGATCATCCGAAATCTTTCGGTGAGCGATATTGAAGAATCCGTAGCGGAAATCGTTAAGGCCATTGATCAGGCACAGATCGTCGCCTTTCCCGGCGGTTTTTCCGGTGGTGATGAGCCGGATGGCTCCGGTAAGTTTATTGCGACGACTTTTCGGAATCCCCTGGTTTCGGAAGCGATGAACAGATTGCTCAAGGATCGTGATGGGCTCGTGCTGGGCATCTGCAACGGTTTCCAGGCGCTGATCAAGCTCGGACTGGTGCCCTATGGTGAAATCTGCCCGGCGCTGGCATCGGATGATCCTACTTTGACTTTTAATAGCATTGGCCGCCATGTCGCCACCACTGTAAATACGCTAGTGGTTTCCACCATGTCACCCTGGTTAAGTCGTACGATGGTCGGCGAGGTGCATGCAGTGGCCATTTCCCATGGTGAAGGACGCTTTTATGCCAGCGATCAACAGGTGCAGCAATTGCTTGCCAATGGACAGGTCGCTTTCCAATATGCCAACCTGGATGGAAAACCTGCACAACAAATGCCCTGGAACCCCAATGGCTCCGTCTGTGCCATTGAGGGCATTACCAGCCCGGATGGCAGAGTTCTCGGAAAAATGGGACACAGCGAACGCAGTCTCGATCCGCAGATATCCATCAATATCCCCGGTAATAAAGACCAGGGCATCTTCGCTTCCGGCGTGGAATATTTTCGCTGAAGAGTGGCAGATTACAAGCCCTCCTCCTCCTCGTTTGCATGAATGACAGGCAAAAAAGGGCGTGGTTCAAAAAGGCCTGTTTACTGGTAACAGTTGTGCAGGCAAATTTCAAGCCGTTTTCAAAGATTTCTCAAGTGATTTTGAGAAAGGATTTCGGAGTATGGGGTTTCATTCACAACTATGTTTCTCCTGATTTGAATCAATACCCTCATGCAGGTACTTGAACTATAAACGCTTGCTTGTCTGTTAGCCCCGGAGGGGCGGCCTCATCGTAGCCCCAGGCAACGCCCGGTTGTGTTAGACGCCATCTAAAAGTTCCGGTTTTTCTGCCATCTAAAAGTTCCGGTTTTTGATCAACGCGTGAGGAAACGTGGTGGAAAACCGTAGGATTTCACCGTTATATCTGCCGATGATATAAGGGCAGTATCCGGTTCCGTGAACGGTTCGTTGGGTAACTTGGATTTTCTGTCAGTCTCCGCAAGCACATGGTTAAGCTATACATGCGTT
>Ga0172378_10003997_pt1 | contig 13872 bp, 12 predicted proteins | sample GrowelOW332metaG_FD_119755 | JGI IMG/M metagenome (GOLD analysis project Ga0172378, IMG submission 119755) | Groundwater microbial communities from an aquifer near a municipal landfill in Southern Ontario, Canada - Pumphouse #3_1 metaG | ecosystem: Environmental > Aquatic > Deep subsurface >... | reverse complement strand
TGAATAGCCAATGCCCATTCCTTAATGTAGTTTTTTTTTACTATCTCTTCTTGCGGTGGGTCAATCTTTGCACCCAATAAAGATATTGCCTTGCGGGTCAATCTAACTATCTCCTCCATAAGACCAACTTTCTTTTTCAAGTGAATCTTAATCTCATCTACCGCTCCAAGCAGACTCTTCTTATCGTAGTGCCACTCGTGAGTATTGTCTTTCAATCCGTGCTGTCGGTAGAGGTGATGACATAATTCGTGGGTCAATAATTCGGCAAACCAATACTCAAACTCTCCCGTAAGAGAAGCCCTAACATCGCCTTGGTCGTATATCTGAATGACACTTCTACTATTTACAACGCTGTGCCACCCACCTGCTCCTTGGACTTTAAACTCTGGATAGTGAACTACAATCACATCGGCGTAAGCATACATATAAGACAACATATCAATGTAGCTTCGCTTAATACCGAACTTATCTGGGTAGGTTGGAGTATAAGCTTCTCTACCAATAGCAGTGAAAAAGTAGTCTCTGATTTCTATGTCGCCGCCTATCTGGGACTTCTTGAACTCTTGAAGTGCCTTCTCTAACTTCTTGCGTTGATTTGTGAGAATTACTATTTTCATCTGCTATTTATTATTTAATATATACCTTCTCATATGTTCCCTCAAAGTCTTGTTCTTGCATAATAATCAGGTCTATGTTGTAATGACCCCCTCCCTTTACAACAATGTAGTTACCCTTTTCTAAGGTGTATCCATCGAGACCCCTAAGAGCAAATACTCCACCTAAATCAGCTATTATCACATCAGCAAGCCACTTCAAGCCACTTCCTAATTTCATCTAAATTATCTCCTGTGAATTGTATTGCATCAACTTCTTTTCGAATTAATCTATATTTTTTCATTATTCTTGATAATAAACTATTGATAATTCCAACTCTTTAACAAGCTTTTCAAAGTCCTTTATACCCATATCAGTCCTTAAAAAGTAGTCGGTAAATTGGTCGTCTTTCCCCTTGTAGCCCATATCAATTGCGTAGGTAAGACCATTACAGGTATCACTTTCATAGACAGCTATAACATTATCCATCTCCCCAACATCCCCATTCCCAGTAAAACAATCATTGTAAGGATTGAACCTTCTCTTTTTTAAGGGGACTCTGATTACTAACTGACCTTTCTCTTTGGTTATTTCCATAGTTTTGTTTATTATAATATTTTTATTAAACAAAAGGGGGCAAATGGACTTTAATTTATATGCCGAATAGGTCGGCGACCTTTTCCATTGCCCCTTGTAAAACAATTATTCATAAATCTTGACTGTCATCTCGCTCGGGTCAGCCAACTGAATTGGTCTCAACCATACCAACCCGTGTCTTTTGTGAAACGCACATAATGTTTGCTCGGGCATATTCATTCTACGCAATCTTCCTACTGAATACAAGTCCCCTCCAGGAAAAGCACCATTGGCAATGATGTTGTTGAAGTAGGATAGTCTGTGGTGGTGGGCTATTAACATATAGTCTGCCTTTTCATTAAAGAGATTCAACATTGCCGTGATGTTATTCCGCTCTCTGTCAGCTCCGTAATAGGGATACCCTGCCCAGCCCCTAACAGTATCTCCGTGTTCCAACCATAAATTATGATTTTCCACCCTGACAATCATATGCTGTGCCTCGGTGTATTCAATCGATACCCCCTTAACACCTTTGAATCGTTGCTGGACAAAATGATAAAGCATCAAATCAAAGTTCTCTTGCGGTGGGGCATCGGTCGGGCTACGAGTCAATCTGCCGTGGTTGCCATACACTCCATAAAATCTAATCTTCTCAAAGTGTCCCGACAACAATACAATAAAATCTGATACCAATTCCACCCCTTCAATCACCTGCTTTACTACCCCGAACTCAATGTTAGATTGCTGATTACCTCGCATAATTGAGCCGTCAACCATATCTCCAAGGCAAGCAATGACCAGTTCCTTCGGCTTGTTAGGATGATATTCCCTTACCCTGATAATCGTTTGGGCTAATCCCTCTACTCTTTCTTTGGCGATAGCGGGGCTGTATTCTGACAATCCTCCGACCTCTATCGCTCTCACCAATTGTCCAAGATGCAGGTCTGAAAAAAGTAATACCCAAGTCTCATTTGCCAGCTGTCCTTTCTTGATTATGGGAGGAGTCAACCGTTGCAATTTCGGCAACACTTGGACTACTTCTTGGGCGATGTCCTTAATGTTTCGAAGAAGCTCTTTTTCCTTTTCCGCCTTTGTTTTAGACTTTAAGGGTATGGAGGTCATCTTTGTGTCAATCTCGCCTCCCAGACCCCTTTCTGTGCCTCCTACGGCGTCTCCAGTGTCCCTATGAACATTGTTATAGTGTCTTCTGAAGCCACTTCTGAAAGCAAAGTCTTGCTGACAGATAGGACAAATGTGCCTGCCGTTTACAACTTCCGTATTTGGATATTGTTTCATCTTCTTTCACCTCCTTTTAAGAAATCATTTATTGTTATTGCGTGGTCATCAACATAGCCCACTCCCGCAGGTATCTTAATATTAGAGATTGCGTGGTAATAGACATTATGTTTTCGCAGCCATTTGATTGTCGCAGGAATTAACTCATCTTGCCTCGCAGTCCAAATTATTATCCAGTAACGACCAGCCAGCGAATTAACCTTATCAATCACCTCTTGACTTGGCTCGGCATTCAGACACTCTTCTTCTGTCCAACAGACATTCTTGGTAAGTGTTCCGTCCATATCAATTAAATATACTTTTGCCATTATTTCACCTCCTGAATAATTGTCTATTTGAAAGAACTCTTATTTACTTTCCCCCAGCAGTATCTCAATCAACACCGAATAGACCTCAATGTCTCGCAGTCTTTCAGCCAACCCTTCCACTTTCATCTCTTTGCCAGTCCCAATCGCATTCATAAAACAATCAAATTGTTTGAGCATATAAAAAATAGCCACCAATACTTTGGTGTCTATCGGTGCTGTTCTTAAATTATACTTATCAACTAAATCGGCTACTCTTTCAAAGTTACCCAACGGTCTATCACTCTCTGCGTAATCGTGGTTCTTGTCCGAGTGGAGTTGAGCCATCTCTTCTAAGATTTGGTAGAACTTTGGGTGTCCGTGTTTCTTCATAGTTTATTTAAACTTATTTAAATATATTCAAAGTTTAGTTATTATCTCTGAATATGACCTAATCATATTCTAACTTATATGGTTTGGAAAAGTCAAGAGCAGTTATCCACAACTGGTATGTGCAGTTTATGCACAGACCATTATTTTAATCTGCCCTTAATCTCACCCAGTAGCTCAATCATCCTTGCGTTGCCATTGTTGATTGCTTGGACGATGTCCCTGTCGCCGTCTCTTATGGCTTCGGTAATCTCGTGAAGGTGGTTGCTATTCATCAACTTTAATTCGTCTAACAACTCACGGTTGGTCTTGTCCAGTATTGCTTCACCGTTACGGGTTTTGAGCCACGCAAATATCTCCTTAATCATAAGGGTTACAACGATGACGATTGCTCCTAGTGCTGTTATGTCGGTGTAGTTCATAGTATGTATTGTAGCTTATCGTTAAGTCTTCTTGCCGCTTCTTCTGTTAATACATTTTTGTCGATTAATTCTTGTAAGTATTCGGCGATTTCTGTATTGGAAGCTCCCCTCTGTTTCATTCGCTCTATGTAGTATGTGATAACCTCAACCCTAGTGTCAACATCTTGAACAGATGATAGTCCCTGAACACTCTCAACTACTTTTGCCCTTTCAGCTATAGCTTCCATCATTTCGGGTGTTAGTTCATCTCCAAGCATATTAAGATAATTGCGTCGCTCTGTAGCAGTTTTAAGTATTCTAAGATTCATCACAATCTCTTTTGCTCTTTCGGTAAAAACTGCTCTTTCAGTTTTAACATCTTTCTCTATCTCACGGATTAACTTCTTTTCTTCATCAGTTGCAGCAGTTATTCTCTGTCTCATAAATCTTCTGATAACTGGTATTTCGGTTAGTGTCTCGTGAGGAGTATCAGTTACACTTACTTGCTTTCCTCTCTTGACGTTGTATATCATATCAATTCCCTTTATTATTGCCTCTGGCATTGAGCCAAACACGGTTGAGTAGTAGTCCATCATCGCTGGGGATAGATTGGCAAACTCGGCAAACCCACTACGATAAACTGACTTAGGTATTCTCTTGTATATCTCTGGTGTTCTATCAGTATATTGCATCTCTCGGTGTAAGTCTTGCTTGCTGCGCGGAACAATCTCTGTGTCATAGAACGGGTCTTTACCTGCTGACGCACCTACAAAGAGATGACCATAGAAGCCTAGTGACGAGGCAAGAGATAATGCGAAGTTTTGCCTTGAAAACAATCCAAAGTCCACTGGTGAAATGGAGCCAAACATATCAACTAACATCTCACTAACACCTCTACTATCTAACCCATCTTGAGTCTCTAACCAGTGTTGTAATGGTGATGATACTAATGTCTGCGCTTCACCTTTTTTAAATGTCATCATTTGCGGGACAACAATATCTTCTCCTGTATAAGGGTTAATGGCTGGTATCTCATTTGTCATTACTATCCAGTATCGTTCCTTGAGTGCAGGATTAACGTATTTGAAGCTTTCAAATCTTCGGTTGTGTTGATGTAAAAGCATTGTCGGCAACACAGACGTAGTCATCATAACCTCTGAAAACCTTTCTGGACTATTTAACATTGCCTTGGGAATAGCCGCCATACCTTGTATATTGGCGTTTAAGAACGGTATTGCTTGGTTGGGTATTCTCATCCATTCTCCCATAACAGCAAAGTCAATGGTCATATCTCTTGAGGCAAATACGGCATCCTTTGGGGACAGCCCTGCCAGCAATGCTTCTGCTACTCCAGCCTTCCTTGTGGACATCTCGACAAAGTCATTGAGTTCTTTGACTGCTCTTAACGGATTCCATTCTTTAGCCAAATCCATTGTTGATTTTTTAATAATCCCTGCGTCTTTTAAGATACTGGTTACAGCTCGGTCGCCTTTATCAAAGATTGACGCACCGAAACCTCCCTTGCTATAAATAGCATCTAACTCCTTAGACGAGTATTGCCGAGCAATGTCAGGGTCAAAGCCATATCTCTGGGTTAAGTCCTCAATAATAGCACCGTTGAGAGAAGCAGATGTTTGCGAGTCTCTTAGCTTATTCGTTGCGGTAAACTCTATATTATAGGTGGTCGCTCCCCCCTTCAGAACCTTATTAGGATACATAAGTCCCTTCCAAAATGCTGGTGTCGGTATAATATCTGTGCCTTTAATAGCACTAGCGAGGTTTTTGGGGACAATCCATTCTTCTTTAATACCATCTACAAAGAAGCTGATTGTTTCCTCGCCTCTGCCAACCTTAATTGCCGCCAATCTCTGAGCTTCTTCCCATAATTCGCTTCTTTGAGCACCAATCTGTTTTTCTAAATCAGAAAAGAACTTTACCGCGTCTTCAGTTGATGCTTTATCTATATTTTTGAGTATATCTATTTGTGAAGCCGCCTTATCTTTTAGCGTCGCAACCTTAGAAACATAATCAGCATCAGTCCCTATGAGTTTTTCTGTCAATTTAATCTCGTCTTCTATCTTCTGGATTCTATTAAGAATCTTTGTATCTGCTCTCTTAGATATACTGAGTTGAGACTTAGTTACTTTTAATTCTTCCTTGAGGATACTCATCTCACTGAATATCTCTCTTCTTCTCTTAACGTTTTCTGCTGTTTGGACTGCCTTTGCATCAGGAATAACCCCATACTCTTTATGTGCATCTATTAGATTGCCCAACAAGAGATTCTTCTGCTTTACCTTCTCTAACATAACTGTCCTACCTACAAGTGCTTCATAGGGGTCTTTAATTTTCTTTAGAGAGCCAATTGCCTCGTGGACACCCTTATTGGTTAGATTAAAGTTTTCAGACCCGACTCCGATGAACCTTCTTTCAATCTCATCAACAATGACATCGTGAGGTATGTAGTTGGGATGAACTCTTAGCATATTTGCGATTTGTGCGTCATCAATCAATCCAGCAGCTTTCATTTCTAACAATTCTCGTGTTGTGTAGTCTCTTACAAATGACTTGATTTCATTTATGCTATCATAGAGCCCTTCATTACGTGTGTGAATAAGCATATCTATCAGTTCACTCTCTAACTGTTTAACAGTTTTGCCAGTGGGGACATCCATTCCAGCACTAGCTCTATCAAGATTACTCAATATATTCATATAACCCTTAGCGTATTCTCTCTCTTCTGGGGTGTATTGTAAGAGGAATCCTTTGAGCTCTTTAGTCTTCTCTGCTGATATTCCATCTGCGTAATCATTTAGTATTCTGACATCTCGGTAAACCTTTTCTTGCTCTGATAATGGTGCACCTTTTATTTCATAAATGTCATCTTCTACTCTTCTGATTGGGTGAAATCTATCAAGGGTTTTTTGCCTAAGCGTATGTCTCGATTCGAGAATATCTAATCCTACTTTGGCAACCTTCTGTTTAAAAGTGGGTTCTGTTTTTATGCCCTCTAAAGACCTCTCAAGTATATTGCTTGGCTCTACTTTGCCATCAACTATCTTTCTTAGATTTGCCTCTGCTTTCTCTACATATTCTTGTGCAAATGGGGAGGTTACAGAATAGGCGAACTTAGCTGCATCAGCAACTGCCAATATCCCTCCTGCTACAAGTGCTCCCACCTTGGCACCCTTAATGGTTTCTTCCACAACCTGCTCTGGCGTTCTATCTGGTATCTTACCTGCCGTTAGCCCTGAAAAACCTCCACCTATAACAGCACTCTTACCCATTGCCTTGCCATACCTTTTTGCTTGTGCAATAAGTTTGGTCTTGGTTGCTTTAGCGGTTTCAATCCAAAACTCTTTTGTTACTGGTTGAGATAGTGTCTCTCTAATAACATCAGCCGTTAGTTTTTTAGCTGCTGCCTTTTGGACTATTGGCGGGGCAATCTTAACCTTTTTAAACGAAGCACCTGACGGATAATATGATTTATAAGCAAGTGCGGCGGTCAAAGCCAATTCTCCTGCCGCTGATAATACTTGAGCTGTATCTGGTGCCGAGTCTAACTCTTCCTGTATTATAACCGAGAGATTGTCTTCGGTTGTTATCTTTAATATGTTTAAGAGGTTTTTTTCTCTGTCTTTATCACCATCTCTTCGTGCGGCGTTTATCTCTTCAAGTAATTTATTTTGCGTTGCGATTTTCCTTTCTTGGTCTTCTGCCGCAACCTTGGTAAGTTGTTTTACACCTACACCCTTAGCCCATCCTCTACCAAGTATTTCAGCTGAGCCAAAAACGGGTATAGTTTCCTTATTCATCCAGACTTTAGGGTCTTTTATATCGGCGGGAGAGAATACTGATTTTACCTCATCTTCAGCTCTGGCTAAGACCTCATCATCCATTGTTGCTTGTAATGCTCTGACTAGTGCCTCTTCTTTTCCTTCGTCGCCTTCTCTTCTCGCCTCGTGAAGTTGGTCCACTATCTTATCCTGCAACTGTCTCTTGGCTTCTATATCTTTTTCTGCAATACCTATCATTTCTTTAGCACTAAAGCTTCTTGTAAGTGAACTAAAGAACTTTTTTTGAGACCTCTGGGTTCTTTCGTATTCCTTCATAGCAGTCTCATATTCTTTCATTGCCTCGTCGTATTTCTCTTGAATGTATCTTGCCGTTCTTAAATCAAAGAAAACCTCCTTCTGTTCAGGGGTGAAGTCTTTTTTGAGTATAGATTGTTCTGGGATATTGTCTCCAAAGACCTTGAGACCAGCATCATCGGGCAACAGCTCAACACTAAAACCCTTCATTGCCTCGGACTCTTCTTTAGATACAAGCTTTGACCCAAGACCGCCAGTGCTCTTGATTATTGATGGTTCCACTATCCTTTGAAAGGAGCCCAATTTAGAAGACCTATCTTCAGGGCGACCACCAGCTTTCTTGGCAATCTCTTCAATCCTACTTGTGCCTGTAATAGATTTAGCAGTGCCAATACTAGAGGCAGCCCTATCAGCAAGGGTTTTCTTCTCTTCTTTTGGGACTAATTTATCTCTTAATGCCATTAATCTCCAAAGTTAATAATAACTCCTCCTCTTTCTTTTTGTAGCTCATTTTGAACTTTATCTATTTTCTCTTGTTCTTCTGGTGTCCATTTCTCTCCTTCAGGCAAAACAAGGTCTCCTCTTAAAAAACTCATTGCATCTATCACATCTTCTTCATTAACGCCTTGTGCATTCATACGATTAATGAAGTCATCGGTCAGCCCATAAGGATAAACTATTTTGTCCTTTCTGGTTAGCCAATCTGCTAGTGTGCCTGGTTTTCCTGCTAACTCCCATTCAAGGACAGACGTTGGAGTTGCTTCTGCTCCCCTTGCAAGAAACTCAACTGCACCAGTAGTCTTGTCTATCCTGTAAATGTCTCTTCCTGCTTGGGTTATCTGCCAGCTTGGCTCCTCTGGTAGTTGAGCAATCTTAGTCATTGCCTCAGCAAATGTTATCTTAGATAATTCCTCATCTGTTAATTCAACGAATGCTTGCGGGAACTTCAACATAAGTTCTTTAACGTCATCTGTTGGTTGTGTTCCAAGGTATGTGAATAATTTATTACTTGCGTTTTCTAGTGTGTCCTTAAAAGATATTCCTGCTTGCGGGTAGCTTATTCCCATATTCAGTATTGCTTCCATATCTGCTCTTTCTTGTTTCAGTCTGTTTTCCCAATAATTTTTACTATCAGTTAGGTTGCGTTGAAACTCTGTGTCTAACATTCCAAGCTCATCGCTATTCATATCTATAAACATAGCCAATCTATTTAGCTCTAATTCGGTATCATAGGTATATGCATTCACAATGTCTCCAATAAGCCCTCTGGCTTGAGATATAAGCCCCTGAGAGGCTTCTAAGAAGGCACTCTCGGCTCCTAATTGAGCTGATAATGAGTTAATACGCCTATCATATGCATCGGCTATTCTTGCTTGTTCTCGTGAGACGAAAGCACTTGATATTCCTTGTGCTTCTATTGCGGCTAAAGCATTTTCTCTTTTGCTCTGTAAGTCAATGATAGTTGCTTGTGTTTGTCTGATATTGGATAGCACTAAGTCCTGCTCTTTGAGATGTTGTTCTACTCCGTATTTTTCTTGCTCGGCTCTTAGTATATCTTCTGCTGGTTTTCTCTTTGTGAAGAAGTCGGCTAGCCTGTCTTTTAGTGATTTGCGTTCGGCTTTTACTTCTTCTAATTCAGCTTGTGTTTTTTCCATTTCAGCTTGTCTATCTATCTCTCTTTGCTCAAGCCACTCTGTTGATGTTTGCGATAATATGTTTTGTGAAGACTCGGGAATAAGAGTATTAGCCGTTTCTTCTGGAAAGGTTAATTTGGGAGCTTCTTCTACTGGGGTTAGGAATTGTTGAGCCAATGACCCATAGACAATATCACCCTCTGGAGTTTTTGCTCCGATAGCTCCTGTTGTTGGATGTCTCAATTCCTCTTCTTTATATTTCCACTCCATATTTGTTTATTGGTTTAGGTATTAAAATTGGTGGTTTCATGTTAACTTAATTTTAGTGTTTGCCCGTCAAGCCATAATACTTCTTCTTCGCTTGGTTTTGATTTTGGTAATTTGTCTTTGTCTATTGTTATCATAGGAGCACTTAAATCCATTCTGTCCTTGGTGATAAGTATTCCAGCTGTCATTATGCCATCTATCATATGAGATATTTGGGCTGCCCCTTTTTCATTTGTGCCCGTAATCAAGATAGCTTCACCCCTGCCATAATCTTTCTCACTCATCCCAAGAGCGTGAGCGGTGCTTAAAACACTTATCTGGGGGACAGCGCCCTCTATGCTAGTCTTACCATCTGGAAGTGTTTTAATATCCTCATCTTTTAATAGTATAACCTGAAAAATACCATTGTTTAATATTCCTTCTGCTGTGTCTTTGTATTTGGCGTGAATGGCTACGGTATTTGTCTCATAATCGCCTTCAGCAGATGCCGAGCCAATGAATATGTGGTTGAGATTTTTGGGGTCTTTGTCGTTATAAAACATTGCCATAACTCCGTCTCTATCTTCTTGGCTTCTTCCTTTTACCTTTCCTACTCTTCCTTTGATATTGAATGTTTTGCGTAGAACTATCTCCCCTTTATCAGAGCGGATAGATTCATCATAAGCTGATAGTCTTGATGATATTTCTTTTGATACATCTTCTTTGCTGGTTTTCTCTTCAAGCTTGCGTTCCAAGTCCTCAATCCTTGATTCTAATTGCCGAACCAAGTTTTGATAATCCTTTGTTATGGTTTCCTCTTTAAACATCGTAATCTATTGTTATTGGAAATGTTACTGGTATTTGGTTCTTACAATCCCATTCAATCTCTATAAAACAGTTAGATACACCTTCTCTTCTGGGATTGATTGTTATTACTCTGTTTCTGTATGTGTCTTCGATTATCTCATATGGTGTGCTTCTGCTCTCATTATCATAATACAATGTTACAATGATTTTGTCATCTTTTGTCAAATCGGCACCAAGTGGAATTGTTATTTCATTTATCTCAAATGTCTTTCCAAAGCTCAATAACTCACTTCTCCACAATGACTTGTATCTACCACCTCTTTGATATATTCCTCCGCTATCAGCAACATATCTATCAACAGCACTTATCTGATTGTTGGTAATTAAGATGTTGTGTAGCCCGCCATATCCAGTCTTTGACCCGTAAGCTAACAGACAACCACTTTCATAAGGATATGTGCGTTTTGAGCCCCAGACTATTCTACTATCTATCGACTTGACAGAACTCTGTAAAGGTGGTGTGCCATTATCTATGTATGATAGTTGTTCCAATGCTTCGCCTCCTATGTAGTAATTTAGCGAGTATCCATTATCTCCACCAAATACTATCAGTGAACCTAAGTGATTAAGTAGTGCTGTGGCTCTTTGGTATGGCAGTAAAACTTCTTTATATGTGTTGGCGGACACCGCATCCCATAAGAGTAGCTTAGCGAAGCTGTTCTTTTTTGTTGCCAGAATTGCTATGTCGTCTCCATATGAGCTACTTGTTATTGGCTTATAGTTGTCTCCTATGTGTAGTGATGTTTTGTCTATTAGTGCCGTGCCGCCTCCTTGTATAACTTTTGTGGCAATTCCACTGCCTTGGGTTATTCCCGTTATTTCTTCTCCTTCAATGAAGCTACCACTTATTGGGCTGACTATTAAACTACCCTTTCCTGCCGTGAAAACCTTTATCTCTATTGCGTCAATTCCGATATAAAATGCTACCCCGCTTGCTGACCCTCTAAGTGTCTGTTCTACACGAGTAATCCCAAATCCACTATTATTTACCACTTGCGGAGTTAGTTCTAATTTATCTTCTGGTATTATCAGGTCATCTTTGCCACCTGTTGAATACCATTCCAGACTCTCTGTGGTTGGCTTAATCTGTCTAAAAGCACCTGAAATAGGTATGCTTCCAGTAGATAGATTGAAGGATAAACTTCCCCCACTATCATAATTTCTCATTGCCTTGATGCGTATCTCAACGCCTGAAATTGTTTTATATACTGGAACGTTAAATCCAAAATGATGCCAATTGGTCGAGCATTGTTCTGCTTGGTCTAACTTATCACCCTTAGCTACTTGTCCGTCTTCTGTATATGCTTTGTTTGCGTCAATCCAGTTGACAGTTCCTGTGCCAGACACAGAGTGAGATGATGGATTTCCTTTATAAATCTCTGCCTTTTCTTCTAAATTAACAGCGGTTACCACACCCATTGCCCCAGAGTTCTTGCCCTTAACTACTTCTCCTATAACAAAGTCTTCTGATATTCTATCAAACCTTATCTCATCTTGCGTTTTTACCTTATGCATTCCGCCCACCCTGTTGTAGTCGCAAACATATAATGCTCCGTCTTTATGAGAATACATCTGATGATTTGGTATTTGTAAGTCTCCGATAACATCTCCTTCGCAATTACCCAGCGGACCCACTCCTTGCTCTCCCCACCAAGCATACTCCATTTGCGGATTATCATTCATTGGTCCATATCTGTGTATCTCCTTATCTGATGCGATGTAGTAGTAGTTGTTGTAGTGTCTTAATCCATTGCCGCAAGAAGTCTCTTTGGCGTAAACCTTGAAAGCAAATGTTCCATTTTGGTCTATCCAATCAATTGTTACACCTAATTTACCCGTAAGGGATTTGCCCTCTTTTGATAATAGGTGCCAGTTTATATCCCCATCAAATCCAGTCCCCTCTCTGCTCTTATCAACTACAACAATCATATAATCCTCGTTTGTATCAAGTGATGTCTCTACGTCTATCCAACGGGGTTCTACACTTAATAGGTTAACTTCTTTGCGGATTATTGGCTCTCCTGTTGGTCGATTATCTTCTGATTTGTATAACTCAATTACTGCCGTTCTATTTGTAGCTATCGCCGATAAATAAACACTAAAACCTGTAACCTCTTCATCTGACACTCTAAAAGGTTGTGCCATTCGGTTATTGTTCATTGTGTCTTCTGTTGGTTTGCCTCCCCCAGCGCTTACTCTGTAATATTTGTCTGTAATTATCTCTATTGCCTCGCCGTAATCTGACTCGTATATCCTGCCGAACTCACCTTTGGCAGTGTAAAAGTAGATGTCGTCATTAACATCATTGCCTTCAAACCATAAGACATCCTTTAAATCAGCTACTTTCTCTGAATTGGTCGGCATTATTGCCCCGCTCAATCTCTCATTAACCTTCTCGTCTGGGTCAATGGCACAACTACCAAGATAGGAACCTTCTTGATTTCTGTGATAAGACGATGCTATTCCACCGAATATAGATTGTATGTGATGTTTCATTCGTGTAGGTCTTTATACTTCCAAATTGTGCGTGATTTCTCTTTAAATCCCCATTCTGTTTTACTCTTGGGTTTCCATTTCCAGTCTTCTATTATGTGCCACCTGACTTTAAATGATTTATACACGTATTGCCAAATATTCCAACTGACTGACAATACTTTAAGAACCGCCTGATATATTATCCAACTGACTTTTAGTGTCTTTTCTACAAATGCGTTGATATTGTATCGGACAATGAATGTCTTCTCGTAAAGGGTGTTGATGTTCCATCTGATTTTTAGTGTGCGGGTTACGAATTGAACTATGTCCCACCGCACTTGTAATAGTTTCTCCACAAAGTTATTGATATTCCACTTAATAGTGAAATCCCTCTGTGCCTCCTGATAGATATTCCACCTGACCTTCAATCCACCAATCACCGCACCAATGATACTCCACGCAATCTTGAATGTCTTAATAACACACTGATTGATTGCCCACCTGACCTTATGCCCCGCAATAACAAAGTGGTTTATCACCCACCTGACAGACAACTTCTTACTAACAAAGTTATTGATGTTGTAGCGAAGAGCGAGGATTCTCTCAATTATTCTCTTCCCCGATACCCTCCCCCCCCAACTTGCTCCTCCGTATGTGTGTCCTGATAGCATTGTTGCATTTATGGGTTCAGTAATACGACATCGTCTGGGTCTTGGATTTTATTTATATACAAAAACCCTCCCTCGGAAGTTTTTTCCTTCCAGTCATCTAAATCATCTGGGTCTATGACATAACCTTTAAGGTATCCTATTCTATCAGATGAAATACCTAAATTGGTGCTGCTGTTATGCAGATAACCAGGCTTGGGAAGTATTAGAGTCTCGAGGGCTGTGCAGCCTTGGGCGTAGCAAAACATAAAGCCAGTGACAACACTCTCAAGCAGTGGGAACTCTGGGACAGAGAGAGTCTCGAGGGCTGTGCAGTTACAGGCGTAGTAAGCCATAAAGTAAGTGCCAAC
>Ga0172378_10003996_pt1 | contig 13875 bp, 15 predicted proteins | sample GrowelOW332metaG_FD_119755 | JGI IMG/M metagenome (GOLD analysis project Ga0172378, IMG submission 119755) | Groundwater microbial communities from an aquifer near a municipal landfill in Southern Ontario, Canada - Pumphouse #3_1 metaG | ecosystem: Environmental > Aquatic > Deep subsurface >... | reverse complement strand
TAAGAGTCAGAAAAAAGATATTTACTAAAAATGAAAATTATTTACTTGAGGAAATTGATAACAATGCGAATGTTACTATAAAATTTCCTACGGATGCTACAACCGGATTAAATTTAGATATTTCAAATGGCACTATGAAAATATCAGTAGGAAAGGATGCATCTATCATTTCTACGGATCAGATGTTAATTAAAGCGGATGGTAAAAGCACTGCAACATTTGGAGGGTATCTAACTAAATTAGGAATTGATGCACAACATCCTCTTATATTTGGGGATGATTTTGTTAAATATTTACTTCAGTTCTTAATTGAAGCGTCCGTACACACGCATCCAGGAACTACGCCTAGTCCAAACATGGCTACAGCTTGTACAAATCTTGCATCCGCATTACCAAATGTGGTTAGTCGTAACGTTACTTGTGAATAAGGAGTTTATAAATGGCAAAGGATTATCCAATTTCTACGCAGGCAGGACTAACAGAGGATCAAAAATCTTCTATGAATGTTCCAAGTCAGGTATATTCAGATCTAGTATATACAGAGGCAACTCCAAAGTCAGGAGTAGTAACTCAACAAACATTAATATCTAACAATATTAGAAAAGCAATCGTTGATTATGAAAATGCAAAATCCAAAGCTAGTATGAAAAATTCAAAGGCTTTGGATGCTTGCGTAAAAGATTTTGCAGAAAGCCTAGCTAAGGTTTTTGTAAATGCTCTTCAGGCTCAAGCAATTACGGTTAGCACTATTGTAACTACTACGGCAATAACAGGTTTAATACAGGTTCAAGGATCTCCTACGGCACAGGCGAATGTTGTTCCAATTATAATACCTGGTACAGGATCAGCTACTCCAGCTCAGGTTGATGTTAAATGACCACTTCTTTTAAATATGACTTTTTGAAAACACATCAAAGAACATCCTTAACTAACATACACAAAAAAGTAATTTACTTTCTACAGAAAAAGGTTTGCATTGATATAGAAAAAGAGTTTAATCCATATTCGGCAGACATCTATGTACCATCATTAAATGTTGTTGTGGAATGTGATGGAGGTAAATGGCATAACTTTCCATTAGGTAGTGACAGGGATAGAAAAAGAGATGATCTCATAGTAAAAAAGTATGGTGTTAAAAGAGTGTATAGAATATGGGATAGGGACATAAAGAAAAATTGCAAGCTGAACTTAATACTTGATGGAATATTACAAGATAATCTAGTTAACAAATTATCAAAGAATGATACTTTAATATTGGTTATAGGAGAAAAGCATTATAAAGGTGTTGTTAAAAAAGCAAACAAACTTGACTATGCAGTATCTGTTCCATCATTAAATAGAAAGATTATCATTGACAGAAATGGATTATTCAAAATTGATGGAGCATGGTATCGTTGTTACAAATTAACAAAAATTACTGCAATGCCTCTGTGGTGTTCATCTGTTTCTTCTGTGATTGAAAAGACACTTAAAAATAAAACAATACCAGAATGTGAAGAAATAATAAACTCTATTAAGAAATTTATATCAGAAAAGGAGAACTAATGTTACTAAATCCAATTTATAGAAAACCAATGGTATGTGAATTAGTAGGATCACAAAAGTGTGTAGATTATATACAAGGTCTAATAGTAAGGAAAAGAATAAATAAAATAGTATATGTTAGTGTATCCTCTTCTGGAATATCAATACTATCAGACTCTCTTGAACCTATTTTTATTGAAAATGGATCTCTTGTATTTGTTCAGGATAAAGAATTTCAATACGTTAATAAAAAGGATGTAGACGATTTTATTTCTTTTTTCCAAGTGTTAACAGATGATACAAAGTTATTACCTAAGATAAAATTGAATAAGGAAAAAGAAAACTTCGTTTGCCCTGTATGTGGGTTCTTACAAACAACTAAGTTTACTTCATGTCCTTCATGTGGTGCAACTGAATTAAGCTGTATAGAAAAAGAAAAATCTTTTAATCCTATTAGTAGGAAAATTAAAAAATGAAAGGAAGATGTAAACGATCAAGGAGAAGCTATTTAGAGGATGAAAATGGAAATCTAGTAACTGTACCAAAAATAAGAAAGAAACAAAAAACAACTTTAACTAGACCTCATAGAGTTGGTATTCGTATATGTGAATCTCTAGGATTAAATTGGGAAGTAGAAGTAAAATTCGGAAGGTACAGTGTAGATATTTATCTTAAAGATTACAACGTGGCAGTTGAAATAGATGGAGACTATTGGCATAATCTCCCTGGTGTTCCAGAAAAAGACGCAAAGAGAGATATGTTATTAAAGAGTAAATACAACATAACAACTTTACGCTTTAAGGAAAGTGAGTTGTATGCTAATCCGCACATGATGGAGGCGTCTCTTGCCTCAATAATGAAAAATGTAAAATAGACTTGTTGAATCAAGGAATATAAAAATGCTAGGTAAAGTAAACTTTGAAGTAGAGTATCCTAAAAATTGGAATAAGCCAGGTAAAGTAAAATGCCTTTCGTTTAATAGAACACTTAAACTTATTAAATATCTTCGTCATAAACATAAGGGATATGTATCATTAGATACTGAAACAGAGGATCTTGGAAAAAAGTATAATAGATTAGTTTCTGTGCAAATTGGAATTGATGACACTACAGGCTATGTAATTATCCTAGATAAGCCTTTAGTTGCATTTACATCTGAACAGGTAGCCACAGTAAAGAAAAAGTTAAAAGCATTGTTTGAGGATGATAGTACCGGAATAACATGGATAATGCATAATGCGCAATTTGATATTTGCCAATTATGCAATCAATTAAATGTTTCAATGATGGGAAGGCCAGTCATTGATACACAATTATTTGTTCATCTGCTTGATGAGAATAGAGTTCCAATGCACGTTTCGGCTGCATTAAAATCTTTGTGCGTTGAATTTTTTAATTTTACTCATTATGATAAAGAGGCAATAGAGGCGAGAGGATCAGGAAATTTATTGCTATTGCCAATAGATAAATTTATAGAATATTCTGGAATGGATGCATACGTCACATTTAGAATGTTCTTATATCTAAAGAAAGTGGCAAAGAAATATGATTACTGGGAAAAAGCAAGATCTCTTTTGGTATATCTAATATCTAGAGCCTGTAATATGTTTTCGTGGGTATCTAGTAATGGATTTTATGTAGATCGAAAACATTTAATGCATTTACTATCTAAGGATAGTCCTATTATTCATAGACTAGCAGAAATAAATGAATATTATAGACATAATAAAAAGATTATTGCAGTTAATGAAGAACTTTACTATGAAATTAATCATGGTGTGAGATCAACTTTCGGTGCTTCCGTTCCTTGGATATTTGATATGAATAAAGCAAAATGTCATAATGCTTTATTCTTTACCTCTAAGAATGGATATATGCTAGATTTACCTATGGTTAAAGGTAAACAGAAAGTAACTGTAGGTAAAGAATTTCAAAAGTTGTATAGATCAAAAATAAAATGCGTAAGACTATTTCAAGAATATCAAGAATTAAAGAAATTAAAGAATTCTTATTTGGATTCGATATGGAAATCACTTTTAAATAGTGAAGATTCTAAAGATGGAAGAGTAAGATGTAATTTTGTTGTTGATGGCACGGTTACAGGTAGAGTTTCAAGTAAAAATCCAAACCTCCAGCAGGTACCTCGTTCGGACTCCTATGTTAAAAAGCAGGTAAAATGTATTTATACCGCTGGGCCTTCTGATGATCCAAATGATCCAAATGTATTACTTCAAGCTGACTTTTGTGCTAATGAAGTAAGATTCTGGGCTGCAATATCTTCCGATCCTTATCTATGTCAATTGTTTAGTGATTCATTCTTAAAAGGAATGCAATTCAGAAAAGATCCTACAAATAAAAAGATTGAGGAAGAGGCGCATCTAAAAGGTGATATTCATAAACAGACTGCTGGACTAATGTATGATGTTACTTTGAAGGATGTAACTAAATCATTACGTCAAGAGGCTAAAACTCTTTCTTTGGGCATTATGTACCAAAGAGGTGTAGCTTCTGTTGCGGCACAGCTTGGAATATCTAAAGAAGAGGCACAGAAAAAGTTTGATAAATTCTTTGAGAAATTCGGAGTAGGTGTAGAGTGGTCTGAAAGAATGAAAATGGAGGCTATGAAAAATGGTTTTGTTATTTCTCCATTAGGTAGAATGAGAAGACTAGGTGACTTTATTCAAAAAGGTAATGCATTTCTTAAACAGGCTAAAGATTATCCTAGAGGTGATGAAAAGGGTAAGTCATTGTGGAAGCTTGGAAATTCATTTATATCTAGAGCACAAAGACAAGCTGTTAATTCCCCTGTTCAAGGATTAGCCTCTGATCTAGCCTTAATGTCTTGTTCTTTGTTACACAGATACATAATTAAGAATAACAAACAGTGGAAAATTGTAAATACAGTTCATGACTCAGTTGTTATGGAAATGAAAGCGTCACAGGTTAAAGAAGCGGCAAAAGTAATTAGAGAATTGTTTACTGTTAAAAACATAAAGTACGCTGAAAAATATTTTTCATGGAAAATGCCAACTCATATAGATATAGATTTTGAAATTAGTCAAGGAAGGGCATGGAAGTGTAAAAAATGTGGTCAGTTAGTAAACTACTGGAAAGATTCTTGTGACAACAAAGTAAAACAAGAAGATGGAACAGAAAAAACATGTGGGTGCAAAAAAATAGAAGAGTATAAATTGAACCATGGGTACGGAACTTTAGTGGGGTGGAATGAAACTGATGAGCAGTTAAAGAAGATAAGTAAGGGATTCTGATGTTTAAATGCAAGATATGTGGTAAAATATACCAAAAAGGGTCTAAAGGAGTACATCTTAAAACACATGGGTTCACCTCAAAACTATATCATGACACTTTTTTAAAAAAGAAAAATGATGGAATATGTCCTGTATGTGGAAAAGAAACTTCTTGGAATTCTGGATCATATTATAGCACTTACTGTAGCATAAAATGTGCAAAGAAAGTAACTGAAAAAGATAGAAGAAAAACTATGTTTTCTAGATATGGAGTGTATAATAGTTTTGAAAATGGAAAAATAAGAGAAAAAGTAAAGAAAACATGGAATAAAAAGTATGGTAAGGATAATCCAAATAAATGTAAAGGCGTAAGAGATAAAATAAAAGCAACCTGTCTAAAAAAGTATGGTAAATCTTGTTCTCTTCAAAGCAGCTGTGAAAAAGTAAAAAGAACAATGTTAAAAAACTATGGAGTAGAAAGCCCGCTACAAAGTAAAGAAATAAGAAATAAAATAAAAAAGACATGTCTTAGTAGATATGGGGTAGAAAACCCATCACAGTACTACAGGGTAAAGAAGCAGAAAAAAGAAACCTGTTTTAATAACTATGGTGTTGATTCTCCACTTAAGAATAAAGAAATACGAGATAGGGTAATAAGAACTAATTTAGAAAGATATGGCTGTGAAAATCCATCACAGAACAAAGGTGTACATGCTAAACAATTTGCTGATAGAAAAAAGAATAATCATGGTTATTTATCAAATTCGGAATACCTATTCTCTAAGAAATTAAAAGATACTTTTTATTTTAAGTCAGAATATTTCTTGAATGGACATCATTTTGATTTTGCTATTTTTAAGCATGGTAAACTAGATGTACTTGTTGAAATTGATGGTGAGTTTCATCATGGTTTATTATCAGATTGTGATGGTAAATTTGTAGGTGGTATTCACGACTATCTTAGATTTTCACTAGTTCCTAAAGGGGTTAAATTCTTAGTTATAGATTCTACTAAAATAAAAGAAGGGTTTAAAGAACTAAGAAGAATCTATCAATTTACATATAAAGAATGGATTAAGGATATGATTAAAAGTATTCCTAAATCAATTCCTTATTATTCATTCTCAAAAGAAAGAATGAGAAAAGACTACTCGATGTTATGTAAGTACGAGTATCATAAGAATGCTAACTTAGGCAGATCAATTGTTCTCCACTATTGTAGATCACTATTAAATGATATTGATTGGTCTGAACGAAGTTCTTTTATTAAAGAACATAAAATTTATTATTCACCTGTATCAAGTCATAATCCTTTAGATGGATTAATTGAAATTAAAAATATTTCTAGATTAAGAGAAAAGTACAGAAAGAAATACAAAGGTAAGAAAGAGGTTAGGATAAAGAAACATTCACCAGAGAAAATGTTAGCAATTTGTTCTTTAGGTAAAAGGTATATAACACCTATAATAGATGACGAAAGTAAGAGAATAATTAGATTGCTTAAACTGAAAGCGTCATGCATTAGCATTTTATAAAAACTGTAAAACGAAAAAACGAAAATTAAATAAGAAGGTTAATGATGAAAATTTCAGAGATCTTCCTTTCTCTTCAAGGGGAAGGAAGAAATACAGGAAGACCAGTAGTATTTATTAGATTTTATGGATGCGCTGTTTGTTGTTCATATTGTGATTCTAAATATACATGGAGTGATAATAAAGATGAATATCTTGACATGAGTGCAGAGGATATTGTAAAGGCGGTTAAAGATATTGATCCTAAATGTTGCAGTATTTGTATAACTGGAGGAGACCCTGATTTGCTTCCAGATAATGAAATTCTTCCACTAATTGATTTATTGAAAGAGTATGAAATAAGTATAGAGGCAAGCGGATTCAGATCTCCTTTGCGCTATTTTGATGAGGTATCTCCTAGAAGAGAAGATGGACACCCCGTTGTCGATTTTGTTGTCATGGACGTTAAAGGGCCTTCCGCACATGCAAAGGTATCTAATCCTCAATACATATCTGAATTACGATTCTGCGATCAGGCTAAGTTTCTAGTTAGTGATGAACAAGATTTTGATTTTATGATTAGAGTTCTGGAGAAATATGATTCTGTTTGTGAAATACTTATTAGCCCAGTAATGACGGCTAATGATGAACATGTTAATAAACAGAGAATGAATTGGTTGGCAGAAAAGATATTGAGTATGCCTGAAATGTTTAGAAATAGAGCAAGACTTAATTTTCAATTACATAAAATCATATGGGGAAACGAACGAGGTAGGTAAATGAGAAAATTTACTCCTACAAGTAAGGACAGACAATTAGCTTTACTCGGTTTGCCACAACGTTATCACAATCCAAGATTAGAATGCTCATTTAGTCCTATAACGTCTGCAAAGAAAAGTAAAATTTTCATACAGCCGGATGTTCAGGAAAAATGGGTATCTAATTTAATTCAAAAAATTAGACATGAAAGAGAGATTGATACAAAGGCATTGATATGCTCTAGACCTACAGATGATTCTGCAATGAATTTAGCATCTGCAATAATGATAGAGGCAAGAAAATACAAATATGCTACAAAAGCAATAAATCTAGGATTCTATAAAAAGGATGTAGATTTTGATAATTATGATTTACTCATTCTGTATAGCATGAATTCAATATCAAATCCTTGGAAAATTGATTCATGCAGAGACATATTAAAAGCGGCAGACAGTAGCTCTATATTAGTAGTATGTACTACTCCCGCATTTGGTGAAAATGGAATGAGTTGTGTAGATTTTAATTATAGGTTTTTGAATTACGCATTCAATGGGTATTTAGAAATTGAAGAACGTTACTTTAGATAATGGTAGGTAGGAAATTTGGTAAAGTGTAAATTGTGTCAAAAAACTTTTAGTTCATTAAAAAATTTAAGTAGACATATTCGTTATCATAATATTTCATCTCATGAATATTATGACAGATTTCTAAAGAAAAAGAATGAAGGAATATGTTACTGTGGAAATAAGGCTATATACAATAATCTATTAGCTGGATATGGAAGATATTGTTCAATGCTATGTGCACAGGCTAGTCTAGAGGTTAAGAAAAAAAGAGCTAAATCTTGCTTAAAGCATTTTGGGTGTAAGAATCCTATGCAGAATTCTAGTATTAGAAATAAGGTTTATAATACCTGCGCTAAGCTGTACGGTAAAAGGTATAGGCTGGAATTTTCTAATAAAAGAACCTCAACACTAATAAAAAAACATGGATCAATAAAAAAAGCATATAATACTTTTAAGGATAAGAGAATTAAAACTACATTAAAAAAGTATGGAGTTAAGTATGCCGTATGCAATGATAAGGTTAGAAAAAAGAGAGAGGTAACTAATATTAGAAGGTATGGAAATATAAGTCCTCTAAGTAATGAAAAAGTTAGAAAAAAGATGGAACTAACTAACATTGAGAGGTATGGTTTTTCAAATGTGAGCAAGTCTAAAAAAATAATAAATAAATCAAAAGAAACCTGTCTATTAAAATATGGATATACAAGCTGGATGAAGTCAAAAGATGGAAGACTAAAATCTTCCAGCATACAAAGAAACCCTAAAATTCACGAAAAGATATTTGCGAGTAGAAAGAAAAAGAATCATGGCTATCTTTCAAATTCTGAATATCTATTCTCTAAAAGATTAAAAAATACTTTTTATTTTAAGTCTGAATATTTCCTTAATGGTCACCATTTTGATTTTGCCATTTTTAGGTCTGGAAAATTAGACACCTTAGTAGAAATTGATGGGGAGTATTTTCATGGTCTACTTAATGATTGTGATGGAAAGTTTGTTCGTGGGGATGCAGATCACTATAGATTTTCTTTAGTTCCTAAAGGTGTTAAATTCTTAGTTATTGATAGCAAAAAGATTAAAGAAGGATTCAATGAACTAAGAAGAATCTATAGAATGAGCTATAAAGAATTTATTAAGGATATGATTAATTCAATTCCTAAATCAATTCCTTATTATTCATTCTCAAAAGAAAGAATGAGAAAAGATTATGAACACCTTTGTCATTACAAATACAGGAATAATGCAAATTTAGGAAGATCAATTATTTTAAACTATTGCAAATCTATATTTGATAGTCTTGATTGGTCTAAAAGAAAAGAATTAATTAAAGAACATAGAATTTATTATTCCCCTGTTTCTAGTCATAATCCTTTAGATGGTTTAATTGAAATTAAAAATATTTCTAAGTTAAGAGAGAAATATAGGAAGAAATATAAAGGGAAGAAAGAGGTAGAACATAAAAAGTATTCTCCAGAGAAAATGTTGGCAATTTGTTCTTTAAATAAGAGTTATTCGTGTAACTGTAAAAATAAATCTGAATTTAATGAGGCAATGAAAATAATAAAATTGTTAAACCTTAAAGCAACTATTAAAGAAAGGTAGTAAATTATGAAACAAACGATAGTAAGAGAAGGTCATTTTGAATCGTGTCATAGAATTATGTCGCACAGTGGAAAATGCAAAAATTTGCATGGACATAGTTATAAATACGAATTAGAGTTTTCTTATGATACATGTTCGATAGGAAAGAATGGATACATTATTGATTTTGGAGATGTTAAAAAGATATTTCAAGCATTCATAGATAACCATTTTGACCATTCAGTTATAGTTAACCCAGCGGATACGTTGGTTATTGATCTTGCAAAAAAGATTAATGAACCAGGTAGAGTTATTATTCTACCCCAATTAAATGATAATTGCAACCCTGAACCCAGTGTTGAAAATATAACACAGGTTCTTATTCATTCGCTAGGATTTCTATCAAAGAAGTTTAATGTTCCTAGTGTTACCGCTTTATCAGTATGGGAAACTACCCAAAGTAAATGTAGAATAGAGTTAGGAAATAGTAATCCGCGGACCGACTTTATTCCAGAGGCATACAGAGAAGAATTACTAGGTTAGTAAATAAGGAATTGTATGGCTAAAAAGGGCAATCTAAACTTAGAGTTTTGTATTTTAAAAACTCTAATGAATAAGAGCACCGATCCAGAAACAAAGTCAATTCTTCTTAGTTCTTTAACACAAAATAGTTTTGCATTTGATGAAAGTAAAGATGTTTATGATCTTATCTTTAAGGAATTTACAGATGCAAGTAAACCTATTCCTTCTTTATCTGTAATTTTAAATCATCCAGAAATATCCGAAAGAAGTAAGATATTTCTAAAAAAGGAAAAGTATCAACCTTTTGATGATAAAGAAGATGTAGTAAATGCGCTATCCTCGTTAAAGGAATATTCTAATAGAAGAAAGCTTGCTGAAGTTTTAGAAAAAGGATACGAGCTTTTAAATAAGGGAGTTTCAGCTAGTAAAATAGTAGCTGAAATGGATTCTTCTATTTTTGAAATAAAAAGTGGAAATAAGAGCAAGAGTGATTTTGTAGTTGGTGGAGTTAAAGGTGACAACTCTTCAAAGAGACAGTTAAAAGAAATTTTATCTAGGGACAAAACTACACTTAGTAGAACAGGATTTAAACAATTAGATAAATTATTAGGTGGAGGAGCAGAACCTGGTAACGTAATAACTATATCGGCTAGTACAGGCGGCGGAAAATCTACCGCGGCACTAGACATGATGAAGTTCGTGTATTCTGTAAATCACGAGAATGTTCTTTTAGCAAGCCTTGAAATGAAAAACAAGGAATTATCAGAAAGACTTTACTCCTGTCTTACTAGGATACCTTATGCAAAAATAAAGAATAAGACATTTACAGATGAAGAAGCTCTAATAATAAAGAAGGCTTGGAAAAAGTTTGAAAGAATTGGAAGAGAAAATGATTGTAGATATTGTTTGTGGTCTCCTGTTGAAGATGTAAACATCCATCAATTGTTAGCTCCATGTACAAACATGGGATACAAGTGGGTATTTATAGATTATCTTAATCTAGTTGCTGAGGATAAAGAGAATTTAAGTGAGCCACAAAGTTTATCGAAGATGACTAGATATGCAAAGAGATGGGCACAGGCAAACAATTGCATAGTAGTTATTTTAACACAATTAGATGAAAAAACTCATGACATTCGATATTCTAGAGCTATAAAAGAACATTCAAACATATGGCTTTGGTGGCATTATACAGAAGAGGATAGAGAAAGCGGGTGTTGTGATTGGAACCTTGCTAAATCACGATCCTCTGAATTAGGAAAGTTCACAATGGACATGATGCTAAAATATATGACCATTAAAGATAAAGAAGTTTCAGATAAACCAAACTCTACGGATAGAGCAGTGGAAGAGGATAAAGGAAAAAAGAAGAAAAGAAAAATTAAAGAAGATTCTGAAGATAGCATGAATATGTTAGATGATGGAGATGATTTTTAGGAGAACAGGATGAATAACTTAAAACTTACAGTAGACAGTGCTGAATTATCACAGGCAATAAAATTTATAGGTGGAATTTCACATCTATATAGTAACGTAGCCGAGGGACAAAAATCAAATAGTGCATTTATATTATTTGAAGCGAAGGATGGAAAAGTGCATTTAACATATGCACATCAAGGTACTTACATAAAGGTAAAGATTAAAGCAACGGTAGAAAGCGATGGATTTTTCGTTTCTGACCCATTTCTTCTTGAGTCTCTTCCTGTTCGTGCAAAGGTGTCCTCTATTGAAACATTAAAAGATGGAGAGAATAATTTTCATCTTAAATACTCAAATGGAAGTGTTAAACACAACATAATAGTGCATAATAACAAAGAAATTGTTACAGATAATATTCCAAACAAAGCATCTATTCCATCTAAAGGGTGTACTATTCAGTCTAGTCAAATTACATCAATACTAAATACTGTGATGTTCAACTCAACTGACCCTGCAATTACAAAGCAGGTAGGTTTACCTTTACATCTTATTATTAAGAAAAACAGAGTTACAATACAAACCTCTGATGCTTTTTGCGCAATTTTGTATTCAGTAGATTTAAAAGAAGAGGCTCCGTCAGCAGACATTTTGACTCAAGGTGTTCTATTGAAAGCGGTTCTTGGAATGTATAAGAATTGTGAAATTGAATTTAGTAGCAACAATGAATTAACTAGACTAAAGAGTTCAAAATTTGAAGTAGTAGTACCAACAAGGGAATTAGTTAGCTACAATATTTATGAATGGTTTAAGAAAGAAAAAAATCCCAAGCACACTCTGCTAATTAAAACAGAAGATATTAGTTCGTTAGTAAGTGAAGTTTGTGTGGTAAGTAAATTAGCGAACATTGATCCAGTTGTTTCCTTTAACTACAAAGGTGGAAAGCTGACTATAACTAACGAATCAACGATTGGTAGAGCAACGGCTACGGTAAAAGCAGAATGCAAAAAAGAAATGTCAATTAGATATAATGCTCTTTGGTTCTTAGAATTTGCTAATAGAATTAAAAAAGGAAACGTAGTTATCTCCGTCTATAACGGAGCCTCTGTAATGAGTGACGAAACAGGCGACATGAAATGTATTATTCCTTTTATGTAGAGTAGTTATGTTTATAGAAAAACAAAATGGTAGCTACTTCTTGTTTTTAAGAAAAAGCAAGGAAGAAATAAAAGAAACATTGGTGTATAAAGACAAATTAGTAGAGGTGTACAAGGGAAGGGATGAAAAAGAAATAGTATACTACAGATTAAATTTGTTATCTAAAGCAAAGATAATAATGAATAATCCTGTGTATATTATCTTAGAGTATAATAAAATTAAAAAGAAAAGTGAAATTCTATTTAACGATACAAGAAATTGGATAACGTTAACAAGAAATAGCTTTGATAATAAAACATATTATGTCTTCGGGGAAGGCGATTCAGAAGCGGATTGTTAAAGGAGATTAAATGAATAAAATTGCAGTTTTAGTTAGTGGTGGTCTAGATAGTACGATAGGGTATCACGTTGCAGTACGAGAGGTAGGAAAAGCAAATGTTAAGGCTATTCATGTTGATTTAGGTCATCCGTATGCAGAAAAAGAAAAAGAGGCTCTTGATAAATTAGGCATTAATTCTACCTATGTAACCTGTGACATATTTGGAACCCTATTTGATTTTAAGGAAGATGGATGGATTATACCTGGTAGAAATCTTATACTTTCTTCATTAGCCGCATTATCTGCTCCAGTAGTATATTTAATGGCATTAGGTACTGATATGAATAACCCTAGACAAACTACTAGGGATACGTCAAAAAAGTTTTTTGAGGATTCAACAAATCTTATTAGTTTTGTTATGAGCAATTTTCCTGATAGAAAAGAAACAATAGTAACATCACCTTTTAAGAATATTACAAAAACAGAAATGGTTTCACTAGCAATTAACGGTCTTGGTTTATCAGAAGAATACCTAAAGAAAACGTCATCCTGCTATAATCCGCATAAAATTAACTGCGGGGAATGTGGGGCCTGTAATGCACGCTGGATGGCGATGATAAATAATAATATTTTTGAAGAATATGAAACTACTCCTTGGAATTCTAAACATGGTATAGACTATTTATCAGAGGTATCTACACAATTAAAAAATAATGATTACTCTCTAAGATCAAAACAAAGAGTATTAGAAATATTGGAAGCATACAAAAAGGTAGGAATGTATCATGAGTGATAAAAATTACATCAAAATTATAAAAGACCCATATTCTCATCACCCGTTAAGAGAATACGGAAATCATAATATGTACTTCTTGACTAATTTAGTTTTTGAAGTAGTTAGTCCAACTCCTACTCTAGAGGAGATAGTATCCTACCTAGATGCTAGTGTTAGTAAACAAATGTGCTATCTAGTAACAAGAGATAATTTTTTAAGAGTGTGCCCTCAATTAGAAAATATGCCAAAAACTAAAACAGTTGCTATTCCAGAAGAATTCGCAACATTGTGGCACCCAGAAGGATTAATTAATCCCATAACTGGAAAAGGTATGGGTTTAGAAGAAGGTGTAAGAAAATCTAAACGTTGGGTAGAAGAAGCTAGAAAATTAGGTATTTCAGATAATCCATTCACATTAAGGAGATAAAAATGAGTGATTTTAATTTTGGGGATTTAGATGATCTTGAGGCAGAACCAGTAATTGTTGAAGAAAAGT
>Ga0172378_10003995_pt1 | contig 13876 bp, 11 predicted proteins | sample GrowelOW332metaG_FD_119755 | JGI IMG/M metagenome (GOLD analysis project Ga0172378, IMG submission 119755) | Groundwater microbial communities from an aquifer near a municipal landfill in Southern Ontario, Canada - Pumphouse #3_1 metaG | ecosystem: Environmental > Aquatic > Deep subsurface >... | reverse complement strand
TTGTGCAAGGGCTGGATGGTTATATTATTGCAGAAAATAATGATACATTATTGATATGCAGATTAAATGAAGAGCAGAGAATAAAAGATTTCTCTCAAGATTAGTCTTTTATATTTTTGCAGAGCAGGTTCTGTAAACATGATTAAATAAATGGGCTTCCTCCGTAAAATTGTGGATTTAACAAATTCTATTTCTTCTTGATTAATAATATTATCTTTGTTTAATGCAAAGAAAATATAGGATCAATTATTTTCATTGTTCAGAAAAACGGATTAGGATAAACTGTTCAACCGATCATGATTCATTGATCAACCAGTCATGATTCATTGACTAATCGATTATGATCTATTCATTAACCGATCACGACAGATTTGCGACATATATAATAGACCGGTTTTCATGTACATAAACAGATGCTGGGGTTGACCAATGCCGATGCTGAATCTTTTAATGCAAAACAAGAATCTTTCAGGGCTACATTCAGAGGAGTTGATGATGTAAAGTTTTACTTGTTCAGGGTTACTAAACAGTATGCTTAATTTGTTAAATCCCTAACTTTAGGGGCTGACCCGTAGTATCTGAACCAATAAACGCAATATATAAAAAGGATTATATCAAATCATTTTATGATGAGATATAATCCTTAATTATTATAATTATGATAGGGCTTATTTAAGAGCTTCTAATGCCTTTTGGTAATCTGGCTCTTGTGTTATTTCAGGAACTAGTTCTGAATAAATCACTTTTCCTTCAGTATTTAATACAATAACGGCTCTTGCTAAAAGTCCTTGTAGTGGAGAATCCTCAATCAATACACCATACTTTTTACCGAAATCAGAAATATTTCTGAAGTCAGAAAGAGCAACAACATTTTCAATACCTTCTATAGAGCAGAAACGACCTTGAGCGAATGGCAAATCTTTAGAGATAGCTAATACAATAGTATTAGAAAGAGATGCAGCGTGTTGGTTGAACTTTCTTACAGATGTTGCACAAACTGAAGTATCCAAACTAGGAAATACATTTAGAATTAAATATTTCCCTTTGCTATCACTTAGTTTAAATGGACTTAAGTCCCCTTTTATCATTTCAAAATCAGGAGCAAAAACTCCGGTTTGAATAAAATTACCTGCCAATGATACCTGGCCACCTTTTAAATTTGTTTTTGACATAATTCTACATTTTTCTATATAAACAAATTGTTGATGGAAATAGTTTTGTGGAAATATTATTTTCTTCCTTTTTGTATGAAGAATAATACAATCAAAATTCCGATTGCAATAAATATGTATCCTATCTCACTGCTGTATTCTGTTACAGTAGACATGAGTTTATCTTCTGGAACAACAGAGTAAAGATAATATCCTATAGCAGCAAGAATTGTATTCCATAAAAGCGCTCCAGCTGTAGTAAAAATAAGGAATGTAGATAACTTCATCTTTGCCAGGCCTGCAGGTATAGATATTAATTGGCGTACTGCTGGAATCAATCTACCTATAAATGTAGACAAAGCTCCATGGTCATCAAAATACTTTTCTGCATGTTTGACCTTGTTTTCGTCAATGAGACATATATGACCGAATTTGCTATTAGCAAATTTGTACACTATTGGTCGACCTACAAAATAAGCTAAATAGTAGTTGATAAGCGCGCCAAGATTAGCTCCTAAAGTAGCAAATAATACAACTAGAAAAACGTTTAGGTCACTTCCTGCTGCAGCAGCTTTATATGCAGCTGGTGGTACTACTACTTCAGAAGGAAAAGGTATAAAAGAACTTTCTATTGTCATTAATAGTGTTATTGTCCAATAATTTAAGTTATCAAGACACCATTGTATGAATGCTACTGATTCCATTTTTTGTGATTGTTAATAGATTAAGATATATTATTTATAACTTATATTATTAGAAAAGACTGTCTAAACTTTTTTAATAGATGCTAGACAGTCTTTCTATTTTATTGTATTAATGCTTTAATATCAATTTTTATTAATCTTGCTCCAAGTATCTTTCAATGATACTGTTCTGTTAAATATCAGATTGTCGGAGGTTGACTCTTTATCAGGTGTGAAATAGCCAATTCTCTGGAACTGGAGATAGTCAAGTGGTTTTGTTGTAGATAAGAATTTTTCGACGTAACACTCTTTCATAACCTGAAGAGAATATGGGTTAATCATCTCCTTCATTGCTTCAAGCGCATCACAGTTTTTCTCTTCTCTAATGGCAGCCATCTCATCGCGTGGGTTTTCTACTTTCCAAAGACGGTCGTATACTCTTACCTCTGCCTTTAGGCAATGGTCACAGCTAACCCAATGAAGTGTGCCTTTAACTTTTCTATTGCTTCCTTCCATGCCGGTTTTACTATCTGGATAGTATTCTGCATATACTTCTATCACATTTCCGTTAGCATCTTTTTTGCAACCAGTGCAATTAACTATATATGCATTTTTAAGGCGTACATCTTGCCCTGGAGTCATTCGGAAGAATTTTTTTGGAGCATCTTCCATAAAATCTTCTCTCTCCATCCAAAGTTCACGACTGAACTCTATTGTATGAGAGCCGGCTGTTAAATCTTCAGGGTTATTTATTGCCTCCATCTCTTCAACTTTTCCCTCAGGATAGTTGGTTATGATAAGTTTAACAGGGTCAAGTACTGCTGAAACACGAGTAGCTTTCTTGTTTAAATCGTCACGGACTGCACTTTCAAGGAGAGCAAAGTCATTAAGGGCATCATATGTTGTATAGCCAATCTTATCTACAAAATTACGAATAGATTCAGGAGAATATCCTCTTCTTCTAAAACCGCAAAGTGTAGGCATACGTGGATCATCCCATCCGTTAACAAGGTTCTCCTTTACTAGGATTAATAGGTTACGTTTACTCATCAAGGTATAGTTCAAATTAAGTTTATTGAACTCATACTGATGAGGACGATGGTCATTCAAATCCTTTTCATTCTTAACCCAGTCAACAAATAAATCATAAAGTGCGCGGTGAGGAACAAACTCTAAAGTACATAATGAGTGAGTAACTCCTTCGAAGTAGTCGCTCTGTCCATGTGCAAAATCATACATAGGGTATGCTTTCCATGTTGTGCCAGTGCGGTGATGAGGAGTTTTAACTATTCGGTATATAATAGGGTCACGGAAATGCATATTAGGGCTGGACATATCTATCTTAGCCCTCAAGACCATAGAACCTTCTTCAAGTTCACCACTATTCATCTTATAGAATAATTCAAGACTTTCCTCAATAGGTCTCTCTCTAAAAGGACTATTTGTCCCGGCCTGAGTTGGGGTTCCTTTTTGCTGTGCAATTAGTTCTGCACTTTGTTCGTCTATGTACGCTTTTCCTCTTTTTATAAGGTCAATAGCAAAGTCCCAAAGTTGTTGGAAGTAATCTGATGCATAATATTCATTTCCCCAATCAAAGCCAAGCCATTTAATATCCTCTTTTATAGCTTCAACATACTCTAAATCCTCTTTAGTTGGGTTTGTATCGTCAAAGCGCAGGTTGCAAATTCCACCATACTTAGCTGCGATACCAAAATCCATGCAAATCGCTTTTGCATGTCCTATGTGAAGATATCCATTTGGTTCCGGTGGAAAACGGGTTTGAACTTTTCCGTCGTTTTTCCCCTCTTTAAGATCGTTCTCGACAACCTGTTCTATAAAATTAAGGCTTTTTTTTTCTTTATCTTCTGTGACGTTAATATCAGTCATATTAATCATTTTTTGCATTTCTGCAAAAATACATATTCTTTTTATTATCTACCTATTTAACTGGAATATATCCGCCTTTTTTTATAATATTTTGTCCGGCATCTGATAAAATGAAATTAATGAAAGGCATATTCTTCTCAGAATATTTCTTATTATAATAATAGAATAGAGGACGTACTATAGGATAGCTTTTATTAGATCCATTTGCCATAGATGGATAGACATATTTATTATCCTTGTAAGCTACAGATAAGGCTTTTACCTTAGGAGATAAGTATGCTAATCCTACATATCCAATTGCTCCTTTTGTCTGACTAACAGATTGTATAATCGCTCCTGTTGCAGGCATTGAAAGAACTCCTGCCATATAATTTTTATTATTAAGGACACTCTCCTTGAAAAACTCATATGTTCCTGATGATGTCTCTCGGGAATATACTATTATCTTCATATCATTTCCACCAACCTCTTTCCAGTTTTTTATTTTACCTCTGAAAATTTTCTCCAACTGATCTTTGGTGAGCTTTTTTACAGGATTGGATGGGTTTACTATTACAGCAAGAGCATCATAAGCAACAATAACTTCTTCTAGTTCATTATTACTTTTTTTAAGTTTTATTTTCTCGCTGAACTTTATTGGCCTTGAAGACATTGCTATATCAGTAGTACCTTCCATTATAGAAGATATACCGACACCCGATCCTCCTCCAGTAACTGTTACTGTACGTTGAGGATATTTATCCATGTATGTCTCTGCCACCGCTTGAGTTAAAGGGAGAACAGTATCACTTCCCTTTATTCTTTGTGCATAACTGCTGGTATATACCAGTAATGAGATTGAAATCACTATAAGTCTTAGCATAGCTATATAATATTAAATTAATTTTTCAAATTAAGTGAGTAGATATTACAAGAGTATAACAAATAAAATAAAAAACCGAGATTAAATATTATAATAACTGACGTGTAACGTAAATGAAATATAAATGCAATATAATAATAATATTGTCTACATATTTGTTTAATAATATATAGATTTATTTGCAACAAAAAAATATGAGAAGAGTATATGAATTAATTGTAGAGTGGATGCTCAAATTTAGTGGTTATATTACTAGTTTTGTAATCATCCTAATTATTCTATTCTTATTCTTTGAAGCAGGAGGACTGTTTAAGAATAAAGAAATAGAAGAAGGCTATGTGATAGCCGTAAATAAAAGTAATCCTATCAATGTATTAAATGCGGAGCAAATAAAAAATATATTTGATGAGGAGTATTTAAACTGGAATCAGTTGGGTGGAAGAGATGAGAAGATTGTAGTATTCCGCTTGGAAAGTATTGATAAATATTTTACTAAAGAGGAATTAGGAGAGAACTATGAACATGTGGATAAATGTATTGATAAGGTTGTAGCTGAAAAGAAAGGTATTATAGCTTTTGTACCATCTCAGTTTATAACTGATAAATTTCACGGGAAGCTGTTAGATGATAAGAATATTAATTTTGACGAAGTCTTTTTGGGAAAAGAGTGGTTTCCTACTGCTACACCATCAGCTCAGTTTGGATTCATACCTCTTATAACAGGAACTCTTTGGGTCAGCTTTTTTGCAATTCTTTTCTCTTTACCTTTTGGCCTTTCGGTAGCAGTATATATGTCTGAAGTTGCAAGTCATAGAGTTAGGAATTTTCTTAAGCCTATAATAGAACTGCTGAATGGTATTCCATCTGTAGTGTTTGGTTTCTTTGGACTAGTTGTTATTGTGCCTTTGATTCAAGAACTTTTCAATCTACCTGTTGGTGAGAGTGGATTAGCCGGAAGTATTGTCCTTGCTATAATGGCACTCCCGACAATAATTACGATTAGCGAGGATTCATTACGCAATTGTCCTAGAAGCATGAGAGAGGCTAGTCTTGCTTTGGGTGCTACAAAATGGCAGACAATATATAAGGTTGTCATACCATTCTCTATGTCTGGTATCACATCTGCAGTTGTACTCGGTATTGGTAGGGCTATAGGTGAAACAATGGCTGTACTCATGGTTACAGGTAATGCTGCAGTTATTCCTTCTTCTCTGCTTGAACCGCTGAGAACCATTCCTGCTACTATCGCTGCGGAATTGGGTGAAGCTCCTGCAGGAGGTGCTCATTACCAAGCTCTTTTCATGCTTGGCGTTGTATTGTTTGTGATAACATTTGTAATTAATACAACAGTAGAGTTTGTTACCTCTAGAATGTCATTTAATCGTAAACTGAAAAATTGATTATGAATAATAAAATATCATTTCCATCAAATTATGGTAAGCGTAAAAGAAGGTCACAGAATCTTGCTTTTTATATATTTTCTGCTTTTAGCTACTTTATAGTGCTCATACTTTTTATTATATTGGGCTTTATAATTTATAAAGGTATTGGCGTTATCAGTTTCAATTTTATTTTCGGTTCTCCTGAAAATGGAATGACTGAAGGTGGAATATGGCCGGCTATAGTAGGTACATTTTATCTGATGATTGGTAGTGCAATATTCTCTTTCCCTATTGGCATTATGAGTGGTATATATATGAATGAATATGCTAGTAATGGTAAGGTTGTTAAGATAATCAGAGTGATGACTAACAATCTTAGTGGTATACCTTCCATAGTCTTTGGACTTTTTGGTATGGCACTTTTTGTTAAGTATCTAGATTTCGGGGATAGTATATTGGCAGGATCACTGACGTTAGGGCTATTGTCATTGCCAATTATCATACGTACTACTGAGGAGGCACTTAAAGCTATCCCAGATAGCTTTAGAGAAGGTAGCAGGGCATTAGGAGCTTCGCGTCTTCAGACTATATGGCACGTTATACTTCCTATGGGGCTACCAAATATAATGACCGGACTTATTCTTGCATTGGGAAGAGTCTCTGGAGAAACAGCTCCTATATTATTTACTTGTGCTGCATATTTTCTCCCTCATCTTCCAGGCTCAATATTCGATCAGTGTATGGCATTACCATACCATCTTTATGTACTAGCCACAAGTGGTACAGATATGGAAAAGCAGTTACCAATGGCTTATGGAACAGCTTTGGTGCTTATTGTGATAATATTGATAATAAATATCATTGCAAACCTCCTAAGAAAATATTTTTCAAATAAAGCAAAAATGAACTAAATAAACCATTATGATAAAAATTGAAACAAAAAACGTTGACTTTTTTTATGGTAAATTTCAGGCCTTAAAAGATATATCTATTCAGATAGAAGATAAGTCTGTTGTTGCCTTTATCGGACCATCAGGATGTGGAAAGTCTACATTCCTTCGTCTTATGAATAGAATGAATGATCTTATTCCTGATACAAGATTGGAAGGGGAGGTACTAATTGACGACATAAACATTTATGGAAAAGATGTAGTTGTTGATGAATTACGTAAAAACGTAGGAATGGTTTTCCAAAAGCCGAATCCTTTTCCTAAGAGTATCTTCGACAACGTAGCTTATGGACTACGAGTTAATGGTGTAAGTGACAAGGAATTCATAAGTCACAGAGTAGAAGAGACATTAAAGGGAGCTGCTCTTTGGAATGAGGTGAAGGATAAATTGAAGAAATCTGCATTCGAACTCTCAGGTGGGCAGCAGCAAAGACTATGTATAGCAAGAGCTATGGCTGTTTCGCCATCGGTTCTGCTAATGGATGAGCCAGCCTCAGCGCTAGATCCTATATCTACTGCAAAGGTTGAAGAGCTTATACATGAACTGAAAAAAGATTATACTATTGTTATTGTAACTCATAATATGCAGCAAGCTGCCCGAGTTAGCGATAAAACAGCTTTTTTCTACTTAGGTACAATGGTGGAGTATGATTATACCAAGAAGATATTCACTAATCCATCCAAAGAAGAGACTCAAAATTATATTACTGGACGTTTCGGATAAATCAAAATATTATGGTAAAATTTATAGAATCGGAAATTACTTCTCTAAAAAAAGAGCTAAATGAGATGTGGTCAATGGTGTACAATCAGATGGCAAAAGCCTCTGATGCAGTGTTCACAATGAATAAAGATTTGGCTCAACAAGTCATAGGAAGAGAGAAAAGAGTAAATGCATATGAACTTCATATTGACAGTGATGTTGAAGATATCATAGCTCTTTATAATCCTGTAGCTATTGATTTGCGTTTTGTATTAGCAGTGTTAAAGATAAATACTAACCTTGAGAGATTAGGTGACTTTGCAGAAGGAATAGCAAGGTTTGTTCTCAGAACTGATAATAATTCTGTTAACACAGAACTGTTTGAAGAACTTAGGTTGCATGAGATGGTTGAAAGAGTTCTTCTTATGCTTGAAATATCTAAGAAGGCATTTAATGAAGAGAATATTGATGATGCAATGTCACTAATATCAAAAGATAATTTAGTAGATGAGATAAATGCCCAAGCATCTACTGTTCTGACTCAATATATAGCTAATCATATAGACGAGACAAAAATGTGTTTGGATTTAGTTGGAGTATTTAGAAAACTAGAGCGTTCTGGTGATCATATAACAAACATAGGTGAAGAGATTGTATTTTATATAGAAGCAAAAGTTTTGAAACATCATGATAAGCATGATGAGACAGATGACTAAGAAAAAGTTACTAAAATATACTAATATTAAAAAGAATGTTATCTTTGCAATAACAAAAAGTAAAGATGAATGTTTATTCCATATCCTTAAAAAAAATTAATACATATGTTGTATGACATGTTTTTTTTTTTGGAATGTTATAAAAAAGGTAACATCTTTGCAGCGTTATCCTGAAAACAATCTTTTTACCTTAAAAAAAACTAATACCTATTGAAAACTTAAAAAGGGGGCTTTGTGAAAAGACCCCTTTTTTATTAATGTTTTTTTAAATTATCATACTATAGATAAAATGACTTTGTAAAAATATGTATACTTCTATTTTTCTTAGATTTATCATATTTTGTATCCATAAAATTGACTTAAATATTTAATAATTGTTAAAGATATAACTTTGCAAAAAGAAATATGTAGTAACTCATTTTTAAAATCCTTAGGACAGAACTGCTATTTTTTATTTTTTTTCACTTGAAAAATGTTCTATAAGTTTGAATTAATTATTTATTAAGTAAAATTTGCAGAATCCTTTTAACTAAATGATTAACTTTGCAACTCATATAATTATGAAAATTTAGAATGAACAAAGTATATATACGATCGATTCTCTTTTTTATACTTTTTATTTGTACTACAAACCTTTTTGCCCAAAAGATACAAGGTGTAGTAATTGATTCTGTTACAAATGAGCCTATTCCATATCTTTCAGTCTACTATGAAGGCAAAGGAGTTGGTAGTATCACTGATGATAAAGGGCATTATTCTGTTGAAACCAGACAAGGTTGGACAAAACTAACTTTTTCAGCAGTCGGCTATAGAACGAAGAATGTCACAATAATACCAGGTACTACCAAGTTACTCGACATAAAGATTTCTCCAGATGATATAGTACTTCAAGAGGTAGTTATAAAACCTAAAAGGCAGAAATATTCAAGAAAGAACAATCCTGCTGTAGAGATGATGAAGAAGGTCATTGCTAATAAACAAAATAATAAGTTAGAGGACAATGACTACTATCAGTATAATAAGTATCAGAAACTTAAAATGTCTCTTAACGAGGTTACCCCAGAGATGCTTGAAAAGGGAATGTATAAAAAAATGCCTTTTCTCAAGGATCAGATAGAGTATAGTCCTGAAACTGATAAAAACATTCTTCCTATCTCAATAGATGAGACAGCATCACAGATTATTTATCGTAAAAATCCAAAGAGTCTCAAGACTCTCGTAAAAGGTATGAGTACAACAGGTGTAAATGAACTTTTTGCAACTGGTGATATTCTTACTACTGTACTTAAAGATGTTTTTACGGATGTGAATATCTATGATAATGATATACGTCTACTTCAATATCCGTTTATAAGTCCTATATCATCTTCGGATGCAATATCTTTCTATAAATATTATATAATGGATACAACTTTTGTAGATAAGGAGAAGTGTTTCCATTTATCTTTTGTCCCGAATAATTCTCAGGACTTTGGTTTTACCGGACATCTATATGTACTTGCAGACTCTTCTTATGCAGTAAAGAAGTGTGTTATGAATCTTCCTCAAAAATCTGGAGTGAACTTTGTAGATCATATGAACATAATTCAGGAGTTTGAGAAGTTGCCTAATGGAGAGAGAGTTCTTAAAGTTGATGATATGATTGTAGAACTCAAGGTCATGAAGATTATGCAGGGATTCCAGATTCGAAGAATTACAACATATTCTGACTATGCATTTGATGAAATTCCTCAACAGCTATTTAAACGAAAAGGTAGTGAGATAAAAGAGGCTGATGCTATGATGCGTGATGATAAGTTTTGGGAACAATATCGTCAAGTGCCACTTACCAAAACTGAGAGTTCAATGGATATGCTTGTAAAAAGACTTGAGCAGATGCCAGGTTTCAAGTATGTCATCTTTGGTTTGAAAGCTTTTATTGAGAACTTTGTTGAAACTGGAACAAAAGAGAATCCAAGTAAAGTTGATATAGGTCCGGTCAATACTATGATATCTAGTAACTATATTGACGGCTTGAGGTTGAGGATGAGTGCTCAGACAACTGCAAATCTAAATCCTCATCTATTCTTAAGCGGATATTATGCATATGGTTTCAAAGATCATAAGTCTAAATATATGGGTGAAGTAGAGTATTCATTTAACAAGAAAGAGTACTTGCCAAGAGAATATCCTAAGAACTCTATCACTTTCAATTATATGTATGATGTGATGTCTCCTACAGATAAGTTTCTTAAAACAGATAAAGATAATGTATTCGTATCATGGAAGACTACTACTGTTGATCAGATGTCTTACGTACGTAATATGTCATTAAAATATGAGCGTGAAATAGAGGGAGGGCTAAAAACCACTATTGAAGTTAAGCATACAAATGATGAACCTACTGGTGGATTGGCGTATATTACAAATGATGATCAAAAGACACTTATCCCAGATATTACTACATTTGAGACATCTTTGGCTTTCAGATATTCACCGGGAGAGACATTCATAAATACTAAGCAGAGAAGAATTCCTGTTACTTTCGATGCACCAGTGATTACTTTATCTCATACAATGGGATTCAAAGGAGCATTTGGAGGTGATTACAATTATAATATGACAGAAGTTGGCATTTACAAGAGATTCTGGTTCTCATCTTGGGGAAAGATTGATCTATTCCTGAAAGGTGGTGCTGAATGGAATAAGGTACCATTCCCATTGCTTATAATGCCGGCTGCTAACTTGTCGTATATATCACAGAGGGAGACTTTCAACCTTATAAATAATATGGAGTTCCTAAATGATAGGTATGCTTCATTTGATATTTCATGGGATTTGAATGGTAAGATATTTAATAGGATACCTCTTCTTAAAAAGTTAAAATGGCGTGAAGCAATAGGCTTTAAGATGCTTTATGGTCAGCTTACTGATAAAAATAATCCAATGATGAATCAGGGCGATAAGGATTTGTTCTTATTCCCTTCAAGAGATGGTATGCCTACAAGCTTTGTTATGGATACAAAAACTCCTTATATGGAGTACTCGATAGGTGTACACAACATATTCAAAATTCTTCATATTGATTATGTACGCCGTCTGAACTATCTCAATAATCCTGGAATAAACAAATGGGGATTAAGGTTCATGGTCATGATGACATTCTAAAAATAGTAGGTTACTCAGGCATAATTATAAATCGCATTTATTAACTTTGCCTAAGTAACTTAATATTTTTGTTTATGGCACAACCCTTGGCGGAACGTTTGCGTCCTAAGACGCTAGATGATTATATTGGTCAGAAACATCTGGTAGGACAAGGTGCTGTTCTTAGAAAAATGATTGATTCAGGAAGAATAGCTTCGTTTATTTTGTGGGGCCCTCCTGGAGTTGGAAAAACTACACTGGCGCAAATCATTGCCAACAAGTTAGAGACACCTTTCTATACTTTAAGTGCTGTGACTAGTGGAGTCAAAGATGTACGCGAGGTTATTGATAAAGCCAAGAGTAATCGTTTCTTCTCACAGTCAAGTCCAATACTTTTTATCGATGAAATACATCGTTTTAGTAAATCCCAACAAGACTCTCTTCTTGGTGCTGTCGAAAAAGGTGTAGTAACACTTATTGGTGCTACTACAGAAAATCCATCTTTTGAAGTTATTAGACCTCTTCTATCTCGTTGTCAGCTCTATGTTCTTAAATCTTTGGAGAGAGACGATTTGATAGAACTGATACATAATGCCCTGACGAAGGATGTTATCCTCAAAGAGAAAAATATAGAGATTAGTGAGTATGATGCCATATTAAGATATTCAGGAGGGGATGCAAGAAAACTACTTAATATTATAGAGCTAGTTGTGGATGCAGAAGGAGATGAGGAGAAGATTGTAATAACTGATGAAAAGGTTGTAGATAGACTCCAGCAGAATCCGCTCGCATATGATAAAGATGGAGAGATGCATTATGATATTATCTCTGCTTTTATAAAGTCTATCAGGGGAAGTGATCCTGATGGAGCAATATACTGGCTGGCAAGAATGGTTGAGGGAGGAGAGGATCCTGCTTTCATAGCTAGAAGACTTGTAATTTCAGCATCCGAAGATATAGGATTGGCAAACCCTAATGCACTTCTTATTGCTAATGCTGCTTTTGATGCAGTTATGAAGATAGGCTGGCCTGAGGGAAGAATACCTTTAGCCGAGGCCACGGTCTATCTGGCTAACAGTCCCAAGAGTAACTCAGCTTATATGGCAATAAACAGTGCTCTTGAACTTGTCCAAGAGAGTGGTAACCTACCAGTTCCATTACATCTAAGAAATGCTCCTACTAAACTCATGAAAGAGCTTGGATATGGGAACAACTATAAATATTCACATAATTACAAGAATAACTTTGCTCCTCAGCAGTATCTTCCTGATGAGGTGAAAAACTCCAGACTATGGCATCCTCAAGGAAATGCCCAGGAGGAGAAGATGAAGCAGCAATTGGATAAGCTATGGGGTGAAAAGTATAAACAGTGATATAATATTTAGTAAAATGAAAATAGTCATACTAGACGGCTTCGGACTTAATCCGGGCGATCTCTCTTGGGATGCCATTCAGGCTTTAGGTGATGTTACAATATATGACAGAACCACTCCCGATGAATTGTTGGAACGTTGTAAAGGTGCTCAGGCTCTACTTACAAATAAGACTCTCTTAACTGCAGATACAATAGAGCAGCTTGCTGACTTGAAATATATTGGTGTATTAGCTACAGGATATAATGTTGTAGATATAAATGCAGCAAAAGAGAAGGGTCTTGTGGTTACTAATATCCCATCATATAGCACAGATTCTGTGGCACAGATGGTATTTGCCCATATACTTAATATCACAAATCGAGTAGGTCATTATGCTCATGAGAATAGCCAAGGTAGATGGAGCAATAGCAAAGATTTTTGCTATTGGGATTATCCTCTGACAGAACTTGCCCATAAGAAGATAGGCATTGTCGGACTGGGGCATACAGGTATGGCAACAGCAAGAATAGCTATAGCATTTGGCATGCAGATTTTTGCATACACTTCTAAGGTTAAGTTACAGTTGCCTGTTGAGATAAAAAAGGCTGAGTTAGATGACCTATTCAAAGAGTGTGATATCATCTCTCTTCACTGTCCGCTTACTGATGATACAGAATCACTAGTTAATAAGGAACGTATATCTCTTATGAAGAAGAGTGCAATTATAATCAATACAGGGCGTGGACCTTTAATTAATGAAAAGGATCTTGCCGATGCTTTGAACCAAGGTGTTATTGCGGCAGCAGGTATGGATGTGCTCTCACAGGAACCTCCACGAGATGATAATCCTCTCCTTACAGCAAAGAATTGTTTTATTACACCACATATTGCTTGGGCAACTAAAGAAGCAAGAGAGAGACTCATGCAGATAGCCGTTGACAATTTGAAAGGATTCATTGATAATAAGATTATTAATAATGTTGCAAAATAGATATGACAGATCAAGAAAGAATAGAAAAGTCTGTTGAACTTTTTAAAGAAGGTTTCAATTGCAGTCAGTC
>Ga0172378_10003994_pt1 | contig 13877 bp, 10 predicted proteins | sample GrowelOW332metaG_FD_119755 | JGI IMG/M metagenome (GOLD analysis project Ga0172378, IMG submission 119755) | Groundwater microbial communities from an aquifer near a municipal landfill in Southern Ontario, Canada - Pumphouse #3_1 metaG | ecosystem: Environmental > Aquatic > Deep subsurface >... | reverse complement strand
TATGACCAGCGCTCTCGAGGGAACAGACCCTGTCGTGTTCTTCGAGTCGCAGCGTATCTACGACAAGGGCGAGGAATTCCTGCCCGAGGGCGTTCCGGAAGGCTATTACGAAGTCAAGCTGGGAGAGCCGGACGTCAAGCGTCAGGGTAAGGATGTCACCATTCTCACCATCGGCGCAGTGCTTTACCGCGCTCTCGACGCCGCTAAGATTCTCGAAGAGAAATACGGCGTTTCCGCCGAGGTTATCGACGCGCGTTCGATCGTTCCGTTCGATTATTCAAAGGTTCTCGAATCGGTCAAGAAGACCGGCAGAATCCTCATCGTCGGCGACGCGTGCGAGAGAAACTCTGTCATGAAGGATATGGCGGCAAACATCACCGAGTTTGCGTTCGATTACCTCGACGCTCCGCCTATCGCCCTCGGTTCGCGCAACTGGATCACACCCGCTCACGAGCTTGAGCAGGCGTTCTTCCCCTATCCCGATGAAATCATCGACGCCATTCACGAAAAGCTTCTCCCTCTGCCCGGTCACGTCGCTAAGTTCAACCTTACCGACCTCGAGCGCATGGAGCGTTCAAAGAACGGTATCTAAGGAACATCTGAATAATGTGTAATTCGTCGATGCCAATGTTGAAATACAAGGGCTAAACGCCCTTGATTTCAACGCATCGGCGAATTAATCAGAGGTTACCTAATAGAGCAGCTTCTGTACAGATATAATTTAGTATAATAAAGCAGAAACAGAGCGGAACGCAAAAAGTTCCGCTCTGTTTTTTTATTCTCCGCCTTGCGCCATGCCAAAGGTTATGTTATAATGTAGTTACTGTTATGATAATCCCCCAAACGGAGTTGAAATATGTCGAAAATTACAAACATAGCGATATTAGCGCACGTCGACGCGGGCAAAACAACGCTCACCGAACAGTTATTGTACGCGGCTGGCGCTATACGGCGTCCCGGAAGCGTCGACGACGGCACCGCTCAGACTGATTCGCTCGACATCGAGCGAAAGCGCGGGATATCTGTTCGCGCCGCGTCGACCTCCATCACCTGCGGCGACACGGTGATAAACATCATCGACACGCCCGGTCACGTCGATTTTGCGGGTGAGGCGGAACGCGCGCTCGCCGCCGTCGACGGCGTAATATTGGTCATATCGGCGGTCGAGGGCGTGCAGTCGCACACCGAGAACCTTTGGCGGGCCGCCGGCAGGCTCGATCTGCCGGTTATTGTGTTCATAAATAAAATTGACCGCGCGGGAAGCGATGCCGCCGCGATAACCGCCGACCTGACGCGATATTTCGGTGCGCGTCCCGTGCCGCTGACCGATACGCAGAACGAAGGAGAACGTTCGTGCAGCGTGCGCGAAACGGCTGATGTCACCGCGCTCTGCGAATCCCTTGCGGATTTTGACGACGATATCGCGCAGCTCTATCTCGACGGAAAGCTTCCCACGCGAGCGAAAATTCTTTCATCGCTTGCTGAAAATACTCGTCTGCGCAGGCTTACGCCTGTGTTATGCGGCTCGGCGGCGATGGGCGTCGGGATTGCCGAACTGCTCGGCGCTGTGACCTCGCTCATGCCGGGCAGCGACGGCGATAATATCGGCGGCGGCGTTTCCGGCGTTGTTTTCAAGCTCGAGCATGACAGCGACATAGGCAAGGTCGCGCATGTCCGAATGTTCGGCGGCGAGCTGAAAAACCGCGATATCATAGCCGAGGGCGAGCTTCACCGCACCGGCGGTCACGGCGAACAGCTTATAGGCGGCCGCGGTGAAAAAATAACGCAGATACGACGCTTCAACGGCGCGCGCTATGTCGACACCGGACACATAGGCGCGGGTGATATCGCCGCGCTCTGCGGACTTTCGGATATCCGCGTGGGCGATATCATCGGCGAGGTGAGCGAACGCATGAAAAACCGCGATTCATACAGGCTCGCAAATCCATTCCTCACCGTTCGCGTCGCACCGCCAACGCCCGACAAGCTCACGCCGCTCATTTCGGCTCTGCGCGAGCTTGACGAGGAAGAACCTCTGCTCGGCTTTCGCTGGGAACCCACCGAGCGCGAGATAAACATCAATCTGACCGGCAAAATTCAGCTTGAAATCATTACGGCGCTGCTCCGCGAACGCTATAACATCGACGCGGTTTTCTCGCCGCCGTCGGTAATATATAAGGAAACGCCGAAAAACGCCGGCTTCGGCAGCGAGGCTTATACAATGCCAAAACCCTGCTGGGCTGTTCTGACGCTCAAATTCGAACCGTTGCCGCGCGGCTGCGGCGTAACCTTTGACCGAGGAAACGTGCCACACAACAAACTGTTCTACAAATATCAAACTCACAACGAAACGTCGTTCTGGCAGTCGATATCACAGGGACTTTTCGGCTGGGAAATGACCGATTTCAAATGCACCTTGGTCGACGGCGAACATCATACAATCCACACCCACCCCCTCGATTTTTTCGTCGCCACACCTATGGCGGTGATGAACACGATAACAAACTGCGGCTCAATTCTGCTCGAGCCTATGCTCCGAGTCCGCATATCCGCTCCCGAAAACGCTATGGGCAAGGTAATAAGCGACATTACAATGATGCGCGGCGAATTCGATACGCCTGTCGCTGTCGGCGGCACGTTTACCGTCGATTGCAGACTGCCGGTCGCAGCGTCGCTCGATTATCCGGTGAAATTGGCGTCGTTTACAGGCGGACGCGCACTCTTTTTCTCCGATTTCGATGGCTATCGCGAGGTCGCCCCCGAGCTTGGCGCTGCCTCCCCTCACCGTGGTATAGATCCGCGCGACCGCTCCAAATGGATACTCTATGCCCGCGGCGCTATCCAGATGTAAGCAGCGGAGGGTAAGACGGGGGTACGCGGCTTTTTGGAAAAAGCCTGGCAAAAACTTTATACTGGGTTGGTCTCTTATTTTCGATTAATTTATCTGTTACGCATAGCATTAAATAAAGCATCACCGTACAATTAACACTGTACGGTGATGCTTATTATATATATAAATCCTGTTTAAAGTTCTTTGCCAGGCTTTCTTCCAAGAAAGCCGCGTTCCTCGTGCTCCTCGTGCTCCTCGTGCTCACCGCACGAATGATCGTGATCGTGGTGATTGCAGTTGGCGGTTGATGCGTACACGAGAGTTTTGGCGAGGAGAGCTGCTACGGCGTCGTCAGCCGAACCGGAAACACCGCCGCAAACCTTAATGCCAGCTTCGGAGAGCGCCGTTATCGCGCATCCGCCTATACCGCCGCAGATAAGCGTTTCGACGCCATAATCGGAGAGATACTTTGCGAGCGCCGAATGACCGCTGCCGTTTGTGCTTCGGATTTCAGAGGACGTTACCGCGCCGTCAGTCACCGTATATATTTTAAAGTATTCCGTATGCCCAAAATGCTGAAAAACGTTTCCGTTTTCAAATGTAACCGCTATTTTCATAATATTTATCTCCTTTGTTATTGACATATGTTCATTATAGCACAAAAAACCGCCGATGTCAAGCCACGCGTTCAACATGAACGCAAAAAAACGATCATAACGTTCGGACACGCTAAAACCGGCGCGGCACAACGAATCCATTGTGCCGCGCCGGCTTTACATCGATTATTTTATTTCGTTTAAAATGCGGTTCCAATAGCCGTTCTGCAATTTTTCAAGCAGCTGGGGCGCTTTACCGCCGATGGGAGAGCCGTCGAGCGTTTTTGCCGAGCGGAGCAGCGCCGTCGCGCTGGTATAGCAAAGCTCGTCGGCGTTTTTGAGTTCGCCGAGAGTATAATAACGCTCCTCGACCGGAATATCATATTCGCGGCAGAGCGCCAATATATGCTTGCGGACAGTGCCTGGGAGAATGAAGCGGTCGAGCGGGTGAGTGATGAAGCGTCCGTCCTTTATGATCGAAATATTCGAATGACAGCCCTCGGTCACAACATCGCCGCGATGGAATACGACCTCGCCGCAGCCCGCGCGCTCGGCTTTGGAAGCCGCCATGCAGTTGGGTATGAGGTTGAGCGTTTTGATATTGCACATTTCATAGCGGATATCATCTGCCGAAATGACGTCGAGCTTGGTTTTGAAATCCGGATCGGGCTTGGGATTGACATACGCGAGCAGATTGGGGCGCACCTTTGCGGTATCGGGAAACGCGTGATTGCGTGGAGCTGTGCCGCGCGTCGTCTGCCAATAAAGGATTCCCTGACCGCCGTCAAGAAGCGACACCAGCTTATTAAGCAGAGCGGAAAGCTCCTCGCGCGGCATGGTGAAATCGATCTCAAGCAGGCGGCAGCTGTTGTAAAAACGGTCAAGATGATCGCCCTCGGCGAATATTTTATAATTGCGCACGAACGCGGCGTCATAAACTCCGTCGCCGAAATAAACGACGCGGTCGTTCATCGGGATAGTAATTTCCTCGATAGGCGCGATTTTGCCGTTGTAATAACCGACATTTTTCATAATTAACACTCCGTGTCACCGGAACGGTCGCCCGCTCCGCTGTATTTTGATCGGGCGGACGCGTCTGCGCCCCGCCTTTTTATTGTCACGCACTACATTATATCACGGTTGATACGTTATTTTCTGTCACATCTGTGACCGAAGTGTAAAAATATCGCGGGCGAATTACACATTATTAAGAGGGGGCTTATATCCTCATCGCGCGCTCAAATTCGTCCATATCCGCATAGCGGTGAATCACGCCGCCGCCCGACTCAATGACGGAAACAAGAACCTTTTCCGCGTTTTTAATATCCTCAATGGCGGGAGCGGTATCACAGGGATTCCACCTCTCGAGCAGCGACGGCAAAACGACGCCGTTTTCACGCGACAGCTCGTCAAGCTCATAGCAAAGCGACGCCGCCGACAGTATACACAGCATGACATCGCCAGATTCTGCGCTTATATATACCTTGTTGAAGGTCGAGCTGACCTCCTCATAAAAGCGTGCCATGCCATTGTAATCAGGAGTTTTTGACGATCCCGAATCGGTATTCAGCCCGGAGGCAGGCGGAACCGACGCGTCCGCGCCGATGAAATCCGCCGTGACGCGAAATATATCGCGGCAGAGAGCTGGTAACACGTTGACGTCCGAAGATAAAAGAATATCGTGGTACAGCGCCGTCAGCGCGGCGGGAACAGGGATGGTGTGCAGCTCCGCATACTGCCGCTTTGTGCCGTAACGGAAATAATTCCCCGTATAAACCGCCGCGCAGTCCGCACATTCGCATACTAAAGCAGCGGCGGCGCTGTACAGCTCAGATACGTTTTTGACGCAGGGGAGAGCCGCGAGGATACTCCGCGCAAAGTCAAAGCGTGCGCGTGCAGCCGCCTCTCTTACATCCCGGGACGCGAGAGCGCGCTGTGCATCGCAGCGCAGGTCGAGAAACCTTTCACGATCTGCGGCGCATGACGCGTATATTATCACCGAATCGCAAAGACATGGCAGCATACGGTCACGAAGCGACGCAATCGCTTCCAAACGCTCCCATGTTATCGGATAAATGTCGTAGCCTATACCTCCGATTATGAAATCCGCGGCAAAATCATTGCCGCGCCGCGTTTTCGGAATGAAAAAGCAGTCGACGTCCGAAAGACGATTTGAGGTGCCGTTTACATATGAGCCGTAAAGCGCGCATATCGCGATATCATCGGCGAATTCAGCGGCACGGCGTCTGATGAAATCGGCGACGCGGTCGTTCTGAGTCATTTCCCCTCCTAAAGCCCTCAGCGTTTGCCCTTGAGCACCGGCGAGAGCTTTTTATAAATTACAAAGGTTATTGCGACGCTGCAAAGTCCCTTTATAAACGTAAAGGGCAGATTGAAGATGAGCAGCGCCTGCCAGAGATTTTCGATGTGCGGATTTATCGCCGCGTACATTCCTATTATAGCGTCCATCGGCATAAAGTTTGTATAAATCGGATATACGACGTAATAATTTGAGAATACGCTTATGACCGCCATCGCCGCCGCGCCGATGAGCGAGCCGACGAGCGCTCCGCCGCGAGTTTTTTTACAGCGGTAGATGATACCGGCGGGGACGACGAACGCCGCGCCTAATATGAAGTTGGAAAGCTCGCCGACGCCGCCCGTGGTGGACATCGGCAGGTTGACAAGATTTTTGATCAGACAGACCGCCGCGCCGCTTATCGGGCCAAAGGTGAACGACGCGATGAGCGCGGGCAGCTCGGAAAAGTCAAATTTGAGAAACGACGGCATGAGCGGAACATTGAAGCTGAGGAACATAAGTACGGTGGAAACCGCCGCGAGTATGGCGGTAACCGTGAGGGCGCGCACCGGCGTCGTGCGGCGCGTGGGGGTTTTTACAGACTGAGTTTGCATAATAGATACTTCCTTTTTTATAATGTCGGCGTTTTTCGCCGCGATATAAAACAAAACTCTCCGACCATGCGCGGCATACGCCGCATAGGGTCAAAGAGTTTTGTAAAAGGAATGATATCCCGAAAATTACGGTATCAGACGTTTTATAAAATCTTTTCTCATCCAGACTGTTCCAGCAAAATATGCGGGAGAAGCGCGAACGCTTCACTGTCGGTGCAGTGATTTCAACTGCTCGGCGCGCCATAGGACGCGTTTGCGGACTGTACCGCCGGTATGGAATTTCACCATGCCTCAAAGACCTTATCGGATTATTATGTTTTATAAGAATATTATAACACGCCGCAATCGATATTGCAATAGCGAAGGCTGCGCGATTTTCACCGAATCGATGCGGTAACACCGCCGTAAATACAGCGTTTTGCACAATCGCGGACGAACGGTTTTATACAACCAAAAACTTTAAAAAGCCTAAAAATCCGTAGGCGACGCCCGAAACGATGATGCCGGCGGCGAGAACGCCCCCTAATATCGACGGCAGGGCATACTTCATGCGCATATCGAGCATGGCGGCGATGAGAGCGCCCGTCCACGCGCCAGTCCCGGGAAGCGGCACGGCGACGAATAAAAACAGTCCGAGCGAGGCGTATTTGAGAACCTTCGAGCTGTTTTTGTGAGCCTTATCCTCTATCCACAGCGCGATTTTGGAAAGCTTCGGCACTCCGGACATCCACTTGATGATCTTCCGGATAAAAAGCAGTATGAACGGCACCGGAAGGAAATTTCCGATCACCGAAATGATGAACACCGGCACCCAGTCAAGCCCGAACGCGAAACCCATCGGTATCGAACCGCGAAGCTCGATAACAGGCAGCATCGAACAGAGAAAAATATATAAATAATGGTTCATATTGCATCCTTAATATACAAAGTATTGTTGTCAGTATAAACCAATTTGTTGAACATTTCAATAATTTTGTATAAATTGTTATCGTACAGTGATAAATCCGCATTATTATATGCGAAAATACCGCCGTATCCCCTTCAACAAAAGTTTTCGCGCAGCCTTTTTTCAAAAGTCCGCCGTATCCCCTTTGACAAAAGTTTTCGCGCAGCCTTTTTTAAAAGGCTGCTCATAAGGCTGCTTTTGACATGGAGTTATAGAGCGAGGAATAAAAACCGCCCTGCGCCATGAGTCGGGCGTGGTTTCCCTGCTCTATGATGTGACCTTCGCGCATGACGAGGATCAGATCGGCGTCACGAATGGTGGAGAGCCGGTGCGCGACGACAAAGCTCGTGCGCCCCTCCATCATCGCGGCGAACGCTTTCTGTATCTTTATTTCGGTCAGGGTATCAATGCTCGATGTCGCTTCGTCGAGTATAAGCATCGGCGACGGACGAAGCATCACGCGCGCTATACATAAAAGCTGACGCTGACCTGACGACAGCGACCCGCTGCCCTCTCCGATAAGGGTATCATAACCGTTCGGCAGACGCTTTATAAAGCTGTGCGCGTGAGCCGCCTTTGCCGCCGCCTCGATCTCCTCCAGCGACGCGTCCGGTCGGCCATATGCGATGTTTTCCCGCACCGTTCCGGCGACAAGCCATGTATCCTGAAGCACCATGCCGTAAAGCGAGCGCAGGGACGAACGCGTGAGCGAGCGGATATCATGACCGTCGACCGTTATCGAGCCGCCCGTTACGTCGTAGAAGCGCATAAACAGATTGATGAGCGTCGTTTTGCCGCAGCCGGTCGGTCCGACGATGGCAATTCGGCTTCCGCGCGGCGCGTCAAGCGACATATTTTCGATGAGCGGACGATCGGGAGTATACGAAAAATCTACGCCGCGAACCGATATATCTCCGCAGACGGCGTCCGGCGACAGCGAAACAGCATCGGGCGCGTCGGACGGCTCGTCGGGCGAATCGAGCAGCTCGAACACTCGCTGAGCCGAAGCGAGCGCGCTCTGGAGCTGCGTGACTATGCCGCTTATCTCGTTAAACGGCTTTGTATACTGATTGGCGTAGGTGAGGAACATCGAAACGCCGCCCACCGTTATGCCGCCAGCGACAGCCGTCAGCGAGCCTAATATCCCCACCGCCGCGTAGACAAGGGCGTTTACAAAGCGGGTGCAGGGATTGGCGAGCGCGGAATAAATCTGCGCGGAAAGACCGCATTTGTAGAGCCGCGCGTTGATCTCTCCAAAATCCTCCGCCGATCTGCCGTTTGCGCGCAGCGCTCCGATCAGCGTCTGATTTTCAAACTGTTCGCCGATATAGCCGAGCAGCTCTGCCTGCGCCGCGCTCTGCGCCGTGAAATATTTGTACGAACCGCGAGCTATCACCGAAGCGACAAGCAGCGACAGCGGAGTCAGGATTATCACGACAAGCCCGATTCTGACGTTTGCGCGAAGCATGAATATCAGCGTACCGATTATGGTCGCAGCACCTGTGAAAAACTGCGTGAAGGCGCTGAGCATACCGTCCGACACAAGATCGATATCATTGGTAACACGGTTGACAATGCCGCCGTGAGAATTTGTATCGATATACGAAAGCGGCATATGATGAAGCTTCGCGAACACGCGGACACGAAGATCGCGCACCGTGCGGCTGGTGATGATGCTGTTAAAATATGAGCTTGTCCACGTCATTACTGCGGAACCGGCGACGCATATCGTAAATTTGATAAGTATCGGCGGCAGCGCGGAGAAATTCACCTCGCCCGCGCCGATGATATTGTCCACCGCCTGACCGACCAGCACCTGGGTGAACAGCGTGAATATCACCGCGAGCGCGGAGCACAGCAGCGAAAGGACGAAATACGGCAGATAGGGCTTTGTATAACGCATAAGCCGCGATAAGACCTTGATTTTCATGCGTTTTCCTCCCCCGCGCCCTGCGACTGGCATATTTCGCGGTAAACACCGCAGTTTTTATATAATTCGGCGTGCGTTCCGACACCCGCGAGCGCGCCATCGTCCATAACGAATATGCGGTCGCACCGGCGTATTCCAGAAACCCGCTGCGATATCGTTATGACAGTAACGCCGTCAAGCTCACTCGCTATGGCGGAGCGCAGAGCCGCGTCGGTCGCGGCGTCGAGAGCGCTCGCCGAGTCGTCAAGTATCAGTATGCGCGGCTGCTGCGCGAGCGCTCTGGCGATCGTCAGACGCTGACGCTGACCGCCCGAAAAATTCCGCCCGTACTGCTCGACGCGGCTTTCAAGCGCACCTGGTTTTTCGAGTACGAAATCCGCCTGCGCCGTATGCAGTGCGCTGAGCAGACGCTCGTCGTCCGCCTCCGGCGCTCCCATTTGCAGATTGGAGGCGACAGTTCCGGATATCAGCGCCGCCTTCTGCGGAACAAGTCCGATGGCGCCGCGCAGAGCATCAAACGAAAGCGAACGCACATCGGTTCCGAACACTCTCACCGCGCCGCCCGAAACATCATAAAAACGTTCGATGAGCGCGGCGAGCGTCGATTTGCCCGAACCTGTTCCTCCGATAATGCCGATATTTTCGCCCGCATTTACGGTGAAGCTGATATCGCGCAGAACGTCACCGCCGCCGTAGCCGAAACTGACGTTATCAAATTCCACTGCCGTGACGGAATCGGCAAACGCAAGCGGCTCTGACGGCTGCACGACCGACGGCTTAATGTCGAACACCTCGTTTATTCGCGCCGCGCTCGCCGACGCCTTAGTGAATATCACAACGACATTGGCGATGACGATGAGGGCGAGCAGTATCTGGTTCATGTAATTTACAAGCGCTATGAGCTGCCCCTGCGTAAGCGAACCGGAATCGACGCGCAGAGCGCCCAGACGCAGCAGCAGCAGTATTCCGAGATTCATTATCACCGACGTCACTGGATTGAGCAGCGCAGACAGCCGTCCGACGCGCACCGCGGTGGCGGCGTGATCGTCGCAGGAGTCGGAAAACCGGCGTTCCTCGCGCTCCTCCGAGGAAAACGCGCGGATAACGCGTGCGCCCGAAAGATTTTCGCGGGTGATAAGCGCGATCTTATCGAGTTTTTTCTGTATCGCCGAAAAAAACGGCACCGAACGCGACATGATCAAATACAGCACGAGCGATATCAACGGAACGGCGGCGAGCAGTATCAGCGCGAGCCTTGAATCGATGGTAAATGCCATCACGACCGCGCCTATCGCGAGGAAGGGTGCGCGTATAACAAGCCGTATGAGCATCGCGACGGCGAGCTGCACGGCGTTTATATCGCCAGTCATTCGCTGCGCGCGCGACGACGCTCCCAAGCGGTCGGTTTCTGCGCCCGAAAGGGTGAGGATATGCGCATAAAGCGCCGTGCGAAGCTCCGTTCCAACGCCCTGCGACGCCGCCGAAGCGTACACCTGACATACAAGTGCGCAGCACAGCCCGACGGCGGCGAGAGCAGCCATAATGCCGCCCATGCGCCATATGTAGCCGGTGTCGCCGCCGCCTATGCCGACATCGATGATAGCCGCCATGCAGAGCGGCACAATAAGCTCGAAAACAGCCTCGGTCAGCTTGAAAAGCGGCCCTATAACGAGCTGTTTTTTATAATTTTTGAGAAACCGCGCGAGTCGGAACATTAATCGCATTCTCCGTTCAATAAATATTTTTATGAGGTATATTATAACATATTCCGTCGCACATGGCAACAGCGGACGTAAAAAATCGTAAAATGACCATAAAGACACCGCGCAAAACGTTTATTTTCTGCTTATTTGCGCTTGACAGAACGGGCTTGTTTGTTATATAATATAGGTAGGTACGGTTATGCCCGCTCACAGCGGACTCGCCGGTACTTAATACTTATTAAAATACACAAATAAAGGAGTGAAACGAATGGACGCAGGCGGTAGTAGCGGCACAACAAAGGGCATACGATGTAAATGTGCCGCGGGCGGCGCTGTCGGTGATGGTCTGGCTGTTCCCTTGCGCCATTCCTTCACCGCGATTTTCATAGGCGCATACGCGCTTATCGAAAGCCGCAGATAAATTTTTCCCGCAGCATTATACATTGATACCCGAGCCGTATTTTCGTTTGCTCATGTGAGCCGGAAATAGGGCTTTTAGACGTGTTTTGGCGCGTTTATAAGCCTTTCCGACGAAAAGCGGTTTTCAGTGCCGTACAATCACCTCCATTTTCCCGGCGCAGCGGCAGCATTAATTATCATAATGGCGTGAACAGCTCCGAATCTTGCGGAATTATTCTTGCCCGGCGTGAATATTATTGACGCTTTGCCGCAAAAATAACAATAGGAGGAAATGTACAATGGTGCAGACTAAAGAAAGAGCGCTCGTACTGCTTGTCGAGCGCAAGTTTTCGGAGCTGCGCGCTCTGCTCGTCGATATGAACGCGGCGGATATCGCGGCTCTGATGGAGGATTTTCCCAAAGAACTTCTCCCTCTGATATTCAGACTTCTTCCCAAGGAGCTTGCGGCGGACACCTTCGTCGAGATGGCTCCCGACAACCAGCAGCTCCTCATCGAGGCGTTTTCCGACCTCGAGCTGAAGGAGGTATTCGATCAGCTTTTCCTCGACGATACAGTTGATATCATCGAAGAAATGCCGGCAAATGTCATAAGACGTATACTGAAAAATTCCGATCCCGAAATGCGGCGCATGATAAACGAGGTGCTGAAATACCCCAAGGACAGCGCCGGAAGCATCATGACCATCGAATACGTCGATCTCAAGGTGACGATGACCGTCGCCGACGCGTTCAAACGCATTAAGCGCACCGCGCTCGACAAGGAAACCATCTACACCTGCTATGTCACCGACGAAAACCGCCGTCTGCTCGGCGTTATCACCGCGAAAACACTAATGCTTTCCGACGCCGATCAGATAATCGGCGACCTAATGGAGCAGAATATCATCTACTCCGGAACGCATGACAACAAAGAGGAGGTGGCGCAGCTCATCTCCAAATACAGCCTGCTCGCTATTCCGATAGTCGACGCCGAAACGCGGCTTGTCGGCATCGTCACGGTCGACGACGCTATCGACGTTATCCACGAGGCGACCGAGGAGGACTTCGCGATCATGAACGCGATGAGTCCAAACGACGACAGCTATTTCAAAACGAGCGTATGGAAGCACGCCAAGGGACGTATCGTCTGGCTGCTCGTCCTCATGCTCTCGGCGACCTTCACCGGCGCTATCATCACAAATTACGAACAGGCGTTCGCCGCCGTTCCGGCTCTTGTCGCGTTTATCCCGATGCTTATGGATACAGGCGGCAACTGCGGCTCACAGTCCTCTACCACGATTATCCGCGCACTCGCTATGGATGAGATAAAGCTCAAGGATTTTATGCGCGTCTGGTGGCATGAGATACGAATCGGCGCTCTCGTCGGAATCGCGCTCGTCGCGGTCAACACGGTGCGGGTGCTCATACAATATAATTCGTTAGGACAATCGCTGTCGCTTGTCATAGTCACGGATCTGACGCTGATTGCGGCGGTGCTTATCGCGAAATCGCTCGGCTGCATACTCCCTATGCTCGCAAAGCGCATCAAGCTCGACCCCGCTATCTGCGCGTCGCCTATGCTCACCACAATATGCGACACCTGCGTCGTGCTTATTTATTTCAACATCGCCATTCATGTAATGACCATCTGAAATTATCAGCCGGTACAAATTTTGTTTTTCATATAAAAAATAAACGCACGATGTGATTATTTACATCGTGCGTTTTGTTTATGTTACTTTGTCAGTTCCATTACCTTTGCCAGCATATCGGAGGGCTTTATTACTTCCTTGAAGCGGACGGCGCGTTTGTCAATATCGCAGAGCGGCTCGGGTATCGGCGTTCCGGTAAGCTCGGAGAGTGCGCGAATGGTGTCGAATTCGCTCGGCAGATGATCGCCGGTCAGGGCGCTGTAAACGCTCGAGGCGAATTTATACGGGCTTGCCGTCGACGCGACGAGCATTTTATGCTTATCGCCCGATATCGCGTTGTAGCGCAGTGCGCAGTTGAGCGCGACGGCTGTATGCGTATCGCTGAGATATTTGTAATTTTCGTACATCATGCGAATGACCAGAGCCGTGTCGCTCTCTCCGCAGAACGCGCCGGTGAAATTATAATCAAGCTCGCGCTTGATATCGTCGTCCACCGTATAACGTCCGGTTTCCGAAAGCGATCTCATATAAGCCGCGGTGCGTTCGCTGCCGCCGATGAGATACAGAAGCCGCTCGAGGTTGGAGGAAATGAGTATATCCATCGAGGGCGACATTGTAGTATGGAACGCGCGGTTGCGGTCATAGACTCCGGTTTCAAAGAAATCGGTCAGAATATTGTTGCGGTTTGAAGCGCATATGAAGCGGTGAACGGGAAGTCCCATCTGCTTCGCTATGTATGCCGCGAAAATATTGCCGAAGTTGCCGGTCGGCACTGCGACGTTGATCTCGTCGCCAAGCGAAATATCGCCGCGGTTGACAAGGTCGCAGTATGCGGAGATATAGTAGACGATCTGCGGTGCGAGCCGTCCCCCGTTGATGGAATTTGCACTCGAGAAGAAATATCCGCT
>Ga0172378_10003993_pt1 | contig 13881 bp, 10 predicted proteins | sample GrowelOW332metaG_FD_119755 | JGI IMG/M metagenome (GOLD analysis project Ga0172378, IMG submission 119755) | Groundwater microbial communities from an aquifer near a municipal landfill in Southern Ontario, Canada - Pumphouse #3_1 metaG | ecosystem: Environmental > Aquatic > Deep subsurface >... | reverse complement strand
CTATATTTATAGTGAAATTACTTTCAATGAATGGAGGATTTCATTATGAAAAAAATGGTAAAGGTACTGTCTATTGCTTTAGCAGCTTTGACAGCATTAAGCTTTGCAGGTTGTTCTAAAAAGAACTCCGCAACAAAAACTTCAGCAGGAGTTGCAACTTATGCTGATGTGGAATTAGGAAAAACATACACTGATGTTACTGCAACAATCAAGGTTTTAACTCATCGTACAGATATGCTTAAGCCTGATTATACTGGAGTAACATTCGCAAAGTATCTAGAAGAATTCAACAAAATGTATCCTAATATCAAAGTTGATATTGAAGGAATTACAGACTACGCAAATACATCACTTCTTCGTCTTCAAGGCGGCGACTGGGGCGATGTTATGATGATTCCAGCAGTTGATAAAAAAGACTTGCCAACTTACTTCTTGTCATTTGGTGATTTTGCAACAATGGACAAGCAGACAAAATTTGCTTCACAGTGGATGTACAACGACCAGGTTTACGGTGTAGCTTCAACAGGTAACGCACAAGGTGTTTTGTACAACAAAAAAGTATTCGCAGAAGCAGGAATTACTAAACTTCCAAAGACACCAGATGAATTCATTGCTGACTTAAAACTTATCAAAGAAAAAACAAACGCGATTCCATTATACACAAACTATTTCGCAGGCTGGACAATGGGCGCTTGGGACGCATACATCAACGGTTCTGCAACAGGCGATGCTAACTACATGAACAATGTTCTTCTTCACACAAAAGATCCTTTTAAAAATTACAATGACGGAACACATCCTTATGCAGTTTACAAAGTTCTTTATGACGCAGCTTACAATGGCTTGATTGAAGACGACTATACAACAACAGACTGGGAATCTTCAAAAGGAAAAATCAACCGTGGCGAAATTGGAACAATGGTTTTAGGCTCATGGGCATTTACTCAGATGCAGGGCGCAGGTCCTAACCCAGATGACATTGGATATATGTCTTTCCCAATCACAGTGAACGGAAAACAGTATGCTTCTGCAGGTCCTGACTACAACTGGGGTGTTAACTGCAAAGCTTCTTTGGACAATCAGAAGGCAGGTCTTGTGTTTGTAAAATGGATGACAGAAAAATCAGGATTCGCTTACAACGAAGGCGGAATCCCAATTGCTGCTAATGACAACAATTATCCACCAGCATACAAATCATTCTCTGAAAACAATGTACAGTTTGTTGCAGACAATCCAGCAGTTGCAGGCGAAGAAGATGTTCTTAATCACCTTAACGCAGAATCTGAACTTAACATCAACGCAGGCGGCAATGACAAAATTCAGGCAATCATTGAACATGCAGCAAATAAAGATATGACATTCGATGATATTATGAATGAATGGAATGAAAAATGGACAAAGGCTCAGGAAGCTGAAGGTATTGCAACAAAGTAATACTTTTGTAAATCAATTTACCGCAGCAACATTTTTGTGAATTGATTTAGTCTAAAAAAAATTGGCCGGCTCTTTTTGAACCGGTCAGTTCACCGTTCTTATTTTACGGGAGAAATTACTTATGCCTTCTTCTATAGCTAAAAAAAATAAATTTCTTTTAAGATTAAAAAGTACGTCTGGTCAGCAAAAGATCATTATTGGATTAATGTGCTTTGTGCCTTTACTTTTGTTAATTGTATTCACCTATTTTCCTTTTGGTGAAATGATGGGATTCAGTTTTTTTAAAATGAAATATGTTGGAACAAGAGAATTTGTTGGTTTAAAAAACTACAAAGATTTGTTTACCCGTTCTGATATTTTTAACGCTTTAAAATTAAGTTTGTATTACATGGCAGGCTCTTTAGTTCAAATAGCGCTTGCTTTAATTCTTGCAAATTATTTGAGTCAGAAAACTAGATTTGAAAATTTCTTTAAGGGAATTATTTTCTTCCCTTACTTAATAAATGGTATTGCGATTGGCTTTATTTTTAAATTCTTTTTCACACATGGTTTTGTTCTTGATACAGTGTTAGGCTGGCTTGGCTTTCCTTTGGACAAGCTTCCTTATTGGCTTAAAACTCAGGGGCTTAACAACGTCTGTCTTGTAGGCACTTCTATATGGCGTTATTTAGGACAGAACATGGTTTTGTTCATTGGCGCAATGATGTCTGTTGATCCAACAATGTATGAGGCCGCGGAAATTGACGGCGCAAATTCGGCACAGAAATTTTTCCACATAACTTTGCCTAGCATAAAAACAATTCTTACATTGAATGTCATACTTTCAATAACAGGTTCTTTGAGCGCGTTCGAGCCGCCTTATGTTATTACTAAGGGCGCAAACGGCACTGGAACTTACTTTATTATCATGGATAGAATTGCGCATGTTAGCCAGAAGGTTGGTCTTGCTTCTGCAATGGCTGTTTTCTTACTTATGCTTATTTTCATTGCTACTATTTTACAGAAAGTATTTTTTAAGTATGCGTTTAGAAAATCTGGAACAGAAGATTAATAAGGAGAAAAATAATTATGAAGAATCGTTATAAAGCTTCAAAGACACTTTCTTTGATATTAAAATATTTTGTTCTTGCATTCTTTGGATTTTGGAGTGTGATTCCACTTTTTTCTTGTTTTGTTACATCTTTTAAAAATGCTGAGGAATACGGCTCAACTTCTGTAATGACTTTCCCTAAAATATTTTGCTTTGAAAATTTTGCCGAAGCATTTAAATTGGCGGATATGGGAACGGCGTTTATAAATTCTGCAATTGTTCTTGTTTGTGTTTTGGGCGGTGCAATTATAATCAGCTCACAGCTAGCTTATGTTCTTAACAGATTTAAGTTTCCTGGCAATAAGCTCATTCGCAACTTGTTTCTTTTTGCAACACTTCTTCCAACTGTTGCAATGCAGGTTGCCGTTTATTCTTTAATGGGGAAGCTTGGCCTTATAAATCATTTGCTTGGCTACATTATTTTAATGATGGGCACTGATGTTATTTCAATTTACATCTACATTCAGTTCATGGAAAATATTTCAGTCTCACTTGATGAGTCCGCAATTATAGACGGCGCTAATTATTTTCAAATCTATTGGAAAATTATTCTTCCGCTTTTGCAGCCTGCGACAGTTACTTGCATGATTCTAAAAGGTGTTAGCACTTACAACGAATATTACAACGCTAGCCTTTATTTGCAGTCTATGAATTTACGAACGGTGGCAATTTCTTTGTATACTTTTACTGGTCCTTTGGGCAGTCAATATAACTTAATTTGTGCTGGTGTAATAATCACAATGCTTCCTGCGTTGATTATATTCCTGTTGTGCCAGAAACAAATTTATGCTGGTATTACAGCTGGGTCGGTTAAAGCGTAAGCCTCCTCTAAGGCAGTCTCAATTATGGGGCTGCCTTTTTTTATTTTAAATTTTACAATATATCATATTTATAGTTTATAATGATGATATGAAGAAAACACTTTTAATAATAATCACTTTATGCTTTAGCATGTCAATTTTATCAGCGCAAAAAACAGCTGATATTATGTTCACACATGATGTTCATTCTCAGCTGGATATAGAGGCAAGGGCTGTAACGTTAATAAAACAAGAGCGTGAAAAAAATCCAGATATTTTTGTTTTTGATGCGGGTGATTTTTCTATGGGCACTCTTTATCAAATGCTTTATAAAACAGAAGCAGTTGAATTAAGAACAATGGGCATGGCTGGTGTTGACGTTACAACTTTGGGCAACCACGAATTTGACTTTGGCTCAAACGGCCTTCATGACATGCTTGAATCTGCAAAAAATTCTGGTGATAAAATTCCACAAATAGTTTTTGGCAATGCTGACTGGAGCAATTCAAAAAAAAGTGCACTTGTTGTAAAAAGTGCTTTGGAAGATTATGGAGCTAAAGACTACACTGTTGTTCAGAAAGGCGAAATAAAAATAGCTGTGTTTGGAATATTTGGAAGCGACGCTTTGTTCTGTGCGCCAAACTGTGAAGTTGCAATTGCGAATCAAATAGAAAGCGCAAAAAAAATAGTTACAGAAATTAAAGCAAAAGAAAATGTTGATATGATTGTTTGTGTTTCTCATAGTGGCACAAATAAAAAATCTTCTAAATCAGAAGATGAAAATCTTGCAAAAAAAGTTCCAGAAATTGACTTAATTGTTAGCGGCCATACTCACACAACTCTTAGCTCTCCAATAGTTCATGGAAATACTTACGTTGTTTCATGTGGGGCTTATTCTGCAAACTTAGGACATATAACACTTACCCAAAAAAGCAATGGCAGATGGCAATTAGAAAAATATGAGCTTCTACCTATAACAGAAAATATTCTGCAAGACGCAGAAGTTGTTGCTAAATTAAATAATTTTAGTAAAGAAATTGATAGCAAATGTCTTTCAAAGTATGAACTTAAAAGCAATGAAGTTCTTGCAAATAACAAAGACAATCTTTTGCAAACAGACATGGGCTATGTTATGGCAGATGCAATGCGAAAGGCGGCACAAGATTTAGAAGTGAAGGGAGAGAACGCAGACATTATTGGATATGGTAAGCCAATTGATTTTGTTGTAATACCTTCTGGCTGTATTAGAGGTATTTATAAAAAAGGTGATGTCACTGTAAAAGATGTTTTTGAATCATTCTCTTTAGGAACAGGTGCTGACGGGTTGCCAGGATATCCGCTTGTATGCGAGTGGGCTACTGGAAAAGATTTGAAGTCTGTCGCAGAACTAGATGCTTCGCTTTCTCCAATGATGGACACTGTGCTTTTGTATTTTTCTAGAATGGCATTTAAATATAATCCATACAGGCTGATTTTAAATAAAGTTGTTGATGGCATGATTGTGAATGATGATGGAACATTTTCTTCACTTGAAGATGACAAGCTTTACAGAGTAGTCTTGGATTCTTATACAGCGCAAATGATGGGAAGTGTTGTTAACATAACAAAAGGACTGGTTAACATAACAACAAGGGACATGAATGGAAATCCTGTTACTGACATAAATAAAATAATTATTCCAACAAAAGATGGTGAGCTAAAAGGATGGTACGCAATTGCTTATGGGCTAAAGCAAGCAAAAGAAATCTCTGGCTATGAAGGAAGCCGTGATAAAATGAAAATAGAAGAGAGCAGCATGAGCCCTGCTAAAATATTTTCACATCCGTCTTATGCGGCAAAAATAATTTATTTTATAATTCTAATTTTGATTTTAATTATTGTCTTAGTTGTTGTCCTTTGTGTTGTAGCGCACAAAAAACATTCTAAGAAAATAAAGTCATCTAAGAATGTTGATTAAATCTTTTCTTCCTGCAGTTTCAAGTGCCTCTATTACAAGCGCACGGTTTTCTGGCTTGTTGAACTGCAGCAACGCTCTTTGCAAGCGACGTTCGTGTGCACCGCGGGCAACGTGAATCTTTTCCATATTGCCGTCAGAGCCTTTTGTGTACGGGTCTAGCCCTGTGTAGTACTGGCAAGTGGAAAGACTTCCGGGGGTTGGGTAGAAGTCCTGAATTTGGTCTGGAACAAAGCCTGTCTTTTTTAAATAAAGCGCTGTTTCTATTGCATCATTTAAATCAGCTCCTGGATGTGACGCAATGTAGTATGGAACAATGTACTGTTTAAGACCAAGCTTTTCATTCATCTGTTTATATTCTTCCGCGAATTTTTTATAAACTTCATGCGTGCTTTTTCTCATCAGCTTTAAAACTTTGTTGCTAACATTTTCTGGTGCAACTTTTAGCTGTCCTGAAATATGGTACTTGCAAAGTTCTTCCAAAAAAGTCTTGTCGCTGTCCATTACAAGATAGTCAAAACGAATACCGCTTCTTATGAAAACTTTTTTTACACCAGGAATTTCTCTAAGCTCATGTAGCAGTTTTACATAGTCTGAATGGTCTACATTTAAATTAGGGCAAGGGTCTGTTCCTAAGCACTGCCTGTTTTTGCACACGCCGTACTTCAATTGTTTTTCACAAGAAGGGTGGCGGAAGTTTGCAGTAGGTCCTCCAACATCGTGAATGTAGCCTTTAAAGTCAGAGCGTTTTGTAAGCATTGTGGCTTCTTTAATTAATGACTCGTGGCTCCTTTCTTGAATAGTGCGCCCCTGGTGAAAAGTAATTGCGCAAAAAGAACATGCGCCAAAGCAGCCGCGGACACTTGTTAAAGAAAACAAAACTTCTTCCAACGCAGGCACTCCGGTCTTTCCATTTTCTGCGGGCGTGTTGTAGTCAGGGTGGTAGCATCGAGTGTAGGGCAGCTCCATAACGCTGTCAAATTCTTCTGTTGTAAGCGGGTAAGACGGCGGGTTTTGAATTACAAATCTGCTGTCTGCCTGTTCAACCAAAGTTGAAGCGTTAATTGCGTCAGTGTTTTCTTCTTGAATTACAAATGATTGTGCGAACTTCTTTTTACATTCATCTGTGTCTTCTGAAATTTCATTGTAAGACGGCAGTGTGATTATATTTTCACCAACTGGCACTTCAGAAGATTTTCCTGTGTACCAGCAAGTGCCACGGACATTTCTTATTTCCCTTACAGGCACACCTTTATTTAACAAGTCCGCAACTTCAATTGTGTTGTGTTCGCCCATGCCGTAAAGCAGCAAGTCAGCCTTGCTGTCTAGCAAAACAGAACGCCTAACTTTATTTGACCAGTAGTCGTAATGGGTCATTCTTCTAAGGCTTGCTTCTATTCCACCAATAATTACAGCGACACCTTTATATGCCTGTCTAATTTTTGAACAGTAAGTAATAAGCGCCCTGTCTGGTCTGTGACCTGCGACTCCTCCGTGAGCATAAGCGTCATCTGAACGTGGCTTGTTGTTTGCAGTGTAGTTAGAAACCATTGAATCCATTGCACCAGCGCTTACTAAAAATCCCAACCTTGGTCTACCGAATATTTGAAAAGACTCGACCTTGTTAAAATCAGGCTGCGCTAAAATGCAAACTTTATATCCATGAGACTCTAAAAGCCTACCAAGCAACGCTGCGGCAAAAGACGGATGGTCAACGTAACAGTCGCCGGAAACAAAAACAAAATCGCACTCGTTCCAACCGCGCGCTTCCATGTCGGCTCTTGTTGTGGGTAGAAATTTACTTCTGTCATTTGATTCAATCATGTGTGTAGTGTAGCAGAAAATGGGTTTTAATTATAGAAGAAAGTTATTTTGTTATTTAAGCAAAACAGTCTGTCATTTCGACCGCCGCCCAGTCAATACAATCATCGCTCTGTTATTCCAACCACCACTTTGCAAGTATTTTTTTATCTGTTATATTTGCACTGTGATAAATATTAAAGCAAGATCAATTCAACCTGAAGCAAAATCATTTTATAAATCTTTGTTTACAATTGTGGGCCCTATTGCATTGCAGAATCTTTTTTCTGCGGCAGTTAGCTCCGCAGATGTTATTATGCTTGGATATGTTGGTCAAACTGCAATTGCGGCGGCTTCTTTGGCAAGTTATGTTCAGTTTGTTTTGTTCTTGTTTTTTACAGGGCTTTCTTCTGGCCTTATAATGCTTTCTTCTCAGTACTGGGGCAAGAAGGACACTTATTCTATTGAAACAATTTTTGGAATAACATTAAAACTTGCATGCTCTGTTGGTTTGATTTTTTCTTTAGCGGCAATTCTGTTTCCAAAATTTCTAATGTTGATTTTTACAAATGATACAGAGCTCATAGAAACAGGTGGGCAGTATTTGCAAATTGTTGGAGTGTCTTATTTTATGCTTGCAATTTCTCAGGCATATCAGGCTTCGTTGAAAAGCATTGAACATGTAAAAATAGTTTCTGTTGTTACGATTGTGGCTCTTTCACTTAATATTTTTTTAAATGCAGTTTTTATTTTTGGTTTATTTGGTGTACCAAAGTCTGGAATAAAAGGAGTTGCGCTCGCCACATCAATTTCTAGATTTGCTGAAATGATAATTTGTTTATTTGCGTCATCAAGAATAAAAGAAGTAAAGCTTAGTTTTGGCACAATGTTTAGAAAGAATAAAGTCTTGCTAAAAGATTTCTTCCACTATTCTCTGCCTGCCTTGGGAAATGAATTTGTATGGGGCGCGGCTTTTGCAATGTACGCTGTTATTCTAGGTCATCTTGGTTCAGATATAGTTGCGGCAAATTCTGTTGTGAATGTAATAAGAAATCTTGCTACTGTTCTATGTTTTGGCATGTCTTACGGTGGAGCAATTCTTATTGGAAAAGAGATTGGCTCAAATGATTTAGATAAAGCTAAAAGAGATTCTTCTAGACTTATTAAAAGTACAATTGCTTCTGGAATAGCAGGGGCAGTTTTAATGTTCTGCTTAAAACCTTTGCTCCCTAAAATTGCGGCTCTTACTCCAACTGCTGCTAATTATTTAAATCCTCTTCTATATATAAATTGCTTTTCTGTAATTGGTGCTTCAATAAACACTGTTATAATTTGTGGTGTGTTTAGGGCGGGCGGAGATTCTAAGTTCGGCTTTATTTGCGACACAATAATCATGTGGGCTGTTTCTGTTCCTCTTGGACTTTTATGTGCATTTGTTTTTAAATTTCCACCAGTTATAGTTTACCTTGTTTTGTATTTAGACGAATGGGAAAAGATGGCGTTTGTGGTTTATCATTATAAATCAGGAAAGTGGCTTAAAAATATAACACGTGAGTTTAAATAAAAAACAGGTCTTAGAAAACAAAACCTGTTTATAATTTTTAAAACAATATTACTCTTGTACAAACATTCCGTGCTTGTTGCAGTAAATATAAAATTTTCCACCATGCATTTTTGGAAGAAGAATCTCTTGACTTTGCTCTGGGTAGAGCCGTTGCACAAAAACTTTATCCAATGCAACGTAAGCAATAAATGAAATAAAATGTTCCTTAGACATCTCATGTGTAAAAGTTATGTACATTTCATCATCGCTGTAAGTGACATTTAGCTTATGCGCTTCGTCAATTTGATTTGCTTCAAGTGACTGCAATTTTTTTCCACAGCAGCTAATTTCTGCATCACCTGTAGAAGTAATTACGTTTCCACAATTAGGGCACACGTAAAACTTTACTCTTTTCATATTTCCTCCATCAGCTTTATTTTCATCAATGCTTCCGTTGAGCAAACTTTCTGCGCTTGCTCCAAGTACATGTGATATTTTTGAAATCAGAGTTATGTCTGGGCAGCCTTCGCCACGCTCCCATTTAGAGACGGCCCTGTCTGTTACATTTAATTTTTCCGCTAATTGCAACTGGGTCATGCCATGTCCCACTCTAAGTGATTTTATTAAAGCTCCAACTTTTCTGCTGTCCATAGTTTTCTCCTTTGTTGATGTGTAAAGTATATAGAATGATTTTTTCTTTTACTACAAACGCTCCGTTGAGTGACTATGCTTCTTGTAAAATACCGTGTGCTGGAGTTAGTTAAATCATTGTTGTGTATAATTTACAAACTCTTGAATATAAATAGTTCAATCGTTATTCTGTAATAAAACAAAAACTGGAGAATTAAATGACAACATACAAACAGTGGCACGATGACGATTTAACTTTTAACAGTGAGATGAAAATTTATTTTTGTGAATGCGATATGAACCATAATCTTACTCTTTCTGAAATATTAAAACTTACAACAGATTACGCAGTTGAAGATTATCATCAAAGAGGAATGTCATGGAAATTTTTAGCAGATCACAATGTTGCAATATTAGTTTCTAGAATTGCTTTTAGAATCCATCGTATACCAAAAGATGAAGAGAAAATTCTAATTAAAACTTGGGAAGAAAAACCTCAGCCTTTACAGCTTATGAGAAATTATCAAATACTCTCTGAGTCTGGAGAAAAACTTGTTAGCGGCTACGGCGCATGGCTTTTAGTTAATCCTAAAGAACGCAAAATAATGAGAACAAAAGATTTTACTTTACGTCCAGAAACCTCACGGCAAGACGGGCATGACTGCATGGAGCCTGGAAAAATTGCCATACCTTCTGAAATGAAAAAAATAGGCGAGCGTGTAATTCACTACAGTGACATTGACGGCAACGGTCACACAAACAATTCCCGTTACGCTGATTTTGCAATAGATGTTCTTCCAAAAGAATATCAGCAAAAAGAATTTACTGACTTCCGCATTAACTTTTCAAAAGAGGCAATGCTTGGAATTTCTCTAGAGCTGTTTGCTTCATTTGATGATGAAAACAAAAAAATTACGGTTGTAGGAAAACAGTCGGAAAATACTTGCTTTGAATGTGAATTGTTTTATAAAAAATAAAAATGTTTAAATAAAATAGTGAAAAAATTTAATTAAAAAAAATATCAATTGCGTTATAAATCTTCTATGTTATAATTTTAAATTATAACCATTAGGAGGTTTAGATATGAAAAAATTAATTGCGACTTTTATTTTTGCAATAACAGTTGCTTGTTCTTTTGCGGCGGAAAGTCCAGACATAACTGTTTTTAGGCCGGCTGTAAATCCAAGAAACAAAAACGATGTTATGGTAAAGGCTAAAAATCGTTATGAAAAAGAAGTTGGTGGCAAAGTAAAATTTGTAATTGCAGACTGGGGCGACTGGCAGACAAAAGTTTTATCTTACATGGCGGTCGGCGAACCAATTGATGTAATTTTTGCAGGCGACTCTTCATTTCCACTTTGCTATACAAAAGGCTATCTTCAACCGTTGGAAAATTATGTTAACATGAATTACAAGTACGTTAACAAGTATGCTGAAGAAAATTGCTACAAATACAATGGACATTATTATATTCTTTCAAATCAATCTTCAAATCATTACTGGTGCATTCATTACAACAAAAGTTTAATGGAAGAAGAAGGCATTAAAGAATCAGAACAACCTTATGCGCTTTGGAAAGCAGGCAAGTGGGACTGGAGTCATTTTGCGGAGCTTGCACGTAAGCTTACAAAAGACACAACTGGTAGTGGAGCAATTGACCGCTGGGGTTTTGGCAACTGGTATACAGAAGGCTTTATTTATATGAACGGCACAACGCTTACAAAAATTGATGACAAAGGCAATGCCACTCTTAATTTTAACGACCCTCGTTTAGTTGAAGCGCTTACATTTCTTGAACAGGCAAAAAAAGAAGGCTGGTATCAGCAAGACAGCAGCATTGCGGCAACTGGTATTCAGAGCAGAACTGTTGCAATGTACATGGAACGTGAATATTTTGCTCAGCAAATTGTAAATGACACTGATGATGAAATAGGTTTTGTTCCTTTACCAACAGGCCCTTCTGGAAATAAAGATAAATATCTTTTTGAATGTGATGGTTATGGAATTGGCAACGGCTCTAAGAATCCAACTTACGCTGGAAAATTTATAGAAATTTGTTTGGAGGAATGGCATAAATATGATGAGTCTTTAGTTGAATCAAATCCATCTGAAATAAATGATTTGACTGCTGTTGTTTCAAAGAATCCATGGTATCCAAATAGAACAGCAAATTCTATTTCTACAATTTTAAGCAGCTTCTTAGGAGAAATTGTTTGGACCGGTAATTCTCCATCAACTGCAATTGAAAAGTGGCAGCCAAAAGCACAGGCACTTGTTCAAGACGCAAATGTTCCAATGGATAAAATTGTTAGATTGAATTTTAAAACACAAAATGAAAACTTTAATAAAGAGAAAGATTTAAAAGCGTTCCCTCTTTATAATCCGGACAATAATTCAAAAGTAAAACTTTCTTTTGCAAAAGGAAAAGATGCAATTGATAAAGGCTCTCTTCTAGTTACAACAGATTATGAGACAGAAGGTATGGCTGACATAACGGCAACAATCACTGACAAAGAGCAGTTTGGCATGGTTGGCTGGCGAGAATATATTGTTGAGTTTGATGTTAAAGCTTTGAAGCAACCAGGTGAAGATGGATATGTTTTTGCTCAAGGTTATTATGATGATTTAAATCAGTACGGTTGGATAAAGCAGTCAGTTACAGAACCAAATCTTATTGTTCATGCGAAGGGCAGAGTAAAGAATGTTTTTCAGAACGGAAAAATTTCTTTAAAGATAGGCGCTCATAACATGAAAGATTTTGTAATTGATAATCTTGTGATAGTAGAAGATGAATAATTTGAAAAATAAGTTTTGATAAAACAACGCTATGTTAGTAAATTAAGTGATATGTAAAACGTGTCATTGCGAGGAACGAAGTTTCTGGGCTGTCTCTTATAAAAATAGGCACTTTTTATAAAACAGATTCCTCCGCTTCGGTCGGAATGACAGAAATCACTGTTATTTACAGCCATAGTTTTTTTTAATAAGTAATCACAGGATGTGCGTTCTAATTACAGTGAGAATTGCTAAAGCAATTCTCACCAAGATAAAAAATACATGGATGTATTTTTTATCTTCTATCCTTATAAAACACAAGCACAATTCCGCCAGTTAAGCACAAGCAGGCAGAAACAATTGCGACAATTCGGTACCCAGTTTCTGACCCCGCTGAACCAGAGTTTGCTCCAATTGTAGCAAGTGAAGTAAACAAAAGCATTGCAACACTTTGTCCAAGTTTAAAGCAGAATGTGCGCGCAGCAAAAAACATTCCTTGTCTGCTTTCACCAGTTTTCTTTGTGTCGTCTTCTGCGCAGTCAGCAACCATTGCTTGTGGCAAGATTCCAAATATAGCCATTGGAAAAGAAGCAAGAACAACCATTATTACAGCCTGAACTTTTGTAGAAATAAAAAGCTGCGGTCCTGTGCAAGCTGTAAAAGTAAACAGTACTGTGAATAAAATAAAAGCAAGCACAACCATTTTCTTTTTGCCAAATTTTTTTGTAAGCATATTGATTGGAATGTAGAACACCAAAGAAAGAGCTGTCATTCCAACAAACATTGGCATAAAATAAGACTCAGGCAACTTAAGCAAAGATGTTACAAAGAAGGAAAGCCCTGTCTGGAACATTGTTAATCCAATCCAATAAAAAATATCAGAGCCAACGAATATTCTAAAGTTTTTATTTTTAAAAGTTTTTCCAAGCGACTCAAACATATTTGTAGTGACAGGAACGGAATCTACATAATCTTTTTCTTTAATTGAAACAACAGGAAAGTACATGCACACAAGTGAAATTGCCGCAAGAATAACAAATGCTGTTCTCATTGCTGCAACTCTTCCAAGTGCCGGTGTTAAAGCGTTCCAAATTGTTGGTGCGCAATATGCCACAGCAGTGCCTGCAATAAATGTCAAAGAAATTGCTGTTGAAGCAAGCATACGTTCTTCTTCTGTATGTGTGATTTCAGAATAAAGTGCAGTGAATGGTGTGCAGTACAATGTGATAGAAAAATAGTAAAGCAAAATCATTACTGCAAGCCAAATTGCATTCAATACGCTTGTGTGATTAACAGGCGCACAGAAAACTAAAACTGTTACAACTGCAAAAGGCAAAGCGCTCCATTTTAAAAATGGCATTCGTCTTCCTAAAGGAGATTTGCATTTGTCAGACATTGAAGCAACAAGCGGATCTGTTATTGCGTCAAAAATTCTACCAGCCGCTGTAATAATTCCAATGATTGTAAGCACGCCAAAAATCACACGTCCTTGTGGAATAAAAACAGTTTGTCCTGCCGCAATTGAAGCGTCATCTGGTTGATAAAAATAAACAAGCCAGCTTCCGATTAAGCCAGAAAGCAAAGCCCATCCAAATTGTCCAATTGCAAAAAGCCAAGTTTTCTTTTTTGTTAACGATGTCATCTTATTTTCTCCTATAAAGAATAAATTATTTTTTTAAAGATTTTAATAAAATCTCAGTGAGCAATTCCATTTGTTTTTCCGCAGAAATTATTTTGTCCATGTAAAGCATGTCTCCGCTTAGCGAAAGTTTTTGTGCCATACTAAATAGCGCGTGAGTTACTGTAAGAAAAAGCTCTTCTTCTTTAGCTCCAAAATCATTAAGAGACTTGTCCT
>Ga0172378_10003992_pt1 | contig 13881 bp, 13 predicted proteins | sample GrowelOW332metaG_FD_119755 | JGI IMG/M metagenome (GOLD analysis project Ga0172378, IMG submission 119755) | Groundwater microbial communities from an aquifer near a municipal landfill in Southern Ontario, Canada - Pumphouse #3_1 metaG | ecosystem: Environmental > Aquatic > Deep subsurface >... | reverse complement strand
TGTACAGCTCGACCTCACAGCCCTTGGCGCTCATATAGGCGCCTAGGACAGTGCCAAGGGATCCTGCTCCATAAATGGCTACTCTCATGGCCAATATAGTACATTGGCAAGAGAAGCGTGTCCATGCAGCCCTTGGCCATTAGCACAACAAAAAAGCGCAGCAAGGACTATCTAGGCACTGTTATTGAGCAGCCCTTAGCTTTGCTGCTGGGACTTTTTCCGGAACCTGGATGAAGCTAGGTACATTGGTATGGCCAGGACCTGGCTTGCAACCGATACAATCACCATTGCAGTGAGGCTTCTGTCATAGAGAACACCCAGCAGCCAGCTTCCAAGGAACCAGAAGATGCCAAAGGAGAGCTCGAATATCCCATAGCCTGTAGCGCGGCTGGACTTTCTGACCATGGTGGCCACGGCTGCCTTGAGTATGGACTCCTGGGCTCCCATGCCGATTCCCCACAGGACTATGCCTGCATACAGCGCCCAGGCAGAGTTCACGCTGAAGATCAGTATGGCAAATGGCGCTGATAGGACTGTAGACAAGACCAGGGTCTTGACTCCGTGCCTGTCATAAAGGATGCCAAACACAAGGGCAGCTATTCCATCCACGATCATGGCTCCCGAATACAGCAGTGGCAGGTCCCCTGTGCTGATAAGGCTTGTGGTCTGTGAAAGGGCTCCGGAAAGGCCTGAGTAGGTTCTGCTGACGTGCAGGATTATGATCGAGTAGTCCACAAAGCCGAAGGCAAACAGGCTGATGCCTGCTATGTAGAGCACAAACTCCTTCTTCATGCGAATGGGCTCATAGACCTTTGGCTCAGGCTCAAAATGCTGGGGATTTGGAAAGCGTGTGCGAGTGACAAGAAGAACGATGAGCGTCAGGGATCCAGGGATTGCCAGGTATGCAAAGCTTCTTCTGTAAAGATCGAGAGTCGAGGACTCTGTCTTGTTGAGCATGACAAGGTAGAGAAGCACAGGACCAAGGAAGGCGCCTATCTGGTCAAGCACCTCCTGGATTCCAAAGCTCTTTCCTGCTCCCATCTGGTTTGCAGCAAAGCTCATTATCGTGTCCTTCGCAGGCTTCTTGATGGCCTTTCCCATCCTCTGGACTATCAGCAGCGAGCAGGCTGCTATCCAGCCATCATCCCCTACCAGCGCCAAGGCCGGCACGGTCACTATGTCCAGAATGTAGCCAAGGATCACCATCGGCCAATAGCTCTTGGTCCTGTCGACAATCCTTCCAAAGACATAGCGCATTGAATAGCCCACCAGCTCTCCCAGCCCTGAAACAAAGCCTATGACTCCAGCAGAGGCTCCAAGGAGCGACATGTAGACGCCACGGATGCTGCTAGCCCCTTCATGGGTCATGTCAGAAAACAGGCTTGCTATGCTGAAAAGCAGTATGAAGGCCATCGCCATAGGCATCTTGTTCTTATTCTTCATGATCAATGTCCTTGAAATCCAGCTTGTTCTGAGCCTTGCTCTTCAGGTATATCCTGCTAAGCGTGGCAAGGAAGGCCTGTCTCTCTTCTTCCTCAAGGTCCCCAAGAAGCCAATCGTAGTAGCCTTGCTCAAGGGCAGTGCGGGATACCTTCAGGTCCTGGGCCTTGTCGGTGGCATAAAGCAGGACAGATCTTCTGTCCTGCTGGCTTGGCCTAGGCTCAACATAGCCCTTCCTCTCCAGGCGCTTGACTATGCGGGCTATGCCAGCCTTGTCCAGGCTCAGGATCTCGCTGATCCTTGAGGCTGTGGCTCCTGGGTTCTTCCTTATGGCATGAACTACATCAATCTCGCTCGATCCTATGTCCTCTTTCTTCAAGAGAAGAGCTGCGTAGCGGGCAACATGGCGCGCTATCTTTGTTATCTGACGACCTTTATCACTGTTCATGGAAATAGATGATATATCAACTAATTATTTTATTCAAGAGCCTCCTATAAGAAAACTGCAGGTCCTGCAGCTTCTCCTCATCATTTAAGGGCCACAAGTCCTTCCTTTCTCTGCATTTGCAGCCTATCAGGCTCAAAGCGCTCTTCAACAAGCACTTTCTCCAGGCTCAGCAGCTCAAGCCACACAAGCATCCTCAGTCTTTTCATGACCGCCTCCCGAAATGAGACGATAGAGCAAGACTCAGGGTTTTAACAGGCTTGGAGAGCTGTTATCAACACCTGGTTTATCAGCTAAGGGTTGACTTTTTTATTCGATGCAGTCATTAAGTCCACCTATGTCTTCAAAAAAGAAGGGCCGCATCGCTGCGGCCCTTGAAAGCTGGCTGATAGGTCTAGAGGATTGTTATCCTGCTCTCGCTCTTGTCCACGACCAACGGGCTGTCCTTGGAGGAGTTCTTTTCGAAATAGGCCAGAAGGGCATCGCGCATGTAGGTCTTGTTCACAAAGACAAGCTGCTTAACATCGGTGGCGCCTTCCTTGGTGCTGTCAAGAACGTTGAACATTGTGTATCCATCTCCGCCGCCTGCGATGAAGCTGTTGATGACCACCTTGTATCGGGCGTTCAGGTCAAGGCTCTCTCCATTGTCAAGAGTGACTGCGACAAGCTCGTTCTTCTCTCCTGCCTTGAAGCTGTAGGACATGCCGGAAACCTGCGGGAACTTGCCGTTGGAGGCTGGGTAGGCGGAGATTCCGTTTGCTAGCGCAGCCCATATGGTCTTGCCGCTGGTCTCGACGAGCATCATGTTGTTGTCAAAAGGAAGAACAGAGGTGACTTCCCTGATGGTGACCTCGCCTTCGTCAAGCTTGGCCCTGATTCCTCCGCCATTGACTATGCAAAGCTGTGCTCCATCGGCCTCGAAGAAGGCCTTAAGTCCATCTGTGACCAGATTGGCTATCGGGGAGTTCATTGTCCTGACCATGGCTGTAGACCACTCAAGGTTCTGAGCGTTATAGCCGATAGTCACATCCATGGCTGCATCTATGCGTGCATTGTAGTCATCGACTATGGCCTTCACGCCAGGATCCTCCTCGTAGGCGTTGGTGAGGAATATCTGGTTATAGACAAGGCCGGTTACCTTTCCGTCAAAGGTCATGACATTGACCTGGGTCAGGGCTTCGCCATGCTTGCCTGGGTTGACAAGGTACTGAACATCATTGATGATGGTCGGCCTTCCTGCAATGTCATTGCCGCCTCCGATGCTGATGTCCACATCCTTGTTCTTCTGGACAAGAGCTGCATTCTTGGAGTGCAGGTGAGACAAGGCTATGATGAGGTCGCAGCCTTGGGCCTTGAGGTCCTTGACTACTTCCCCAGCCTTGGCCAGGTCATCATCCCACATGATGTCTGCTGTGTTGGTGTAAAGGGTTGTGGCTGCGCTGCCATCATCTGTGACGCCGAAGATGCCTATCTTCAAGCCAGAGGCGCTCTTGATGATGTATGGCTTGAAGGCCTCTGGGTAGACAGTAGCTCCCGCTGGCTGATGAGCCTGCTTGTACTTGGTGTTGGCGCTGAGGAAAGAGTATTCAGCCTTGCCGGCAAGGCGAAGAAGGTTTGCAAAGCTATAGTCAAAATCATGGTTGCCAAGCACAGTTGCATCCAGGCCAAGAGCGTTCAGGCAGGCCACCGACACATCGCCGTTGCTGATGTTGGCCAGCGTGGTGTTGTATGGGGAGTCTCCACCATCGACGTAGATGACGTTCTCTTCTCCAATATCCTGACGCTGGGCGCTTATGATGGACATGATCCTGGCAACCGATCCAATCTGAAAGTTGCTGTCAGTCGACTTGTAGGGAATGTAGTTTCCGTGGATGTCGCTGGTTGCAAACACGCTGACAACCTTGGTTCTTGCGCTTATGCGATTGAGGATTATCCTTGCATCCCAGGCCGTTAGCGGGGCATCCGTGACATCCTTGGCCACAAGGATCCCAGCTGAAAGGGCCTTGGCGATATGGTCGCAGTCAATGTCGGCTCCGAAGAAGCCCTTTGCGATGGCAAGGGCGAACTGGGCCTTTGTGATTGCATCATCTGGCTTGAAGGAGAGCGAGTCGGCTTCCAGGTCCATAAGGCCTGAATTGATGACCGCCTCGATCTGGGCAGAAGCATCAAGGCCGATGCAATCCTTTGCTGCAGCAATGACGTTGGCCGATAGGATGGCCCCGTTGGATGCTGTATAGCCAAGGTTCTTCGGCGTTGCCTCAAAGCCTGCAATCTCCAGGCTATGGACGTCAGAGAGCTTGAAAAGCTCGTCAAGCATGACAGCGGCCTGGGCCTTGGTCACGCTCTCTGTCTCTACATATCCGGCAGCGAATGTCGGAATGCAAATGGCGATTATCAGCACTATCGCCAGCAATGGTCTTCTGCTCATATGCATATCTCCTTTTTATGTTGATTGATTTTTGAAAAGAATAGCATGAGCGTTGCAGATTTCATAGAGCCAATGGCTTGATCTTGTTCAAGATTCACTGGATTGGATCTCATCAAGAGAGAGCCTGCTGAAAAGCTGCCTTGCACAAATCCTTATGGAAAAGTTATGCCTGTACCAAATCCTTTAAGAAGACATTTTCATTGCCTTTTTCCTTCAGGTCTGATAAACCAAGGTCATGAGAGACTTGTATCTAAAGAAGGTGATCTTCGCCCTAGAGGATTGCAAGGACAGCTTCTACAAGAACCTTCCAGCTTTCAAGGGCATCAGGGAGCTGAGCTTCAGCAGCCCGATAACCTTCTTCAGCGGCGAGAATGGGTCTGGAAAGTCAACCTTGCTTGAAGCCATCGCCCTTGGCCTTGGCCTCAATGCCGAGGGTGGAACGCGCAACTACCGCTTTGAGACCTACAATGATACCTGCGACATGTACAGGCATATCCGCCTTTGCCGGGAGGCCATAGCGCCCTCCTGCCTCTTCTTCCGCTCCGAGACCTTCTACAACCTTGCCACAAAGGCCAAGGAGTATGCCGAGGATGATCCGCTGAGAAGAAACGCCAACCTGCATGAGCTCTCCCATGGCCAGAGCTTCATGCAGTTCATAGCAGGCTTTGACAGGCAAGGCCTCTTTCTCATGGATGAGCCTGAGTCAGCCCTATCTACAACTGCTCAGATGAGCCTTATCTGCTTTATTCATGACATGGCAGAAAAGGGCTCGCAGTTCATCATTGCAACTCATTCGGCTATTCTTCTTGGCACCCCTGGCTCTCAGATTCTTGACTTTGACTCTGGGATGCAGGCTATCAAGTACGAGGAGACCTCCAGCTACCGTCTTACAAGAAGGTTCCTGGATGCAAGAGCGAGAGTGCTTGAGGATTTGCTGGGCAAATAAAAAGATGATGATTAGTCGATAAATATCTTGACAAACATATTAGCAATTAATAATATGTGCATAGATTCAAATGAATGGAGACTCATATGACAGAGAGTAAATACACTGATAGCAGGACTCCAAGCCAGGAAGACCTATGCGACCTGGCTGACCTGTTCAAGGTCTTTGGGGACACAACAAGGATGAGGATTCTCTATGCCCTGCTGCAAGGCCCGCTTTGCGTGTGCGCCATAGCCGAGGCCCTGGACATGACGCAAAGTGCAATAAGCCACCAGCTCAGGGCCTTGAAGCTGAACAAGCTTGTGGGCTCCAGGCGGGAAGGCAAGACAGTCATGTACCTCCTTCTAGACGATCATGTGAAGACTATCATTGGACAAGGCTATGAGCATCTTATGGAAAGAGAGGAGAAAAGAAAATGAAGAAGATATATAGGCTTGAGGATCTGGATTGCGCAACCTGTGCAATGAAGATGGAGGATGCTGTGCGCAAGCTGGAAGGCGTTGAAGGCGCATCAGTGAACTTCATGGCCCAGAAGATGATTGTCGACATCAAGGACGATTCTGACGAGGACTCTGTAAGAAAAGCAATTGCCAAGGCATGCAGAAGGGTTGAGCCCGACTGCAAGGTAATCGGCTAGGAGGCTGTCATGACAAAAAAGCAGCTGATATTGCTCATAAGGATAGCCGCTTCCTCTGTTTTGCTTCTTGCCTCCTGGGCTTTCAAGCTTCAAGGGCCTCTTGGCCTGGCAGCCTATCTTGCAGCCTATGCTATAGCGGGCTGGAATGTAGTCTGGGGTGCTTTGCTTAACATATTCCATGGCCAGGTCTTTGATGAGAAGTTCCTGATGACGGTGGCCACCGCTGGAGCAATGGGGCTTGGAGACTACAAGGAGGCCGTGGCTGTCATGGTCTTCTACCAGATTGGAGAATGGTTTGAAAGCATAGCCCTAGGCAAGAGCCGAAAGAGCATAGCCAGCCTAATGGACATACGCCCTGATGAGGCCGTAGTGCTTCGAGATGGGCAGGAGAGAGCTGTAGATCCCAGCCAGGTGGAAGTTGGCGAGACCCTCATTGTCAAGCCAGGAGAGAAGATACCTCTTGATGGAGTCATCATCGAAGGCTCCACTTCTGTCAACACAGCTGCCCTGACTGGAGAAAGCCTTCCCCTGGACAGAGGGCCTAGCGACAGGGTTGTAAGCGGATCCATAAACCTCACCTCTGTGATCAGGATGAGAGCTGAGACCAATTTTGCCCAAAGCACTGTGTCCAGGATACTGGAGCTTACGGAGAACGCTGCCCAGAGAAAGGCTAGAATAGAGGGCTTCATAACCCGATTCTCCCGCTGGTACACCCCGATTGTCGTTCTGGCTGCTGTGCTTCTTGCCACCATCGCTCCCTTGTTCTTCGCTCAGAGCTGGGGCAAGTGGATCAACAGGGCCCTGATCTTCCTTGTTGTCTCCTGTCCTTGTGCCTTGGTGGTCTCTGTTCCCCTCTCCTTCTTCGGAGGCATCGGCGGAGCATCTCACAAGGGCATATTGATCAAGGGCGCAGGCTATCTGGAGCTTCTCAGCCGCATCAAGACAGCGGTGTTTGACAAGACCGGCACCCTTACCAAGGGTGTTTTTGAGGTTGTTGCCATTCACCCACAGGCCAGGAGCGAAGCAGAATTGCTGGACCTGGCAGCCTTGGCAGAGGCCAACTCTTCCCACCCTATCGCCCAGTCCATACTCAGGGCCCATGAAGGACACATCGACAAGTCAAGGATAAGCTCAGTCAAGGAGATGGCTGGACAGGGCGTTGAGGCCATCGTGGATGGAAGAAGGCTCTATGTGGGCAACTCAAGGCTTATGGAAAGCGTTGGAGCATCCTGGAGGCCCTGCCACCATGAAGGCACGGTGATCCATGTCTCAGAGGGCAAGGAATATCTAGGCCATATAGTCATCTCCGATACCATAAAGCAGGAAGCCAGGGAAGCAATTGCACAGCTCAAGAGCCTTGGGGTCGAAAGGACCGTCATGCTCACAGGCGACTCCGATGAGGTGGGCCAAAGCGTTGGCAAGGCCATATGCATCGACATTGTAGCCTCTCGCCTAATGCCTCAGGACAAGGTCAGCAGGATCGAAAGCCTTATTTCCAAGGATGCACCTCTTTGCTTTGTAGGCGATGGGATTAACGATGCTCCAGTGCTTTCAAGAGCAGATGTGGGAATCGCAATGGGAGATTTGGGAAGCGATGCTGCCATAGAGGCAGCCGATGTGGTCTTGATGGATGACAATCTCATGAAGCTTCCACAGGCCATCAGGCTAGCCCGCAAGACCATGAGGATCGTAAGGCAGAACATTGTCTTTGCCCTGAGCGTAAAGGCTCTTGTGCTCGTTCTTGGATCGCTGGGATTTGCCACCATGTGGCTTGCTGTGTTTGCTGATGTCGGGGTGCTGGTGCTCGCGATCCTCAACGCCATGAGGGCGCTGAGATAGCTCAGTGCCTCTGGTCCTTGTTCTCGTAGGTCTCGCAGAACCTTGCCGCAAAGGAAGGCTCCAGGCCTGCCAGGGCAAGGTGTGTAAGGTCTCCAAAGCTTAGCATGCGAAAATCCACTATGCCCTTCTCCCGCTCCTGGGTGACAAGAGTTGTCACCGAGCTGGGAAGAGCGCAGGTTCCATGCCAGAGAATCATCGGCGATATGTTGAGGATGTGGGAGAGCATGACGCACTCCACTCCAAGATGGCAGAAGAACGCATAGGTGTCCTCATTGCCCAGATCTGTCCTGTAGAGCCTGCCTTCCCTTCTGTAGCCAAGGCCTTCAAGAAGAGTGTCGAGAGACGAGGCTACCTTGTCGTAGTAAAGGCCCTCGTCTCCGCTTTTCATCTCTATCTCGTCACGCCACCTGTCCTTGTCAAAGAAGCCATCGCGCTCCATCCAGTCGGAAGGAAGCCAGTCCCAGGGAATCTGGATGTCATCCATGACAGCGGGCCTGATGGCCATGGGATGGACGAACTCCTCCAGCCAAGGCAGGGTCTGGGAAGCAAAGCCACCCTTTTGCACAGTGAATGAGGCTGTAGCCTGGGCTCTGCCAAGGGGAGATACGAAGCATTTCTTGATATTCATGGATCCCAGCCGCTGGGCAAGAGCCTTGGCCTCCTTGAAGCCCTGGGGCGTCAAGGAGTCGAGCTCATAGTCAGGGTCGGCATGACGTATGAATAAAAGCTTCACAGCGAAACTTCCTTATTGCCTGTGAGCTTCATGTAGAGAAGAAGCGACAGGATGGTCGTCACTGTGAGTATGGTGGCATAGGCTGCTGCGATGCCATAGCTGCCCCTGCTTACATAGGTGTAGACTGCAAGAGTCAGCGTTATGGTGTTGGCATTGTAAAGGATCACTGCAGTTGAGAGCTCTGTGATGATGGTGACCCAGCTGAGGATGGCTCCGCTGATGATCCCGTTGCCCATCATAGGAACAGTGATGGTGAAGAAGGTCTTCATCTTGCTTGCTCCCAGCGAAATTGCAGCTTCCTCAATGGTGATGGGGATCTGCTGCAGAACTGCAACCGAGCTGCGTATGGTGTAAGGTATTCTCCTTATTATCAGAGCTATTACCATGATGGCAGCTGTTCCAGACAGAAGCAGCGGCCTCTTGCTGAAGCTGAGCACCAGGGCTATGCCGATGACAGAGCCTGGGATGATGTATGGCACCATTGAAAGGGTGTCTATCACCTTGTTGGCAACATTTGCTCTTCTGACCACAAGATAGGCAATCAGGATTGCAAGGACCACCACCAATGCCAGGGCTGCAATGCCGATCAGGAAGGTGTTTGGGATGGCCTTCTTAAGGTGGGTGAATGCGAAGCGATAGCTCTCAAGGCTGTAGCCAGGAACGAACAGCTTTCCGCTTGTCTTCTGGAACGATGAGTAGATCACATACACCTGGGGCATGAAGGAAAGTCCGACAATCGCCCAGCAGTAGATGTGAAGCAGCACGTTCTTGAAGCCCTTGGCCTTCTTGCGCTCTATGGAGTGCATGGCGTTCATTGTGAAATGATGGCGGTTGCTTATCCAGCTCTGGAAAAGGAAGATGGCTGCAGTAATGAATATGCCTATCACTGATACTGCAGCTCCAAAGGTATGGTCTCCTCCAGTCTCTGCGAAATAGGCATCGTAGATTATCACGGGGAATGTCTTGTAGCCCTCGCCTATGAGAAGCGGGGTTCCAAAGTCTGCAAAGGCTCTCATGAACACCAGCAGGCTTGCAGCTATGATTGTAGGCATGCAGAGCGGGATGACCACTGTGAAGAACATCTTGGCTCCGCTGCACCCCATGTTCACAGAGGCTTCAAGCAGGGAGTTGTCCACGTTCTTAAGCGCTCCGCAGAGGTATAGGAACACCAGGGGAAAGAGCTGAAGCGACAGGACCAGCACTATGCCGGAGAAGCCGTATATCGAGCCCACCTGGATCCCTATGCTCTCAAGAAGCTTTGTGAATACGCCGCTTCGGCCAAGAAGCACTATCCAGGAATAGGCGCCTATGAACGGAGCTGACATGCTGCACAGTATGACCAGGACCTGAAGAAGCGACTTTCCCTTGATCTCATACATCTGGTAGAAGTACGCCAAGGGAACACCCAAGGCCAAGGAAATGGCGGTAGCCGCCAGGCTCACCTTCAGCGAGTTTCCTATGGATCTCACATAATAGGGCTTTGAGAAGAAGTCCTTGAAGCCCTGCAATGAAAATTGGCCTTCGACGATGACAGACTCTCGAAGCAGCCTTATTAGGGGATAGACAAGAATGAGGGCATACATGAGTATGACCAGGAGGCTCACCAGCTTCCAGACATCTTTCCTCTTGCTCTTCTCCCTGCTCATCGAGCGCCTCCGACAAGGTCGTTATGAACTCCCATGACAAGGTTGCGCTTTCCGTCCTTGTCAAAGACATTGATCTTCTGTGTCTTTACCCCAAGGGATATGACGGAGCCCTTCTCAAGAATGCTGTCTATCTGGGACTCCTGTATGATCTCAGCCTTCTCTCCGCTCTCAAAATGCACAAAGTAATGGGTGTTGAGGCCAAGGAATACTGCATCATCTATTATGGCCTTGACGCCATCCTCGCCCTCGGGCTTGAGGTAGAGCTCCTCTGGCCTGATGGAGAGTATCACTTCCTGGTCCTTGCGCTGGTCTGCCATGATTGTCGAAAGCTCGATGCGATGATTGCCAGGCAGAGTTATGAAGGTCTTCTGGCCTTCAGCATGAAGCGTGGACTTTATGATGTTGGTGCGTCCTATGAAGGTTGCGACAAAGAGGTTCGCCGGTCTTTGGTAAAGGGCTTTGGGAGTGCCGATCTGCTGTATGTCACCTAGGTTCATGACAGCGATGCGGTCAGAGACCGCCATGGCCTCCTCCTGGTCGTGTGTTACATAGACCGTGGTGATGCCGACGGTGTTCTGGATCTCCTTGATGACGGTGCGCATCTCAACCCTGAGCTTTGCATCAAGGTTTGAGAGAGGCTCATCCATCAAGAGCACGTCCGGGGTGATGGCAAGGGCTCTGGCCAGGGCGACACGCTGCTGCTGGCCGCCGGAGAGGCGCTCAGGCATCCTGTCTCTATATTCCTCGATCTTCATGAGCTTGAGGAACTTGTCAGTCTTCTCAACTATGACATCCTTGGAAAGCTTTCTATTCTTAAGGCCAAAGGCCACATTCTTCTCTACTGTAAGATTTGGAAAGATAGCATAGTTCTGGAACACCATGCCTATGTTTCTCTTCACTGGATCCATGTCGTTGATCCTAACGTCATTGAAGTAGAAATCTCCCCCTTCAATGGAATTGAAGCCCGCAATCATGCGAAGCAGCGTCGTCTTGCCACAGCCCGAAGGACCAAGGAGGGTGAAGAACTCCCCCTCCTTGATGTCCAAAGACAGGTCCGTGATAATAGTGTTGCTGCCGTATTTTTTCACGGCATCCCTAATAGTGATGTTAACACTCATCTAGAACCGACCTTAATGAGGCTTACTTTGATACTGACTCGAAGATGGATGTCCATCTTGCCTGCCAATCCTTCTTGTTGTTTCCGCAAAGCTCCATGTCCTCGTATGCAACCTTTATCTGGGAGAATGGGAGCATGACTGGTGTGGTGTTGCTTATAGCTGGATTTACCGGCCTAGCTGTGGACTTGGCCACTTCCTTCTGTCCGGCATCGCTGATGAGCCAGTCCATGAAGAGCTTGGCATTGGCCATGTTCTTTGCGTTCTTGATGATGGCAGCTCCAGCTGGAAGCCATACTGCTCCCTCTGCTGGGTAGACGAGCTTCACGTTGGTGGCTCCATTGACAAGCAGTCCTACGCATGGATCCTCATAGGAGACTCCAACAGCATACTCGCCGCTGACGGTTCCCTTGTAGATTGCAGAGGATGAGCTGATGATGGTGCCGTTGAGCTGCTTAGCAAACTCTGTGACCCATGCCCATGCCTTCTCGTCGTACGGCTTCTCGCCCATGACCAGGAGCATATTGGTGAGCTCTGCCCATGCGCTTGAGGAAGCAGCTGGGTTGCCCATTGCAATGTGGCCCTTGAGAACTGGGTTGAGCAGGTCGGCGTAGCCCTTGAAATCATCGACGTTGAGGCCGAGCTTTGCAAAGACATCCTTGTTCAGAAGCAGAGCTGCAGATCCATCAAGGCAATACTTTGTGACGCATCCGGCCTGGTTGCGATAAGCCTCTGGGAGCTTCTCGTTTCCGGCTGCCACGTATGGCTCGAAATACTGGGCGTAGCTGATGCCATTGGCATAGTTGACTCCGCCGTACATCACATCAGCCTGAGGATTCTCAGTCTCGCTGACGATTCTCTGAAGGCACTCACCTGTTCCCATGGACAGGATTGTCACGTCTACCCCATAAGTCTCGCCGAAAGCATATGCTGCATCAGCCAGAGCCTCCGTGTTAGGTGAGTAGATCACCAGGCTGCCGCCGCCAACTGCTGGTGCGGTCTCTGAAACGGGCTGTGCAAAGGCGCTAAGGGCTAGGCTTAGAACCAAGAGAGCAACTAAAATCTTTTTCATATTGACTCCTTCCCCTCCATTGAGGGTATTACTAAGGTCATTATCGCACGTTTTCGCAGATTAACAACCCAAAAATGCTTGAACGGCTCACTCAAGCCTCCTTTTGCAAGGCCTGATGAGGGCCAGCCTCATCTTGATCCTGAGCTATAATCTTCATTGCTTTTTGCCTTAAGCCAAGAAGATGGCATGGCTTGCAAAGCAGGCGTCTACAATCATCAAGCAGAATAGCCATTCTACCAAAAATGCTCACAAACTATCCATGAAGCTTTTTTCAGGAGCAAAAAAACATTGTCCTCCATTGCACCTGAAAGCTTTCTGCCTCTATATTGAGGGTTATGAAAACAGCGATCGTTACAGGCGCTGCAGGCGGCCTGGGCCAGGTTTTCTGCAGCTTGTTGCTCTCAAGAGGCTTCCATGTCTATGGCCTTGACCTCAAGGAACCCGGAACCAGGCTTGAGGGAATGTCATTCATAAGCACTGATATCACAAGCATAGAGGCCATTGAGAAGGCCAGGACCTTGATAGCTCAAGAGACAGAAGGCATAGATGTGCTTGTGAACAATGCAGGCATCCAGCATTTCGACAGCCTCATCGAGGCTGACATGAGAATGCTCAAAAAGGCTGTGGATGTGAACCTGGTGGGAGCCATGCTCATAACTCGCTCCTTTGCCGACATGGTGCTTAAGGCAAGAGGGCGCATCATCATAACCTCAAGCGAGATAGGCTATCATCAGGCCCAGCCCTTCCATAGCCTTTACTCCATCACCAAAAGAGCGTTGGATGCCTATGCAGACTCTCTGAGACGGGAGCTTGGATGCCTTGGGATAAAGGTGATAAAGCTGCAGCCAGGCGGGCTTCGCACAGGCCTGATAGGAGATTCGCTAAGAAGCTACGATGAAATCATCAACCGCACGACCCATTACCGCAGGCCCCTTGAGAGAATGAGGCGCTTTGTGGTACACAACCTAGAGAGGTCCGTGGATCCCAAGGCCATGTCAAAGGTGCTTTCCAAGGCGCTTTTCTCGAGCCATCCGTCAGGGCGCTACAGGTTTCGCAATCTTCTTGTGCTCAATGCACTGGATGTCCTTGGAGAGCGTGGAGCCGACCTTGCCTTCAAGGTCTTTCTTGGAAAGGGAGTCATATAAGGCTTCCAGGAAATTCAGCAAAACGGACTGGCCTTGGGTAAAAACCTTTGCATACAAGAATGTAGCTTCAATCCTATTCTTGAGCTTTGCTCTTATTTAAACTTATTCCAGGTTATGCAATAACTTGATGCATAATCATATAGTATCTAGCTGTTCATAAAAATTGAATTTCTTGGCTTAAAGCATACTGCAGGCCACAAGGGCCAGACTAGATATGACTAGCAGGCAGATACGCAGCTTTTGCTCTGTAGATGTTTGAATGGATTGATCAGTATCACCAGGACTTACTGCTCAATATTTGATAGCCATGAAGCAGATTGAACAGATAATCAATTCGAGTGATGGGTGGATTTCTGGTACTTTAGGTATTCTTCGGGAGAATTGATGTTCAGAAAGCTATCAGCAAAAGGGAAATCGACTATGCAGGTCTTGCAT
>Ga0172378_10003990_pt1 | contig 13884 bp, 8 predicted proteins | sample GrowelOW332metaG_FD_119755 | JGI IMG/M metagenome (GOLD analysis project Ga0172378, IMG submission 119755) | Groundwater microbial communities from an aquifer near a municipal landfill in Southern Ontario, Canada - Pumphouse #3_1 metaG | ecosystem: Environmental > Aquatic > Deep subsurface >... | reverse complement strand
TTAGGCAATCTTAATTTTACTTTTATAGAGAACAATAGGAATACTGACTTTGATAAGTTTACAAAGCAAATACTGAATCTCTTAGCAAAGATAGGAATTCATGCACAGGCTGATGAACGTCGTGCATTAACTATTGATGGCTTAAAAATATCCGGAAGTGCTCAATGTATTCATAAAGGTAAAATAATGTATCATGCCACGTTACTTTTTTCCACAGATTTGATTGCCCTCTCAACTGCTTTACAGTGTAATCCGGAACAATTAAAAAACAATAATAACACTCAGCGTTCCGTTTACGTAAAGTCAAAACAAAGTCCCGTTACCAACATTACTTCACACATGCTATTTCCTTTACAAATAGATAAATTTAAAAGTCTGATAATGGACTATTTTATTGGTAATAAGAGTGATAATCAAGCTTATATTTTAAATGAAAATGAAGTACTAGGTATCAAACTTTTAAAAGAAAATAAATATGCTACTCCAGACTGGAATTTTAATTTTTCTTCTTACAGATAGTAACTCTATTTAAAAACATTCTATTCTCTATTCTTGTTGTATAGTATAATTTACATTATTGACAAAACCAATAATAATATTCTTAAAAACAAGAAGTTATGTCTACATTTGAAATAAAAATGCCCAAACTGGGTGAAAGTATCACTGAAGGAACCATTATAACATGGTCTGTAAAAGTGGGTGATATCATTAAAGAAGATGATGTTTTATTTGAAGTTAGCACCGCAAAAGTAAGTGCTGAAATCCCCTCTCCTGTTGCAGGTAAGATTCTCGAAATTCTATTCAAAGAAGGAGATACCATTCCGGTGGGTACTGTTGTTGCAATTGTACAATTGGAGGGCGACACTACTGAAGATACCTCCGAAAGCACAGTAAAAAAAGAGGAAATTCCATTAACGCCTAAAGATTCCACGACTCAGGATAAACAGAGCAAAGAAAATGATCAAAGATGGCTTTCGCCAATTGTACTTCAGATAGCTCAGGAAGCTCAGATATCAAAGGAAGAGTTAGATAACATTCCAGGAACCGGCTATTTAGGACGATTAAGTAAAAAAGATATTAAAAACTATGTTGAACAAAAGAAGCAAGGTTTAGCTCCTGCTGTTACACATACAGAGTCTAAGCCTGTGCCCGAAACCAAATCGGTTGTTGAAACTAAACCAGCCCCATCTACAGAAACGAAACATACGGATCCAACAGATTCTACCGGTATCACTACTGTAACTGCCGAAGATGAGATTAAAGAAATGGATTATGTAGGTCGTATAATAGCCGACCGTATGATTTTGTCTAAAAATGTATCGCCACATGTAACTACAATTGTTGAGGTGGATGTTACGAAACTGGTACGCTGGCGCGAACAAACCAAAGAAAATTTCTTGCATCGTGAAGGTATCAGCCTTACTTATATGCCTGCCATTATTGAAGCAACAGCTAAGTCTTTAATTGACTTTCCACGGGTAAATGCTTCGGTCGACGGATATCGTATGATATTAAAAAAACATATTAACATTGGCATTGCCGTATCGCTTAATGACGGGAATTTAATAGTTCCTGTAATACATGATGCTGATAAATCAAGTCTTAGCGGACTTGCATTAACAATAGATTCTCTGGCTACTAAAGCCCGTATCAATAAATTAATCCCAGACGATATTCAAGGAGGAACTTTCACTATTACAAACTTCGGAACCTTTAAGAATATTATCGGAACACCTATTATTAATCAGCCCGAAGTTGCTATTCTAGGAGTAGGTTATATTGAGAAGAAACCTGCTGTTGTGGAAACTCCGGAAGGCGATACGATTGCTATTCGCCATAAAATGTATCTTTCACTCTCCTATGACCATCGTATTATTAATGGTGCACTTGGAGGTGCTTTCTTACGACGTATCGCTGATTATCTGGAAAATTGGAAGGCTTAGTATACAATTCATTAGGTTATTTAAATACAAAAATCATGGAAAAATTCGATATAAAAACGACCGATAAGGAGACTCTTAAAAAATGGTTTCATCTGATGACTCTCGGACGGAACCTTGATGATAAAGCTCCTGCATATTTATTGCAATCACTGGGCTGGTCATATCATTCACCCTATGCCGGGCACGATGGTATCCAACTGGCCGTTGGACAAGTATTTACAAGAGGCGAAGACTTCCTGTTTCCTTATTATCGGGATATGCTTACAGTTCTTTCAGCTGGTATGACTCCCGAAGAATTAATATTAAATGGATTGTCTAAAGCGACCGATTTGACAAGCGGAGGACGACACATGTCCAATCACTTTTCGAAAATAGAATGGAATATCATGAATATATCATCGGCTACAGGCACACATGACCTGCATGCCGTAGGGGTGGCACGGGCTATGGTGTATTATGGACATAAAGGAGTAGTAATTACCTCTCATGGAGAGTCTGCAACTTCCGAAGGATTTGTATATGAAGCCATTAATGGAGCAAGTACAGAACGTCTACCGGTTATCTTTGTCATACAAGACAATGGTTATGGCATATCTGTTCCTAAGAAAGATCAAACAGCCAACCGTAAAGTAGCCACCAATTTTTCAGGATTTAAGAACCTGAAAATCATCTATTGCAATGGAAAAGATGTATTTGATTCAATGAATGCCATGACGGCTGCCCGCGAATATGCCATCAGTACCCGTAATCCGGTTATTGTGCAGGCAAACTGTGTGCGTATTGGGTCACATTCAAATTCCGATAAACATGTTTTATATAGAGATGATAATGAGTTATCTTATGTAAAGGCTGCTGATCCGTTGCTAAAATTCCGACGGATGCTATTACGTTACGAGCGTTTTACTGAAGAGGAACTTAAACAAATAGAAGAGGAAGCTAAGAAAGAATTAAGCGTAGCCAATCGTAAAGCGATAGCAGCTCCTGACCCTGATGCAAAAACAGTTCTTGATTTTGTACTTCCTGAACCATATCTTCCAAAACTTTATCCTGACGGAATACATGACAAGGAAGGTGAAAAGAAAAATTTGGTTACAGCAATAAATGAGACATTGAAGGCTGAATTCCGGCATAATCCCGATACATTCCTTTGGGGGCAAGATGTTGCGAATAAAGACAAGGGAGGTGTGTTTAATGTAACAAAAGGTATGCAGCAAGAATTTGGTGAGGCTCGTGTATTTAGCGCACCTATCGCTGAAGATTATATTATGGGAACCGCCAATGGAATGAGCCGTTTTGATCCTAAAATACATGTTGTAGTAGAAGGGGCTGAGTTTGCTGATTATTTTTGGCCGGGTATTGAACAATATGTTGAATGTACTCACGAATATTGGCGAAGCAATGGCAAATTTGCACCTAATATTACCGTACGTCTTGCTTCAGGAGGTTATATTGGAGGAGGACTATATCATTCACAAACACTGGAAGGCGCATTGACTACACTTCCCGGAGCACGGATTGTTTACCCTTCTTTTGCCGACGATGCTGCCGGATTACTACGTACCAGTATTCGTTCCAAAGGTTTTACTTTGTTTCTGGAACCGAAATCGTTATATAATGCCACTGAAGCAGCATGCGTAGTTCCCGATGATTTTGAAGTTCCTTTTGGAAAAGCACGAATTCGTCGCGAAGGTAATGAACTCAGTATTATTACTTATGGAAATACAACTCATTTTTGTCTGAATGTGGCCGATCGCCTTGCTAAAGAAAACGGCTGGAGTATTGAAGTTGTAGATATTCGTTCATTAATTCCTCTGGATAAAGAAACTATCTTTGAATCTGTAAAGAAAACCAGCAAAGTACTGGTAGTACACGAGGACAAAGTATTCTCCGGATTCGGGGCAGAAATTGCAGCCATTATTGGAACTGAATTGTTCCGATATCTGGATGCTCCTATTCAACGGGTCGGTTCAATATTCACCCCTGTAGGATTCCATCCTAATTTCGAACGAGCAATATTGCCTAATGAAGAAAGGATTTATAAAACAGCTAAGGAATTGTTAGAATATTAGAAACAAAAAAGAAGTAGTTTTTTTAAAAACAACAAGACTCTTATAATTAAAATAGATAAGCAATGAAAAAAATTGGATTATTTTATGGAGTAAGTACAGCCAAAACGGCTGGTATTGCAAAAAAAATACAGGTGGCATTTAGTGATACTGACATCAATATTATCCCTATCGAAAATGCCTGGCAGAAAGAGTTTCAGACCTATGATTACATTATCGTAGGCACTTCGACCTGGTTTGATGGCGAACTACCTACTTATTGGGATGAAATAAAACCTGAACTGGAAACCTTAAAACTAAAGAATAAAAAGGTTGCTATTTTCGGACTGGGAGATCAGGTCGGTTATCCTGATAATTTTGTTGATGGAATAGGTATATTGGCCGAAGCTTTTGAGGCTGCCGGAGCTACACTTGTAGGATTTACTTCTCCGGAAGAGTATAACTTTAATAAATCACTAGCCCTAAAGAATAATAAATTAGTAGGATTGGCTATAGATATTGAAAATCAGTCTGATAAAACTCAAAAACGAATACAAGATTGGGTGGAACAGTTGAAAGAAGAGTTTAAATGAAATAATATAATGAGCTATAACTCCCGATTCAATAATTGGTGATAATACCATTATTGAAACCGGGAGTTTTTATTACAATAAAAATATTCTGTGATCAACAGACAATATTTACCTGATTTAAATAGAAACAGCTAAAAATTAATGCTAACTCCACCAAAGACAGTAGCTCCCGGCATGGGAAATCCGTCATTAATCTGATAGCTCTGATTCAATAAGTTCTCACCTTTTGCAAAGAGTTCAAACATCTTTGCCGGGCGATAAGAGGCACGTACATTCCAAAGCACATAACTTTCTTTGACAGCTTCTTCTCCAATAGTTGTATAAATATTATGCACATACTGTAAACCGGTGGATACTCCCCAACGGGCACGGTTATATTGTCCGCTTATATATAATTGATGTTCCGGTGCTGCCAATACAGGATACTTCATGTGTAACCAACTATAGTTAGCCGACAAATTCAGAGAACCATTTACCCGATAGGCAGATGCTAATTCCGCACCATAATTCTTAATCTTTCCAATATTTACATTTAGAGGCTTACCGCTTTGCATAATTGTCTGAATAAGATTTTCTCCATTTATATAATAAAGATTAAAATCAACGTGCAAGGCATTCTCCAGGAAAGTTTGATTGACAGAAAGTTCGTAATTCATCAATCGTTCAGGTTTTAAATCCGGATTCTGAGGCGGAAACATATACATTTCACGAATCGTTGGATTTCGAAAACCCTTGCTAAAAATAGCTTTTAATACGGTTGATTCTGTTGCAATATAACTCAATCCGGTCTGAGGAATCCACTCTGTTCCTGTCTCTTCATTATAATCAGCCCGAATACCAGCGTTCAAAGTTAACTTATCCGCTAAAACCTGACGAACATTCAGGTAACTTGCCACTTGATTGATGTGTTTATCAATAATATCTACATTTTTACCTGTAAACTCATTCCATGCATTTCCTCCAAAACGAGTATAATCCACTCCGGCAGTAACTTGATTTCCTTTGAAGAAAGCATAAGACTGATACAATGAAGCTCCCAGCATATTATCTTTTGAATGATACAGATAGTCTTTTGGAGATTCTCCGGAATAATATCCATCATTTATCTTATGATTACCAAAATTATAGAAGAATTTCAATGCACCGGATGTATTTTTATATTTATTTTCCAAAGAGAAAGAGGTCATTCCGCGCAATACATCAGCATCATTATCTATAATTGGTTTAGTGACCAAGCCCGGATTGGCCGCATTGTAATGAGTTAAGTTGATATCTGCGAAAGTATTCCAATGAGAAGATAAGTCGTATCCTAATTTAGCATATCCACTATATTGGTCGAAATCAGAATTTATACGATGTCCGTCTGTTCTGTCGTAACCAAATGAAACATAACTATTGAATCTTCCTTTACGAAACCCATTGCCAGCCTCTGCACTAAAGGTATTATATGAACCATACATAGCACGGGCATGTGTATTAAAACCATCTTTTTGTTGTTTCTTTGTGATTATATTGACAACTCCCGCCATTGCATTGGAACCATATAATATGGAAGCCGGACCGCGAACAACTTCTACCCGCTGAGTCATAGACGACTCATAAGCATCGGGAAGCGGATGCCCCATCATTCCCATGTATTGGGGATGCCCGTCAATAAGAACAAGTACCTGAGTATTCGGGCTTCCACCAATGCCACGAATACTTATGCCTCCTGCCGAACCATTGGCAACTCCATATCCCATGACTCCTCGTCCGGTAACAAACAACCCGGGAATTTCTTCGGAAAGTATAGGCATCAGAGAAGATTCATACCGATTTTCTATCTTGTCACTGTTAAGAACAGAAACAGTCATAGGCAGATATTTTAGATTTACCTCTGTCATACTACCGGTTACAATCACTTCATCCAGACGGATAGAATCTTTTATAGATTTAGACGATTCCGCTCCCATTACCGTCTGAAACATACTACAAATTACAATAGAAAAAAAATATTTCTTAATCATGAAATTAAACTTAATATTCATACTTGGCTAATAACTCTAAAGCCAATCAACTAATATTTGCATCGACATTCCTGAAAATGTTAGTCTGAAGTCTTATGTATCCTTCTAAAAAGTATCTGCCATAAAGAGTTATACAGCAAAACTAGAACCTAAAGAACTAATACCTCTCAACAGCTAAATAAAGCAACAATAGACGATTGGGCCGGCAAGATAGTAAAATTATTGAAGATAGCGTGCCAAATAAAAAAAGATTGCACTACGAATAGGACTAATATGATTGATCCAAATAGTGATAAATCTGTTCAAAGGACACTTCAGGAAGCAAACTACCTGTATGATTCTGCAAAACTATATGCATGCCTTTTTCAATAAATGAGCCATCAACAGAGTTGAACTTCAACTCTCCCTGCTGAAAAAATCGTTTCTGAAAATCATTAGAATAATCCATTGAAATAAAAGTGAGTTTTCTGATAGAACCATCTTTCTTTTCATAAAAAACCCAATGATATTTTTTATCAGGATTGTCATCAATCACATCCGTGCGCTTAATTTCAGTAATAATCACATCACTATTTTCTAAGAAAAATAAAACTTTATATGGTACTTTCATCTTTTCCATTCAATTATCTTATTATTTTTAGCTTTGCTAAACTTACATTATACCAGAAATTCAGTTTTTTTTTGTTCAAGGCCTTGCAGTAAGCTATTAATTTCTGTGTATGCAAAGATAAAAATTAATTTTTAAGATGCATATCTTTAGTCTTAAACAAGTGGAAATTAGTACTTATAGAGAACTAAAAAATGTGTCTGTACATTTCGGCTAAGATAACAAGTCTCTTTGAGTGAGGTCTCTTGAAGTTTTTTTTATATGTCCTGATGTTTTTCAGACTATGGGCTCCATCTTACAAAAAAAGTCTGAACCTTTCCAGGTTCAGACTTTTTCTAAATACTTAAATCCATTTTTCTGTCAGAGACAGTTTCATTATTTTATTGGTTAGTTGTATAAAAGAAAGGAAATACTTCTCCATTAAATAATTCCTTTTTGAGAGTTCTTTACGAAATCAACGATATTACGTATCTCATCACTCATAGGGACTTCTTCTTCAACTCTGGCAGCAGCATCAAGGAGGCTTACTCTCGCATGAAAAATTAATTCATAAGCATGAGCTATATGTTGAATCGTTTTTTCCGAAAAATCATGATATTTCAACACTTTTACATTCACTCCATAATAACTGGTAGGGTTGATGGTGGTAACAATATACGGAGGTATGTCTTTTTTAAAACGGCAACCTCCCCTGATCATACTCCAACTACCCACATGAGTATCTTGAAACATACTTACCATAGAACTGAATATCACATGCGAATCAACAACACAGTTTCCGGCAATTATAGATTTGAGGCCAAGAACACAATGATCGGCCACACGACTATCATGGCATATATGAACACCTTCCATTAAGGAATTATTATTACCAATAACAGTTTTCCCCTCACTATTTGATGAACGGGCTATAACTACATTCTCCCGAAACACATTGTTATTACCTATTTCAAGTATTGTATCTCCACTATGATAAGTAAAATCCTGAGGAATAGCACCAAGTACAGATCCCTGAAACACTTGATTACCATCTCCCATACGCGTACCACTTAAAACACTGGCATAGGGCATTATGGTGCAATTATTCCCTATCTCCACATTCTTATCAATATAAGCAAAAGGATGTATGGTTACTCCATCTCCTATTTTTGCTTCAGGACTAACAAAAGCTAACGGACTAATTATGTTCATATTCATATTATTTAAAGTTATTCTTTTATCTTCCGCCACCTAAAGCCTGATACAGATTGATAACTGCCTGAATACGTTCAAAACTATCCTGAACATCAGACAACTGAGCACTTAACAAAGATTGCTGAGCGGTAAGAACTTCCAGATAAGTTGAAGAACCAAGCTTCATCAATTGTTGTGTTTTATCAACAGAGCTATTCAAAGATTCAATCTGTTGTTTCCGTTGAACGCATTTCTCTCCTGCCGACTGATACTGAAACAGAGCATTACTCACTTCAGTACCGGCATTGAGAATACTTTGCTGGAAAGCCAGACGGGCTTCCTCTTGTTGTGCCTTTGATATTTTCAGGCGGGCTATGTTTTGTCCTTTACTAAACAACGGTTGTGTAAGAGAACCTACAGCCGATGCAAGAAACTTACCAGGGTTAACAATGGCGCTTCCGGCACTATTTGTCCATCCTGCCGACCCGCTTAAATTTATTTTGGGATAAAAAGCGGAACGTGCTTGGTTTGTGGTGTAATAAGCACCGGCCAAAGTCATTTCAGCCTGCTTAACATCCGGACGGTTTGAAAGCATCTGCAAAGGTATACCTACTGAAAAATGCTCCGGCATTTGCTGTTCTGTAAGTGTTCCCCGTTCTACTTGTTGCGGACCCTGTCCTAACAATAATGAAAGAGAATTCTCTGTTTCACGAATTTGTCGGTGAAGATCAGGTAAAGTAGCATTTACCATATAGTAAGTCGCTTCACTTTGAGATACAGCAGCTTCATTTGTCATGCCTGCTTTCTTCATCGCTTTCATAGTCTGTACGTTTTCGCCCCAGTTCTTTGCTGTCTTTTCTGTAATTTCCAACTGATTATCAAGCATCAGCAATGTATAATATAAATTAGCAATATTGGCAATTACTTGTGTCTGTACTGCCTGACGGTAAGCCTCACTCTGTAAAAGAGCAGCTTTAGCTCCACGCTTTGCATTCAATAAATTACCAAATAAATCAACTTCCCAACTTGCCGTTACCGGAAGTTGATACGTTTTAGTTGCGGCACTACCATCAAAGCTGCTAACAGTTCCCTGTGGAGATAACGCCAACGATGGAGCAAAAGCTAAACGAGCTGCGAGTAAACCGGCTTTAGCCTCTTCTACCCGAAGCATAGCCGTCTGTAGATTTACATTGTGAGAAAGTCCCTGCTCTATCAAAGTCTGAAGTTTCGGATCGCGAAAGACTTCCTTCCAAGGGATATTTCCCATATTTGTTGTGTCGGAAGCCAAAGTATCATTCACAGACACTGTATCCCGATACACCCCCGAAGTATTCACCTGCGGTCTTTCATATGATTTATAAATGTGGCAACTGCTCAATAAAGCAGTTGCACACATTATTAGTATTATTTGTTTTTTCATCACCATTATTCTTTATCAATTTTAGTATACTGTTCAAGCTCAGGTATAACTTCGCTTACATCCATTCCAGTGTTGTGGATAGGTTTTATCTTTTCCTGCAAATATTCAAAGGCAACGAACAATCCCGGCACTACAAATATCTGACAAATCACACCTATTAGCATTCCACCTACTGCACCACCTCCAAGTGTTTTGTTACCATTGGCACCAACACCACTTGCAAACATCAACGGCAACAGACCAATAATCATAGCCAGTGAAGTCATTAAGATAGGACGTAGACGAGCAGTTGCACCCAATACAGCAGACCAGGTGATACTCATACCTGATTTACGCCTTTGAAGAGCAAACTCAGTAATCAGAATAGCATTCTTAGCTAACAATCCGATCAACATAATCAAGGCTATTTGTAGATAGATGTTATTTTCCATTCCCATAAATTTAGCAAAGATAAAGCTACCTGCCAAACCAAAAGGAATAGAAAATATAACTACCAAAGGTAGAATATAACTCTCATACTGTGCACTCAATAACAAGTAAACAAAGACAAGACATAACGCAAACACAATTGCTGTAGTACTTCCCCCTGCACTTTGTTCCTCACGAGTCATACCGGAGAACTCGTATCCATAACCTGTAGGCATAGTCTGTGCAGCAACTTCTTCAATGGCCTTGATGGCCTGACCAGAAGTATATCCGGGGGCCGGAGCACCATTTACCGTCATCGAAGTAAACATGTTAAAACGGTTAATAACATCTGGCCCATAAACCTTCTTAATTGTCATAAATTGATTAATAGGAGCCATTTCAGAACCATTACGCACATAAACACTATTCAGAGTTTCCAGATTGATACGGTATTTGGCATCTGCCTGTACATATACTCGATACAACTTTCCGAAACGGTTGAAGTTCGACACATACATACCTCCGTAATATCCCTGTAAAGTTTCAAGAATCGTATTTGGACTAATACCTGCCTGTTTACATTTTGCAGCATCTACATCAACCTGATATTGAGGGAAATTCGGATTAAAAGAAGTCTGAGCTCTTCCAATTTCAGGTCGTTGACTCAATTTACCCAAAAAGTTTTGAGATACCTGATTAAAGTTATCCAAACTACCGCCGGTTTTATCCTGAAGATTCATTTCAAAACCATTTGTCATACTGTAGCCAGGAATCATTGGAGGAGCAAAGATTAATATCTGAGCATCTTTAATACTTGCTGTTTGTTTATACAGCATGCCAATAATACTATTTACATCTTGTCCTTTATCTTTTCGTTGATCCCAATTACGGAGTCTACAGATAAAAGAACCATAGGATGTACCGGCACCTGATAAAAGTCCATAACCACTAATTAAAGTATTACTTTCAATCAAAGGATTTGTTTTGATAATCTCATTGACTTCCATCATTGTTTTTTCTGTACGCTCAAGGGATGTACCGGGTGCCATATTTACAGCCATCATAAGGGTTCCTGTATCTTCATTCGGAACCATTCCGGTAGGAGTAAACTTCATTAATAGAACCAGAGTTACAATACCTATAGCTACTAAACCAAATGATATCCAACGATGTTTAGTAATCCGTGTTATACTTCCTTTATATTTTTCAAGTATAATATCATAAGTTGTATTGAAAGCAAGGTGGAAACGTTGAATGAAATTCATTGGTTTACCCTCCTCTCCTTCTTTTTTATGTGGTTTAAGGAAGATTGCACACAAAGCCGGGCTCAAAGTTAAGGCATTCAAAGCAGAAAAGCCAATAGCAACAGCCATCGTAACACCAAACTGACGATAGAATACACCAGATGTTCCTCCCATAAAACTTACCGGAATAAATACAGCCATCATCACAAGTGAAATAGAAAGGATGGCACCGGAAATTTCATTCATGGCATCTATAGAAGCAGTTTTTGCTGAATTATATCCTTGGTCCATTTTTGCATGAACCGCCTCTACCACCACTATCGCATCATCCACCACTATCGCAATGGCAAGCACCAGAGCACTCAAAGTCAGTAAGTTCAAACTAAATCCAAATAATGCCAACATTAAGAAAGTACCAATCAACGCCACCGGTATAGCAATAGCCGGAATCAGAGTAGAGCGGAAATCCTGAAGGAAAATATACACTACCAAGATTACAAGGATAAAAGCCTCAATTAACGTTTTAATTACCTCATCGATAGAAGCATATAAAAAGTCATTGGTATTCATCAAGGTGTTATACTTTACCCCGGAAGGCAAATCCTTTTCAGTATCTTTTAACAAGGAAGTGATATTGTTGATAATTTCAGTAGCATTTGAACCCGGAGTCTGAAATATGATACAAGAAACTCCATTATGTCCATTTGTGTAACTATTTACACTATTAGACTGAGCACCTAATTCAATACGGGCAACATCTTTAAGTCTCAATACGCTTCCATCTGATGAAGCGCGAACAACAATATTTTCAAATTCTTCTGTTTTTTGGAGGCGTCCTTTCGATTTCATAATATACTGAAAAGATTGTCCGCCATCCTCACCAAATTGTCCTGGTGCTGATTCAATGTTCTGTTCAGCCAGTGCTGCAGAAATATCATTAGGCATCAGTTTATACTGAGCCATTACTTCCGGTTTCAACCATATACGCATCGAATATTCTCGCGCTCCCATTACCATTGCATCACCCACACCTGCAACACGCATTATTTGTGGTATTATGTTTATCTTAGCATAGTTCTGCAAAAAAGTCTGATCATATTTGTCATCAGAACTATACAAAGAGAATACCATCAACATACTAGTCTGCTGTTTACTGGTAATTACTCCTACTTTGGTAACTTCTGCAGGCAATAATCCCTGAGCTTTTGCCACACGATTCTGAACATTAACCGCTGCCATATCCGCATTAGTTCCCTGCTTAAAATAAACATTGATTGAAGCAGAACCATTATTCGCGGCAGTAGAAGTCATATATGTCATATTCTCCACACCGTTTATCGATTCTTCCAACGGAGCGATTACGCTGTTCATGACCGTCTGAGCATTCGCACCTGTATAAGTTGAATTTACCCGAATTGTAGGTGGCGCAATGTTAGGATATTGCTCAATAGGCAGCGATATAAGTCCCAGTACACCCAAAATAACAATAAACACAGAGATTACTGTTGAGAGTACCGGACGATTTATAAATCTATCTAATTTCATATTTTTTCTATATTAAATAAATATCTATTACTTAGAAGTTTTATCAGCTGATTGTTGTGCGGCTTTCTTAGCAGCTGCCTGTTCCGGAGTTATTTCCTTAATTTGCATACCATCTTTAAGAGTTCCAATACCTTCGACCACAATTTTATCACCAGCCTTCAAACCAGAAGTAACCACGTAGCTCTGACCATCATCCAAAGAGAATATCTCAACAGGAGTACTTTTAACGGTCGATTTACTATCAACAACATATACAAATTTCTTATCTTGTACTTCATAAGTAGCACTCTGTGGAACAATAATACAATTTTCCATCTTATAAGGAATCAATACAGAAGCCGTGCCGCCACTTCGCAAAGTCTGACGTTTATTAGAAAATTTAGCACGAAGACTAACCGAACCGGTAGTTTGATCTATGACTCCACTCATTGTCTCCACCTTACCTGTTTCGCTATACAGACTTCCATCAATCATTTTTAATTCAATGCCCGGCATCTTATTAATAATTTCTTTAGGAGAATCACCGTTAGCAGTAAGACTTAGCAACTGTCTTTCAGTCATGGAGAAATAAGCATACATTTCAGATATATCTGATACCGTGGTAAGTGGGGTAACTCCACTTGGGCTAACCAGACTTCCTACGCGGAAAGGTATACTACCTACAACTCCGTTAGACGGACTTGTAACCCTTGTATACGACAAATTCTTTTGAGCACTTATAAGTTGAGCATTAGTCTGCGACAAAGATGCTTTAGCAGATAGCAAAGAATTCTCTGCCATTTGTAAATCATAAGAACCAATAATATTACTCTTAGCCAGTTCGCGTTTGTTTTCGGCAGTGAGTTGTGCAGTAGCTACATTTGCTTTTGCTACATTTACGGCAGCACGGGCAACATTTAC
>Ga0172378_10003988_pt1 | contig 13885 bp, 14 predicted proteins | sample GrowelOW332metaG_FD_119755 | JGI IMG/M metagenome (GOLD analysis project Ga0172378, IMG submission 119755) | Groundwater microbial communities from an aquifer near a municipal landfill in Southern Ontario, Canada - Pumphouse #3_1 metaG | ecosystem: Environmental > Aquatic > Deep subsurface >... | reverse complement strand
ATGAATATGGCTCCATTTTGAACACTCGGAGGTCAGCGTTTGTTGGAAGAAGCTTTTCCCATTTCCAAGTGAAATCACCCTGTACTATTGGCTTTTCATAAACGCCGCTTGTCTTAGAAACAAGCACGCCACAGTTGCCTGGCTTTACATGAAACTGCATCCATCCTATAAAAAAAACAGCCGTAGCTACAATAATTAAAACTATAATATTTGCAAAAAATCTACCTTTTTTCATATTCCACCTGTCGAAAATTATCTAAGTTTGTAGTATACTCTTTAAATATAAACAGGTTCAAGCACTTTAAGAACTTCAGCTTTTAGAGATGCCAATAAAAATTAAGGTTGATATATTTTCAATGAAAGACAATAACGAAAGTCATATAAAAAAAACTCATGAAAGATATTTTCTATTTCAACTGACATTAAGATCGTGTATTTTTTTATTTTTAATTCTTCTTGTTCTGCTGCTTTTCTACGGAGCTGGAAATTTTCAGCAGTTTCTTGACTCCACACAGCATTTTATTTTAATCCTTAGCTCCGCAGTTTCCATAGCCTTAGCAATGTTTTCTTTTGCATTGACTATTGAATCAATTGTTTATTTTATAATTTCAAAACAAAAATTTTATTTTATTTTTTTAATCATATTTATTTTTATAACGATTATTTCAATTGCGCTTTTGTTTCTTCTACGCTCAATTACTTTTCTTTCTTCCGGCTTGTAATTTCAACAGATGAAGCTATTGGAACAATAATCATAAAGCTTCCACTTTTTACATTTATTTCAACAGGCTCCTTTTTACTAAGACATTTGTAAGAAATTCTATTGCTTATGCTAGGCATTCCTTCTTTTCTAAACAGCTTGCACTCCCACTCAAGTCCTTTTGATTTTAACGAGCCGCCTTTTCGTTTTCCGTTAATTCTAGAAATTGAAACATTGTCTTTTTCATTCAAGTTTTTGATTTTTATAGAATCATTTTTCTTTATAAAATAGAGCGCCTGCTTTTCATAAAGCCAAACATCGGCATGGAACTTTGTGCTGAACGTGTCGTATATTCCAAGAAGGTGGTCTATTCTGCCGCCTGCTCCTCCAATTAAAGTGACACTGATTTTTTCATTTTTATAATCAGATGAAATGTCTTTTGCTTTTACAAGCGCAAGCTCCGTGTCTGTGTAGTCCTTGTCGCGTGGAAATTCCTCAACACTTGCATTTGGATATTTTGCAAGAAGAGACTTGTCCTCAATGCTGTCCATGTCGCCTAAGATAAAGTTAGGCTGGAATTTTTCTTCGTAGAAATCGTTGAATATCTTTAAAGTATCAATGCCTGAATCTGCCGCTATTACAAAATCTATTTTTTTTGAATTGAAATAATTTTCTGTGTCCTCTGGCTTTGGAGAAAGCCCGCCTGTAAAAATCACAATCTGCATAGAATATTTTGCCCCTTTAATGTAAAGTGATTATATCATGACATCTATAAAAATTCCCGAAGAACTTAAAAAAGTTGATGAAATATTTTCCTCACATGGATATAAAGCCTACCTTGTTGGCGGCGCTGTACGCGATATGATTTTAGGCAAGAAAGGTCACGACTGGGACTTGGCAACAAACGCTACACCACAGCAAGTGATGTCTATTTTTAAAAAAGTTATTCCCACAGGCATTGCTCACGGAACTGTTACAATTCACATTTTTGGGCATGAAATTGAGACAACTACATTTAGAACTGATGTTGGCTATTCCGACGGAAGGCACCCTGACAGTGTGGTTTACGCGGCGACTATTGAAGACGACTTGTCACGGCGGGACTTTACAATGAACGCAATTGCAGCTGATTTGTCTACAGGAAAGCTTATTGACCCTTACGGCGGGCAGAATCATATTCTTGAAAAAAACATACGAACGGTAGGTAGTCCGCTTGCTCGTTTTGACGAAGACGGCTTACGACCGGTCAGATGTATTCGTTTTGCAGGGCAGCTTGGCTTTAAAATTGACGAACAAACGTTAGTTAGTTTGTCTGACAAGACTGTTTTGCAGAAGGTTTCGGGCATTTCTGTTGAAAGATTCCGTGATGAATTTTCAAAAATGCTTCTTACCGAACGACCGTCCGTTAGTTTAAAGCTTTTGGAGCAGACTGGCATTCTTTATATTTTTATTCCAGAGTTCAAGAAGTGCCGTGGATGTGTGCAGGCTGACATTAGGGGCTTCCACGAATTTGACGTTGCTGACCATCTTTTTTACGCGTGCGACGGAGCAAATGTTTATGGAGAGCATACAAGTGATTCTAACCTTCTTTTAGTAAGGCTTGCGGCTTTGTTCCACGACATTGGCAAACCTGCTTCTATGACAATAGAAAAGGCCGCTGACGCAAAAAGCCCTGCTGGTTTTGACAATATAATTCATTTTCACGGCCATGAAAGCACAGGGGCTGCAATTACAAAAGCAGTTCTTACAAGGCTTAAGTTCCCTAACACTGTTGTTGATTCTGTAACGCATCTTGTAAAGGAGCATATGTTTTATTATGAAAGCGTGTGGTCTGACGCAGCGGTAAAACGTTTTGTAATTAGAATTGGGCTTGAAAATTTGGACAATCTTATTGCGGTAAGGCTTGCTGATATTTACGGAATGCACAGAGTTCCTGTTGTTCAAGGAAGCCCCGCTGTTTGCAACTTGAACGAGCTTCGAAAAAGAATAGACAAGCTGTCAAAAGACAAATGCGCGCTTTCACTGAAGGATTTAAAAGTGAACGGCAACGACTTGATGGGCGAAGGCATTCCTTCTGGTAAAGTGCTTGGCTGCATTTTGAAGGAGCTTTTTGACACAGTGATTGATTCGCCAGAGATGAACGACAAGGAAAAGCTTCTTTCTTTGGCGAAGAATATTTTTACTGAAAAATATAGCGGAAGATAATTCGTGCAAAGTTCAAAAATGCAGGTTTTTTTTCTTTCTTGGAATATATGCAAGCGCAAGGACGCGCGCTGTTCTGGCACGAATTATTCATAAATAATTCGTGCAAAGTTCAAAAATACATGGATGTATTTTTGAACTTATATTTCCATGTTCATAACATGACGCACTTCGTTGAGTGTCTTGATTCCAATTTCACGCGCACGTTCTGCTCCATCAAGAAGTACTTTTCTAATGTACTCTGGGTTCTTTTCAAGCTCCGCCCTTTTTGCGCGCAAAGGCCTAAGCTCTTCATTCAAAGCTTCTGTCAATGTGCTCTTCAAAAGCCCGCTGCCGCCGTCACCAATCCTGTCTGCGATTGCGGAAGGGTCATCTTTTGTGCAGAGCGAAATCAACATTAGAAGGTTTGCTACTTCCGGCCTGTTAACTGGGTCGTATGAAATGTGGCGCTCTGAATCTGTCTTTGCTTTTTTAATAAGCTTTGCTGTTTCATCTTCTGTGGCAGAAAGCATAATTGCGTTTCCACGAGACTTGCTCATCTTCTGGCTGCCGTCAAGTCCCAAGATGCTTGGTGTCTTTGAAAGAAGCGCCTGCGGCTCTGGAAAAACAGCCGGGTCGTTCACGCAGAATTTCTCATTGAACCGACGCGCGATTGTGCGTGTAAGCTCAAGATGAGGAAGCTGGTCTTTTCCAACAGGAACAACATTGCCCTTGCAGAAAAGAATGTCGCAAGCCTGATGAACTGGATATGTGTACATTCCAGCGTTAACTTTTGTAAGCCCTGCGCTTAGTATCTCCTCTTTTACAGTTGGGTTTCTAGAAAGCTCAGAGTTGCTGACTAAAGTCAAGAAAGGAATCATAAGCTGATTGCATTCTGGAACATAGCTGTGCGGGTAAATTATAACGTCTTTGCCTGGCTCAATTCCCGCAGCCAAATAATCAATTACAAGCTGCTTTGTGTTCTGCGAGATTTCCTGGTACGCGTCGTGGTCAGTAAGAACCTGGTAGTCCGCAATAAGAATCATTGTTGGCACGCCAAGCTTAGAAAGGCGCACCCTGTTCTGCAAAGAGCCAAAGTAATGGCCTATATGAAGCCTGCCTGTTGGCCTGTCGCCAGTAAGGACACGGTATTTCTTAGGATTTTTTACAATATCCTCTTCTATTTTTTTACTAGTCTCTACTGCTGTTTGAAAAGTCTTGTTTGATTCATAATCAATTTCTTCTGACATATTTTTCCTCGTGTAAATGCTAGGCGGCATTTTGAAAACTAATTTTTATAGACCGCCGTAAATGTTATTCTTAATAGTAACATAAAATTCCCAACATAGCAATTGCATAAATTTATTTTTTGCCTACAATGTAGAACATTATGAGATGTACAAAAGCTATTATCCATCTTGACAACCTCAAGAGCAATATTATAAATATAAGAAAATTCATTAAGCCCGCAACGAAAATGTGTGTTGCGGTAAAAGCGGACGCTTACGGCCACGGTGCCGTTGAATGTGCAAAAGCCGCAGAGGAATGCGGTGTAGAATTCATGGCGGTAGCAACAGTTGATGAAGGCGTTGAACTAAGAAACGCTGGAATTAAAGCGAACATACTTCTTCTAAGCCTTTGCTGCCCTGAAGAAGTTCCAGCCGCTGTGGAAAATGAAATCACCCCGCTTGTTTTTGACAAGGAGTATATCTCACTTTTTGACATGGCTGCTTCTAACAGAAAAGACAAGTCTAAAAAATATCCAGTACACCTTGCAGTTGATTCTGGAATGGGAAGAATAGGCTGTCATTACGAGCAGGCGCTAGAGCTTGCAAAGTTCATCAATTCAACTGAAAATTTAACACTTGGCGGAATGCAGACTCATTTTGCGGTAAGCGACAGTGTTGAATCTAAAAACAGAAAATATACAGCTCATCAACATGAATATTTCATGAAGGCAATTAATGCTGTAAAAGACGATGGAAAAATTGACCCTGGAATATGCCATTGTGCAAACAGCGCCGCAACTCTTGACTTGCCGGAATATCAGATGGACATGGTTCGCCCTGGAATTATTTTATATGGATACTACCCTGACCAGCTGACAAAAGAGTATTTTGAAAAGAAAGGCACTCCAATAGATTTAAAGCCCGTGATGACGCTTGAGACAGAAGTCACTGCAATAAGAAAATTTCCAAAAGGAAAAAGCATTGGGTATGGCAGAACTTGGAAGGCAAAAACTGACACAAACATTGCCGTTCTTACAATAGGATATGCCGACGGCTTGTTCAGAAGATTTTCAACTTCAAAAATAGAGGTCGCAATAAACGGCAAGAGCTACCCTATCTGCGGAAGAATCTGCATGGACCAGTGCATGGTTGACTTAGGCAAGGACACCGATGTTAAAAGATGGGACAAGGCAGTTATCTTTGGAGCAAAAGAAGATGGCGCGCTACAGACAGCGGCTGACATTGCAAAAAAAACAGGCACAATCTCATACGAAATAACATCGGCAATTACAAAAAGAGTGCCGCGGGTGTTTGTAAAATAATACATTGCTACGGCATAATTTTAATTTAAAATATACACTATATTTAACAGCAGCATTTTTTTCCAAGAAGAAATTTCTTGACTTCGGCAACAAGATAGAAGGAGCCTGTCACTAAAAGAGGCGCGTGTCCTTCATTTGCTTTTTCTAATGCCATTTCTATTGCGCGAACATAGTCGCTGCATGTTTCATGCTTTATGTCCTTGCTTTCAAACGCTTTTTCAAGACGCTCCATGTTGCTGGCTTTTGTTTCTCCTGGACGAGTAAGCATTACATCATCAAACTTATTTTCAAAGAACGCAGATATGTCCTCAAAGTCCTTGTCAGCGGCACATGCAAAAAGAAGATGCGCCCTTGAAGCCCTGACAATTTCTGGATTTTCATACAGCTTTGTGAATGTCTGCATTGTGAAGTTTACACTGTTCACTGTATGCGCCCCGTCTAAAATAAGCTCTGGAATATTAGGGTAGTTTTCTACAGGCGATACAATTTCGAACCTGCCCGGAAGCTTTGCGTCAGAAAGCCCATGCTCTATAATTGATTCGTCAAGGTTAGGAAAAACTGTTTTTACAGCAAGGCACGCCACCGCCGCGTTGTACATTTGAAATTCACCAAGAAGTTTTAAGGTGGCGTTTATTGGCCTTTTAAAGCTTCTGCCTAATTCTGTGTCCTTGGAAAATTCTAGCTTTATGTCCATTCCAATATCTGTACCCATAAAACTGTTACCATCTATTTTGGAAGTTTCACTAGCTTTTACAAAGTTATTGTCATCTGCACCCTTATTTCTGTTACCATAAAAAGCTGACTCGCCCTTATTATATAAAGGTTTTTCATTAATATAAGAAACATTGCTCAACTGTCTATTTTTATATACATACTCACAACTTTTCAAGATGTCATCAATAAAAACTACAGGGGCTTTTCTTTGCTCGGCAATATCTTTAAAAACTTTTTTTACAGAAGGCTTTTGCTTTGAAATAATAACAGGAATGCTAGGCTTAATTATTCCGCCCTTTTCAAACGCAATTTTTTCAACAGTGTCGCCCAAATATTCTGTATGCTCAAGTTCAATTGGGCCTATGCAGCAGCACTTTGGTGTAATGACATTTGTTGCGTCAAGCCTTCCACCAAGCCCAACTTCGTAAACTGAATAATCAGCATTGTAATTTCTAAAGCAGAGCATTGCGTAAAGTGTCACTAGCTCAAACCAAGTTACAGGACGTTGAAGAGGCAAGTCTTCTGGAATGATTGACTGAACACCTGCCATAATTTCCTTTACAGATTCCTCATACACTTTTTCTGGAAGTTTAGTTTTGGCGTTTTCTATTCTTTCTGAAAATTCAAGAATGTGAGGGGACGAATAAAGTCCTGTTTTATAGCCTGCCCTTTCCAATATGCACGCTATCATTTTTGAGATGGAGCCTTTTCCTTTAGAGCCTGCAACATGGAACGACGGACAAAAATATTCCGGATGATTAAATCGTTTGCACAAGTATTGCATTGTGTCGAGCCAGAATATATTTTTCTGTGGAAGCCTTTCAAAGTTTAAATACTGGTCTAGCCATTTTGTAAGAACTGTAATTGATGAACATTCACTCATGAATTCGATTATACACTCTTTTGTATTTATTACAATTAGAGTTCGTTGCTTGTGTTGTTAATTTTTCTTGTTATATTTCTTAAATGCTGATATAATAAAAATTGCTATTTTAAAATAGCCAATAAAATAAAGTAAGGATTTCAATTATGGTTTACACAGACACACGCAGTAAGAAAGTTAATGTTGATTTTAAAACAGCCGTAATGAACGGTATGAACGCTGAAACAGGCGGTCTTTATATTCCAACTTCATTTCCTAAAATTGATTCATCTTTTATAAACAGAACTCCGGAACCTTCATTTAGGGAAATTGCTTATGAAATGGCAAAGCCTTATGTCAAGGGAGAAATACCTGACGCTGATTTGGAATCTATAATTCAAGACGCGTATCCTTTTACAGCTCAGATTGTTCCAATTGACCCTGTAACTTATGTGCTTGAACTTTTCCACGGGCCTACTTGCGCGTTCAAGGATTTTGGCGCCAGGTTCATGGCACGCGTAATGTCTTACTTTAACCGCGGTGAAAAAGACGAGCTTCATATTTTAGTTGCGACTAGCGGAGACACAGGAAGTGCTGTTGGAAGCGCCTTCCACAATGTGCCGGGCCTTGATGTGACAATACTTTATCCAGATGGAAAAATAAGTCCTCTTCAGGAGAAGCAGCTTTCTACATTCGACGGAAATGTTCGCGCTTTAAAAGTAAACGGCACTTTTGACGACTGCCAGAAGCTTGTAAAGACTGCGTTTACAGACGCTGATCTTCGTAAGAAATTTAGGCTTTCTTCTGCCAACTCAATCAACATTTCACGCCTTCTTCCACAGAGCTTTTACTATATGTATTCTTCACTTGTTGTTAAAAACAGGACACCTCATGATTCAAAATTAGATAATCCCGCAATAATCGCTGTTGTTCCAAGCGGAAACTTTGGCAACCTTACAAGCGGCCTTATTGCTTACGAAATGGGGGCACCAATCACAGGCTTTGTGGCTGCAACAAATGCTAACCACACAGTTCCAGACTGGATTGCGACAGGCGAATACAAGACACGCCCTTCTGTTCAGACATTGAGCAACGCAATGGATGTAGGCTCACCTAGCAACTATGAAAGAATCGGCTACATGTACACACTTGAGCAAATACGCTCTCTTTTTGCTTCTTACTGGACAGATGACAACGGCACAATTCAAGCTATAAGGGACTGCCACACAAAGACTGGCTATATAATTGACCCTCACGGCTCTGTTGCATGGAAGGCATGGGACGACATTAGGCATGGAGAAATGAAGAAACTTATGGGAGGGCTTTCTTCAGGAGACATCAACAAGCCTGGCCTTACAGCAAACATTCCTTCATGGGCAGAAAAAGTTACTGACAACAACGCTGTTGGAATTGTGCTTGAAACAGCTCACCCTGCAAAATTTGGCGCAACTGTAGAAAAGGCAATTGGAAGGGAGCCTGCAATGCCAGACAGACTTGAGAAGGTTATGTCCCTGCCAGAGCACGCAATTGCAATGGAAAAGGACTACGATTCGTTCAAGCAATTTCTTATGAACACACTTTGATTTTGTTTTGATTTTATAAAAGAAAAGCCTGCGGTTGTTGATTTAGTCGTCAAACATCGCAGGCTTATTTTTATTATACATGCAAGCGCAGGGAGGCGCGTTGTTCTTGCTAGAATTGCACTGCAATTCTAGCAAAGTTGAAAAATACATGGATGTATTTCTTGAGCGTTCCAATGTAAGCACACGATGTGCGTTGTTTTGGTTAGAATTGCCATGCAATTCTAACGATTAAGAAAAATACATGGATGTATTTCTTGAGGACTAAAGGGTAAGCGCAGGGAGGCGCGTTGTTCTTGCTAGAATTGCACTGCAATTCTAGCAAAGTTGAAAAATACATGGATGTATTTTTCAACTTATTACATATTAGCGTAAGTTTGCACTTGGTCTTCCAAATGCTCAATCTTTATGCCGGCCTGCTTGAACATTTCTAAGCTGTCGCTTTCGTCATGGTAGTGCATTTCACAAACCACTCTTTTTATTCCGCAGTTTATAATAAGCATTGCGCATGTGCGGCAAGGTGTCATTTTGCAGTAGACAGTTGCGCCGTCTATTGAAATGCCCCTCTTGGCAGCCTGGCAAATTGCATTCTGCTCGGCATGTACTGTACGGACACAGTGCTGTGTTATAGTGCCATCTCCATGCAGAACCTTCCTCATAAGGTGGCCTACTTCGTCACAATGAGGAAGCCCTGTAGGAGAGCCTACATAGCCGGTTACAAGTATTTGATTGTCCCTTGCTATTACACAGCCCGAACGTCCTCTGTCGCAAGTGGCCCTTTTGGCAACAGTGCGGCAGATTTCCATGAAATATTCATCCCATGTCGGTCGTTTATAGCTCTCTTTTTCTTCTTCCATATTCAGATCACATTACTGCGTCTAGAACAATCTTGAAGATAAAGACAACTGCTAAAATCCATGTTACAACTGGAATATCCTTTATTTTTTTTCCGCAGATTTTGCAAAGAACGTAAGAGATAATTCCCCAGCTGATTCCGTTTGCAATGCTGTACGAAAATGGCATAACCATGATTGTAATGAATGCAGGAATGCCTTCTGTTGCATCTTTGAAATCAATGTCTGTAACAGCTTTCATCATCAAGAATCCTACGAAAATCAAAGCTGGAGCTGTAGCAGCGCTTGGAACTAGAGCGAACAATGGGCTTAAGAACAAAGCAAGAAGGAACATAATGCCTGTTACTACAGAAGAAAGTCCTGTGCGTCCACCAGCAGCAACGCCTGATGAGCTTTCTACATAGCTTGTTACTGTTGAAGTGCCAAGACATGCGCCTGCAACTGTACCAATAGCATCAGAAAGAAGAGCCTGCTTTACGTGTGGAATGTTTCCGTCTTTGTCTGTAAGGTTTGCCTGAGTTGCAACTCCCATAAGTGTTCCAACTGTATCAAACATATCTACAAACAAGAATGTGAAGAATATTGTAAAGAACTTCAACGTAAATATATTGCTGAAGTCAAATTTGCAGAAAAGTGGTGCTTCTGGCAATGAGAATGGTTTCCATCCGCTAGCAGTAAGTTTTGTTACTCCAAATGGAATACCAACAATTGTTGTTGCCACAATGCCGATTAGAATTGCGCCTGGCACTTTAAGAACATAAAGTGCAACTGTAATAATAAGACCAATTATTGCAACAAGGGCTGTTTTATTGCTGAAGTCAACAAATCCAATGATTGTGCCTGTTTCTCCAGAAACAACTCCGCCATCAGAAAGTCCAATCAATGTAATGAAAAGACCAATTCCAACTGCGACTGCTTTTTTTAAGTTTGCAGGAATTGAGTTAATTATTGCCTCGCGAACTCCAACAAGTGAAAGCACTATGAAAAGAATACCTTCAAGAAGAACAGCTGTTAATGCTGTCTGCCAAGAGCAGCCCATTCCCATTACAACAGTGTAAGTGAAGAATGCGTTAAGTCCCATTCCTGGTGCAAGGGCTACTGGAAGGTTTGCTGTGAATGCCATTACTAAAGTTGCAATAGCAGAAGCAATAGCTGTGCCTGTGAATACAACGCCGAATGTCATTCCGTTTCCACACTGAGACAACATGCCTGGGTTGACAGCTAGGATGTAAGACATTGCTAGGAATGTTGTAAGGCCTGCTACAATTTCTTTTCCAACTGTAGTGCCTCTTTCCTGTAACTTAAAAAAGTTATTCATAAAAGTATCCTCCTGAGGTTACTTAAAAATATCGCTCATTATATCATCTATTTTTTATTAGCACAATTTTATTTTTTGTTTTTCCATATTCTATTGACAAATTTTCTGCTATTTTATATATTACTGTCACTTGCGGTAGTCGTATAACGGCTCATTACCCCAGCCTTCCAAGCTGGAGACGAGGGTTCGACTCCCTTCTACCGCTTAAAAGATATAAGCTAATTCTTAATAAAAAGAGTTAGCTTTTTTTATTTTAAATGTGATTGTTAGTTAAATTAGGGAGTCGAACACGTAGTGAGCGCGGCACAAGTGTGCCGAAAAGGTGCCACGGATGGCACCGTCAGCGAACGAAGGCGCTCGTAAGGAGCACACACGATGTGTTTGAGTGAGAAATAACTTCTTTCTATTTTGTGTTATTCCACGCCAAGCGCATGACACGCTGATTCAGCTGCAGATTGTTCAGCTTCTTTTTTATTTTTACCTTTTTCAGGTCCGTAAGAAACAGAACCAAGGTGAACTGTAACCCAGAATGTCCTGTCATGGTCTGGTCCGTTTTTTTTGACAAGCTCATATTCAGGACAAGACTTGTTTTTTCTTTGGTAATATTCCTGAAGCAAAGTCTTATAGTCCTTAGAGCCTTTGTCATTTTGAACTTTTCTTATTTCTGGAACAATAAGTTTAAGAACAAGCTTTTCCGCGGCATTATAACCGCTGTCTAAATACAAAGCACCAATTACAGCTTCAACTGCATCAGCAAGAATAGCCTTCTTTTCCCTGCCGCCTGTTAGCTCTTCGCCTTTGCCAAGCACAAGATATTTGTCTATGTGCATTTGTTCTTTTGCAATAGGAGCTAAAACATGCTCGCTTACAACATTTGCCTTTATTTTTGCAAGGTCTCCTTCTGCGTTGTCCATCATGTCTTCGTATAAAAAAGCGGCTGTTGCAAGTCCTAAGACGCTATCACCTAAAAATTCAAGTCGTTCGTTGTTATATCTTTTGTGCTCAATGTTTTCATTAGAAAATGACCTGTGATGAAATGCCAAGTCAAGCATATTTAAATTTGAAAAATGAATTTTAAGATTCTTGCAAAATTCCTCAAGCTGTTTTTTTCTTTCTGGAGTTATTTTTTTTGATTCGTAAATTGTGTCTCTAATATTCATAGCTTATTTTATCGTTTAAATAAAAAAAAGCACAGTACTTAATTGCACCGTGCTTTTCCAAAGATTCTACTTTTCAGAATCAGAAGCTTATTTCTGCTGTGATTTGATGTAATCGTAAGCGTCTTTTACTGTTTCAAATTCGTTAGCTTTGTCATCTGGAATTGAAACACCAAGCTCTTCCTCAATAGCATAAACTAGTTCATAAGTATCAAGGCTGTCTGCTCCAAGGTCTGCACGGAATGAAGATTCCATTTTGACTTTTGAAGGGTCAATTTCTAGTTTTTCCGCAATGAGCTTCTGGATTTTTTCAAAAAGTTCGTCCATCATTTTCTCCTGATAATTTAGCCGTTTACTTCAGGTGTAATCACTTGACGTCCACGATAGAAACCGCATTTTGTGCAGACATGATGTTGTCTAACAAGATTTCCGCAATTGCTGCATTCTACAAGCTGTGGTGCATCAAGGTGCATATTTACACCGCGTCTTCTTTTTGTCACGGCTTTTGAAATTTTCGATCTAGGTACTGCCATATTATATAACCTCGCTATAGGATTTGTTATCTGTATAACAGGTCGATATTACTACAGATTCCCTTTTCTTGTCAATAATTATATAGTGAAAATGAATAATATGTCAATATTTTTTTTGACAAATTTACATATTTTGTCAGAATAATAACAAATTCATCATTTTTTAGCTATTTTTTGTACTTTTTCATAAGAGCTTCGGCCACAATTGGAGGTACCATGCTTCTTATATCACCGCCAAACTGAGCAAGCTCTTTTATATTGCTGGAACGTACTATTACATACCGCTGCTCTGTTGGAATAAATAAAGTCTCAACATCAGAGTTTAAACTTCTATTCATTAACGATAAATCAAATTCGTAGGCAAAATCATTTGAATTTCTTATTCCCCTAAGAAGAACATTGGCTTTTACTTGCTTGCAATATTCAACAATTAAAGTGCTGCATTTGTGAACTGTAACATTCTGGTAAGGCTCTACTAAGGTTTTCATCATTTCAAACCTCTCAGAATCAGAAAACAAGTATTGCTTGTCTGGGTTGACAGCAATTACAACATCAATAGTATCAAATAGGCGGCTTGCTCTTTCTATTATATTTAAATGCCCATAAGTAGGCGGATCAAAGGAACCTGGAAAAACTGCTGTTGTCATCATTGACCTCTTTTAGTTAATTGAAAAGATAAATAAAATTATATCAAATTTTTTTATACAGTTCTAGCTATTGTTAAAATCTGAATTTTATTAAAGCATTATTTTGCATTTGACCAAATTACATTAGAAGGATACTATTAAATTATGAAAAGACTTATTAAATCTAGTATGATAATTTTGCTCACTTCACTGTTCTTAGTTGGTTGTGCTTCCACAAATAAAACAGAAGCTCCAGTCACAAGCACAGAAGTTGAAGCTGCTGAGCCAGCCGTAGAGGTTTCCGCAGAAGATGAAGAATACACTCGTTCTACAAATCACATGGAAGGCGTTGTTTCCAAAGATGTTTTTGCAGAGGATAAAAAGATTATTCTTGAAATAATAAATAACCTTGATAAGATTATGAAAAGCGATGACTACTCTTCCTGGGTTAACTATATTGACAAGGAAAGCCTTACCTATTGGCAAAATCCAAAGAACCTTCATAAAGCAGAAGCAAAGCTGCCTGTGAAAGGGCTAAAGCTTAATGATTTGGAAGACTACTTTCACCTTGTTTTCATTCAGTCAAGAGTTGGAAGGCAAATTGATGAAATTCGCTATATTTCAGACTCATCAGTTAAAGCTGTTCAAGTAAGGGAAGACCAAGATGTTGTCTACTATTACTTCCATAAAATAAATGGTACATGGAAACTTCATTTACCACCTTTAGAAGATTGATTTTTTACCGATAATGAATTAAAATGTACGTTGTATTTTCATCAGGAGGAAAAAATGAAAATAGAAAAAATATT
>Ga0172378_10003987_pt1 | contig 13886 bp, 7 predicted proteins | sample GrowelOW332metaG_FD_119755 | JGI IMG/M metagenome (GOLD analysis project Ga0172378, IMG submission 119755) | Groundwater microbial communities from an aquifer near a municipal landfill in Southern Ontario, Canada - Pumphouse #3_1 metaG | ecosystem: Environmental > Aquatic > Deep subsurface >... | reverse complement strand
TGAACTTAGTACAAAAAATATAACTAGAATCACTAATGAAGAAATAGAAGATAGAAATCCTATTTTTACAGATAATGATAAGGCTATGTACTTTTTGTATCAAAAGTCAGGAAATTTTAATATTTGGAAGATGTCTTTTGCTGATAGTTCAGTTAAACAAATAACAAACTTCAAAAAGAATCCAGTTAGAAATTTGAGTAAATCTAATAATAATACTCTTTGTTTTACAAATGATGGTCAAATCTATATAAAACCTGAAGGTAAAAACATAAAAAAGTTAACAATCTATGTAGCAATTGATGATGTTGTAGACCATATTAAAGAAGTTGATATGAGTCGTGGTGCATCTGAATACCTTATGTCTCCTAATGGTAAAGAGTTTGCTTTTATTTTAAGAGGTGATGTTTTTGTAGCAAATTGTCAATACGGTACTACAAAACGTATAACTAATACTCCTCAGCAAGAACGTTCTCTAACTTTTTCACCTGATGGTCGTTTCCTAGCCTATGCTTCTGAACGTAATGGTATGTGGAATATTTATATGACTAGTCTTTCCAAAACAGATAAATTATTTTGCTATGCTAATGGATTAAGAGAATATCAAGTAACAAAAAATAAATTTCCTAGCTTCCAACCAGAATTCTCACCTAAAGGTGGTGAAATAGCTTATATTGCTAATAGAGCTGAAATTAGAGTTGTAAATCTTAAAAAGAAAAAAAGCAGAGTTATACTTCCTGCTAAATATAATTATTCTTATTCTGATGGAGATCAATATTATACTTGGAGTCCTGATGGAAAATGGATATTAGCTCAATATTTTGAAAAAGGTGGCTGGCAAAATACAGATTTAGGCCTAATCAAAGCTGATGGTAGTGGCGAAATTCATAATTTAACCCAGAGTGCTTACCATGATGTACATCCTAAATTTATGTTAGATGGTAAAGTTATTATATGGGCCTCTGACCGTAATGGTATGAGAAGTCATGGAAGTTGGGGATCTCAATATGATGCCTATGCAATGTTCTTGGACGATAATGCTTGGAAGGAATTTCGTAGAACTCCAGAAGAATCAGCTCTTGCTAAGCAGTTTGAAGCAGAGAAGAAGCAATTAGATGCTAAAAGAAAAGCTATGGAGGCTAAAAAAGCTGCTTCCAAAAAGAATTCTAAGAAAAATAAGAAATCCAAAGATTCTAAAAAATCTGTTGCAAAACCAGATAATAGTATAAAAATAAACTTTACTTCTCTTGAAGATAGAAAAGTAAGATTGACTTCGGTTTCTTCTAGTTTGAGAGATGCTTATTTAGCTAAAGATGGACAGACGTTTCTATATATTTCTAGTACAGATGCAGGAACAGCATTGTGGATGAAAAATTTAAAAAAGCCTGGTTCTCTACGTATGTTAAGTCCTCTTAATGGGGGAGCTTACATTACATCTGATAAATCTGGTAAGTCTGTATTTTTGGTAACAAGTTCTGGAATACGCCGTGTCGATATAATGAGAGGTAAAGTTATGTCACCAATGAAGTATAGTGCGGACTTTGTTTGGAATAAACCTGGGGAGAGGAAATATATATTTAATCATGCTTGGGAACAAGTAAAAGATAAATTTTATGATTCTGACATATTGAATCCAAAGTGGGCTGAGTATAAGAAAATATATGAGAAATTTTTGCCTCATATAAATAATAATTATGATTTTGCTGATTTGCTTAGTGAATTACTTGGAGAATTAAATGCTTCTCATACTGGTAGTAGTTATAGAGCTAGTGGAGCAAAATATCAGACAGCCATACTAGGTGCTTTCTATGATGATAGTTATAAAGGTGATGGACTTAAAATAAAAGAGATAATAGAAAATGGTCCACTTACTGAGGTAGGTACAAAAATTAAAGTTGGAACTATCATTCTAGCTATAAATGGTAAAAAGATCAAAAAAGGAGAAGACTATTATCATTTATTAAAGAACTTGGCTGGTAAATCTACTCGTTTGACTTTAAAAGATGGAAAGAAGGAATGGGTAGAGGTTGTAAAACCCACAGATACTCGTTTTCTTATGAGTGCTCTTTATAAGAGATGGATAAAACATAATGCTGAACTTACAGATAAATTATCTAATGGTAAGGTAGCTTATATACACGTTAAAGAGATGAATAGTCCTAGTTTTAGAAATACTTATTCATTACTTCTAGGTAAATATAGAAATAGAAAAGCTGTAATTATAGATACTCGTCACAATGGTGGTGGTTGGCTTCATGAGGATTTGATTCACCTATTAAGCGGTAAGAAATATGCTGAATTCGTACCTCGTGGTCAATATATAGGTCAAGACCCTTTCAATCAATGGACTAAACCTTCATGTGTACTTGTTTGTGAAGACAATTATAGTAATGCACATGGTTTCCCATGGGCATACAAAGAATTAGGTATAGGTAAACTTATTGGTATGCCTGTTCCAGGTACAATGACAGCAGTATGGTGGGAAAAGCAAATTGACCCAAGTATAGTATTTGGTATTCCTCAAGTAGGAATGAAGGATAACAAAGGTAGATATCTTGAAAACTTACAATTAGAGCCAGATGTAAAGATTAGTAATGATCCTAAGACCGTTATTAATGGGGAAGATAAACAACTTGAGGTTGCTGTAAAAGAAATGCTCAAAGAAATAAATAAATAATCAATCCTTACTAGAGGTAATATATTTATTTAAAATAAAATAGAGGACGTTCATATGTAACGTTCTCTATTTTTATTAGACGTAGCTTAGAATTTAAAAAGCACAAAATATTATCTTATAATTTTGTAAATAAGAGCCTTATATTGTAACTTTGTGAAGTCTTAGGCAGAGTGTATAAACTTGCGTTTTTTTATAATAAATTAGAGAAATAAGCATATACATAAAGTCTATTAATATGAAATAAACATGAATTTTTTTTAGACCTACATTCTTTATATGATGTTTAAATAAGTTTATGAGAGAGCGTCTTACTATATAGGTTCTCGATTTGTTTTATAAATTTAGTTAATAAATAAAATTTAAACGTATGAAAGTAGATGTACTATTAGGCTTACAATGGGGCGATGAAGGAAAAGGTAAAGTTGTAGATGTGTTAACTCCTAATTATGACTTTGTTACACGTTTTCAAGGTGGTCCAAATGCAGGACATACCCTGGAATTTAATGGTGAAAAATATATTCTTCGTTCTATTCCATCGGGAATATTTCAAGGAGGTAAAATTAATATTATAGGTAATGGAGTAGTGCTTGACCCTGTACTATTTAAACAAGAAGCTGAAGCTCTAAGTGCTAGTGGTCATGATATAACTAGTAGATTATATATTTCTAAAAAAGCACATCTTATATTGCCAACTCATAGACTATTAGATGCAGCTTATGAAGCAGCCAAAGGGGATGCAAAAATAGGTACTACTGGAAAAGGAATAGGTCCAACCTATACTGATAAAATCAGTAGAAATGGTTTGAGAGTAGGAGATCTATTAAAAGATTTTGCTAACAAGTATGCAGTAGCAAAAGCAAAACATGAAGTAATATTAAAAGCTTATAATTTCAAGTATGAACTAGAGTCTCTTGAAAAAGAATGGATGGAAGCTGTTGAATATTTAAAACAATTCAAATTTATTGACAGTGAGCACGTAATTAATAATGCGCTTAAGTCTGAGAAATCAATATTAGCAGAAGGAGCTCAAGGAACTATGTTAGATGTGGATTTTGGTTCTTATCCATTTGTTACTTCATCAACAACAACCTGTTCAGGTGCATGTTCTGGTTTAGGAGTTGCTCCTAATAAAATAGGGGATGTGTTTGGCATCTTTAAGGCTTATTGTACACGTGTTGGAGCAGGTCCTTTCCCTACAGAATTATTTGATGAAACTGGACATAAGATGGGTGAAATAGGAAGAGAATTTGGTTCTGTAACTGGTCGTACTCGTCGTTGTGGTTGGATAGATTTAGTAGCACTTCGTTATGCTGTTATGATTAATGGTGTAACTAAACTTATTATGATGAAGAGTGATGTATTGGATACATTTAATACAATAAAAGCTTGTGTTGCCTACAAAGTAAATGGAGAAGAGACTTCTGAATTCCCATTTGATATAAATGAAGGTGTTGAGCCTATATATAAGGAACTTCCAGGTTGGGAACTAGACATGACTAAAATGACTTCTGAAGATGAATTCCCAGATGCATTCAAAGATTATGTTAGTTTTCTTGAAAAACAACTTGATTGTCCAATTAAGATAGTTTCTGTAGGTCCTGATAGAAGTCAAACAATTATTAGAAATATAGATTAATTTAAGATTTTAACTTAATCCAAAATTTAAAAGAGGCTCGCAATTTATTGCGGGTCTTTTTTCTTTTACCATACCCTTGTTAAATGTTGATATAGGCTTAAAAAGTAAATTATAAAAACACTCATAATTTGATGTTTCAAAAGAAATTAATATAGCAATAAATTCGACTAATAGAACACATTATTAGAAGTAGAGATTATGTTATATCAAAAAAAAATGTGAACTTTGTGATATTGAACATAAAAATAATTTATAATAGAATATCATGAAAAAAAAATATTTAATTTCACTGACAACTTTGTTTATAATAATAATTTCCATTGTAGCTTGTGGGAATAAAAACAAAGTAAAAACCGAAACTATTTATAATGTAAAGGTTGCACATCCTCAAGATAATAATACCTTAACTACAAAAGACTATATAGGTATAATTCAAGGAGACAAAAATAGCAAACTAAGTTTTCAAGTTCCTGGACAATTAGAAAGTATTAATGTAAAGGAGGGACAATATGTAAATAAAGGAGCTCTCTTAGCCACTCTTGATGCAACTAATTTGAGAAATCAAGTTAATGCGGCAAAAGCTACTCTTGACCAAGCACTAGATGCTTTTAATAGACTTAAAATTTTATACGATAATGGTTCTCTTCCTGAAATAAAATACGTAGAAGTAAAAACTAAACTTAATCAAGCTCAATCAGCCTATGCTATAGCTAAACGTAATTTGAATAATAGTAGATTATATGCTCCATTTTCAGGAATAATAGGACATAAATCCGTCCAAATTGGAGAAAATGTAATTCCAAGTCAGGAAGTTTTTATTTTAATCGATATAAGTAAATTAAAAGTTGAGTTTGAAGTTCCTGAGCAAGAAATTAACAAATTGCAACTAGGCGATAAAGCTATAGTTAAAGTAGGTGTTATACCTAATAAAAAATTTAATGCAAGACTTATTTCCAAGAGACTTGATGCAAGTAATATAACTCACTCTTATTCTGTTAGTATAGGCTTAGATGATACTTCTGCTGAAATAAGTCCTGGTATGGCCTGTGATATTAAGCTAATTTGTAGTCCTGAATTATCAGAAGGCTCTATGATAGTTCCCATATCCTCAGTTCAAGTTGCATTTAATGGAGATAATTATCTTTGGTTAGCATTAGATGGTAAAGCTGTAAAGCGCAAGGTTGAAATAGGAGATTTTGTCTCTGGGGGCTTGATGATAAAAAAAGGATTAAGTCTATCAGACTTAGTAATAACAAAAGGATATCATAAATTGAGTAATGGTAGTAAAATTAAAACCTATGAGTAAGAGTCGTATATCAAGAGGTATTGTAGAGGGGAGTATGCATTATTACAAACTCACATTTTTGATAATAACTGTGTTTGTAGGTATAGGGATATATGCACTATTTACAATGCCTAAAGAAGAATTCCCTCGTGTATCAGTGCGTCAAGGACTGGTTGTATGTGTTTATCCTGGGGCTTCTTCAGCCCAAGTAGAGGGGCAGGTAGCAAAGCCATTGGAGAAATTTCTATTCACTTATGAAGAAATAGATAGATCTAAAACTTATACCATAAGTGAAGATGGTGTATGTTATGCAATGGTTGAACTCAAAGATAACCTTAATAATACTGATGAAATATGGTCGAAAATTAAATTAGGTATAAATAATATATTAAAGCCTAGTTTAACTTCTGGGGTATTAGCTGTAATACTAAAGGATAGTTTTGGGGATACTTCAGCTTTGTTAATTACACTTCAAAGTAAGGAAAAAACCTATAGAGAATTAGAACATTATCTAGATATACTAGAAGGTAAACTCAGGAGAATAGAATCTGTATCAAATTTACGTCGTTCAGGCTTACAAAAAGAGCAAATAGGTGTATATGTAGATAGACAAAAGCTAAATAATTATAAAATCAGCTTTCCTCAGCTTATGCTGGCCTTAAAAATGCAATCTTTGACTACTGTAAGTGGATATGTTGATGGAGAAAATGAGATTATGCCAATTCATGTAGAGGCTGGTTTAAACACAGAACAAAGCATAGCTAATCAGATAGTATTAGTTACATCCGCTAAAAAAGTTGTTAGGCTCAAAGATATAGCAACTATTAAAAGAGAATATACAGAGCCTACAAGTTACATTGAAAATAATGATACTCATTGTGTTTTGTTATCATTAGAAATGTCAGATGGAAACAATATAATTGAATATGGCAAAGAAGTAGATAAGGCTCTAGGGGAATTTCGTATGGAATTACCTAAGAGTATAAGCATGGAGCGTATAGCTGATACTCCTAAAGTTGTTCATAATTCTGTAACTAGTTTTATTTGGAATTTATTTGAATCTATAATTGTTGTCATTATTGTATTGATGATGTTATTCCCATTTAGAAGTGCCTTAGTTTCGGCAACGTCTATTCCTGTTAGTATTTTTATAGCCATAGCTATTATGTATTTCAGTAATATTCCTTTAAATACTGTAACCTTGGCAGGATTAATAGTGGTGCTAGGAATGATAGTTGATAATTCTATAATTGTGCTTGATGCCTATCAAGTTAATTTAGACAAGGGAATGAGTCGTTGGCATGCAGCTGTTTATAGTGCCAAAGAATATTCGTGGAGTATCTTTTTAGCTACAGCTTGTATTTGTTGCATATTTTATCCTTTTTTATTTACATTTACAGGACTATTTAAAGATTTTATAGTAGATTTCCCTAATACTCTTACTATTTCTTTATTTGCATCATTTGTAATAGCCATGTTGCTAATACCTATTTTGGAATACATGCTTATCAAAAAAGGTATTGCACAAAGACATAGGGAAAATAAAATTAAGAATGGAGGACGTGAAGATAGGAAAACTATATTAGATTATGTAAACGAAGCTTATGCTTGGTTTTTGGAGCGTTGTTTTAGAATACCAAGGATATCTTTAGCCATTGGTACTATAATTATATTTTTAGGATTTTGGATGTTCTATACTATACCTATGAGGATGTTGCCTTATGCTGATAGAGATCAGTTTGCCGTCGAAATATATCTTGCAAACGGAAGTACATTAGATGAAACATCTACACTAAGTGATAGTTTATCCCATATATTGCAAAAGGATAGTAGAGTAAAGAGTGTTACCAAATTTGTAGGTTGTTCATCCCCCAGATTTCAAACAACTTATGCACCCAATATTGCAAATAAACATTACGCCCAGTTTATCGTTAATACTACAAGTATAGATGAGACAAAAGATTTGCTTAGAGAATATACGGATAAATATGCAAATTATTTCCCTAATGCCTATGTTAGGTTTAAAGAATTAGACTATCAACCAATAGCTATACCAATTGAATTGAGATATTATGGAGATAATATGCAAGATTTGCTTACGTGTGCAGACACATTAATGACTCATATGCATGACCTTAAAGATATTACTTGGATTCATACCAATTATGAAAATGAGCAGGCTTGTGTAAACATAAAACTAGATCCCGTAAAGGCCTCTCGTTTAGGAATAAATAAGAGTTCTGCAGAGCTTCAGATAGCTGCACTTCAAGAAGGCATATCAGCAGGTACTTTATGGGAAGGAGATTATCCTATGGATATACACGTTGAACAGGGGAAGGAAGGCAAACAGAGTGTAGAACAATTAAGTAACATCTATTTAGCTACCAAAATTCCTCAAATTAGAGTACCTTTAAGACAAGTTGCCTCCATTATTCCAGCTTGGAATCAAGGGCGTATAGTAAGGCGTAATGGGACTAGGAGTGTAAGTGTATGCGCAAATGTTAAATATCATATTGATCAAAATTTGGCCTTTGCCGAAGTATTAAAAATGCATGAAAAATATGTTCTACCTCACATGCCAGAGGGAGTTAATATGGAAATAGGTGGTAGTATAGAGAATGACGAAGAGATTATTCCTCCAATAACTAAAGGTATATCTATAGCAGTTCTTATAATATTTGCAATGTTGCTTATTAACTTTAAGAAAATATCCTTAGCAATTGCTGCTCTTTCAAGTGTCTTATTGTGTGTCTTGGGAGCTGCAATAGGATTAAAAGTATTTGGTCTCGAATTTGGTATTACTACTATACTAGGACTTGTTTCTCTTATGGGTTGTATAGTGCGTAATGCTATACTAATATTTCAGCACGCAGAAGATAAGCGTCTCAACTCAGGCTTCACCGCAAAAGATGCTGCATTGGATGCTGGAAAACGCAGAATGTTACCTATATTTTTGACTTCAGCTACAACAGGGGTAGGAGTCATACCTATGATAATAGGACAGAGTTCTCTATGGATGCCTATGGGAGCTGTCATTTGTTTTGGTACTTTCTTTTCCATGGTCTTATGTGTACTATTGTTGCCTTTGATTTACGCCACAATTTTTAGAAAAGAAGATAAATTAATGCTTAAAAGACAAAATGGCTAAAATTTTATACAAATGCCTAACTTTTGCTAAATAAATATATTAAACGTATGAACAAACTATATAAACTAATAATTATTCTAGGATTAATACTATTTAGTCCTGCAATATTTGCACAATCAAATACTAAATTTTATTCGCTTGATGAGTGTATAAAAATGGCCTTAGAGCATAATTATGAATTAGATAATGCGAGGAAAGAACTAAAAATCTCTTACAATAAGAAGCTAGAATTAAAGACTAAATATTTTCCTACACTTTCTGCTGATGTCATGGCTTATCAGTCTAATAATCCTTTAATAGATGATAAATTAAATCTCTCCATGCTCAATATTCCCAACATACCTATAAAACTTTTAAAAAAAGGTTATTTGGCTTCTCTTGTTGCTGTAGAACCTATTTTTAATGGTAAACGAATTGTAATAGCCAATAAGCTAGCTGAAGTAGGTAAAGAATCAAGCAGTCTTTTAGTGAGAAAAAGTGAAAAAGAAATAAAAGAAACTACAGAGGTTTACTTTTGGAAGATTATCAACCTTAAAGAAAAAAGGAAGATACTAGAATCTCAAGCTAAACTCCTAAAACAACTTCATCATGATGTGTCATTAGCTGTTAAAGTTGGAGTGATTAATAGAAATGATTTGCTCAGAGTTGAATTACAAGAACAGCGCATAGAATCAGGTTTTGTGACAATAGACCATGCTATTGAATTGAGTAAGCTGGTACTTATGCAATACATAGGAATTATGGATAGAGGAAATGAATTTGAAATTGAGAATAGCTACTTCCCTAATATAGAAGATCCCATAAAATATAGAAAGTTGCCTCATGAGGCCGTATATTCGAGAGTAGAATTTGCATTGTTAAATAAGAAATTATTAGCCTCTAAATTGCAAAAGAAACTAGAATTTGGTAAATATCTCCCTCAATTTGCTGTAGGAGCTAGTTTGACTCAATTTAACCTATTGGATTTATCTTCCTTTATGGATGAAGATTTTAAAGCGGTACAAAGGCGTGCCTTAGTCTTTGCTACATTAAAAATACCCATCTCCTCATGGTGGGGAGGAAGTCATGCTTTAATTCAAAAAAAGCTAGCTATTGACAAAGCTAAAAATGAACTAAAAAATGGAGAGGAATTAATGGAGCTTGAAATTATTCAGACGTGGAATGCTCTTTCTGAGGCTTATGACCAAATACAAATTGCTAAAAAATCAATATTGAGTAGTAAAGAAAACTTAAGACTAAATAAAGATACATATTCTGCTGGGACCACAACTATGGCTGATTTATTAGATGCTCAAATGCTAGTACAAGAGAGCGAAAATCAACTTACAGAAGCTAAAACAAATTATATGATAGCTTGGGCTAAATATAGAAGAATTACTATGGAATAACGTTTTAAATTCCATCTTTAAGGGAAAATAGCAATTAATATTTATAAAATTATATATATAAATAGGAGAAAAAGATAAATTTTGGATATAGATATGCCTTTTTGTTTCAAAAAATCAATTTTTATGCAATTACTTTATGTCGATTAAAAAAAAAATAGTAATTTGCGACGTCAAATAAAAAAACTATGGGGTGATGTAATCTTGTATATAAATATTTTTAAAATATATATTAATTATGGAGAATAAATTAGATGTCCTTACAAAAAAACTCTACGATGAAGGAGTTCAAAAGGCAAATAAAGAAGCAAAGAGCATAATTGAAAAGGCCAAGAAACAAGCTGAAAAATTGATTTCAGATGCTAATTCTGAAGCAGATACAATTAAAGAAACTGCAAAAAAAGATTCTGAAAATCTTAAAAGAAAAGCTGAGTCAGAAATGGCTTTAAGTTCTCGTCAAGCTTTAACTGCTTTAAAACAATCTATAACAGAATTGATTTCTGGTAAAGTTTCATCATCAATAGCAAAAGATGGTTTTAAAGAGATAGACTTTGTACAAGAAATGCTAGTTTCAATTATTAAGAAATGGGATATTAGCTCTGGAAATTTGGATTTAAATTTAATTTTATCAAAAGATGAAAAATCTAAATTTGAAAAGTTTGTCTCTTCTAAATACAAAGAATTATTAGACAAGGGATTAGAAGTTTCTGTAGGAGATAATGTGAAAGGTGTCTTTATTATTAAGCCAAAAGATGGAAGTTATCAAATAACATTCTCAGAAAAGATGTTTGATTCATTCTTCAATCAATATATGAGGAGCTTTACTAAGAAATTACTTTATAATGAATAATATATGAATAAAAGAATTTAAGCATTCATTTGTTTACACAGATATTTTCTCTATTTGTATAGCAAGTCTATTAATGATAAAATAAACTTCAGGATCGAAAGATATACTTACTAAGTTAATTTACCATGGTTGTTGTTTAAATTATTTTATAAATTATATAAGTAATGAAAAAAAACTAAAGTATGAAAAAAAATTATAACTGTTTAATTGCAGGACTTCCAGATATTGCTATTGATGATAGGAAACTCCCATTTAATTTGGCAGAGTTTAGACTTGAAGTGGCTAATTATATGTCTAGGGAGGATGCTAAATTAATTGATTTATTTTTTCTCAAGGATGATAATTCATGCGTACTGAGTTTACTTAAAAAGGAAAAGCCAAGTCCAGAATTAAATACAGTATTCCCTCTAAGTGTACTAGAAGAAGAGATATTAGAACCAGATTCTGAAATACCTTCCTATCTTTCTAATTTTATTACAGATTATAAAGAGGGAAATCTTAAATATAAGATGTCTGACGAAAACGTAATGAGTTGGATGTATTACGATTATGCTATGACATGCAAAAACAAATTTGTAGCAGATTATCTAGAATTTGAAATGAATGTGAAAAACATAGTCGCTGCTATAAATAGTCGAGTTCATAAACTTGATATTGAAAAAGCAATAATTGGGGATAATGAAATTGCAATAGCTTTAAGGACTGTTAATTCTAAAGATTTCGGAATAGCTATGGACTATCCTTATGCTGAAAAGATAATCTCTTTAATGGAAAAAGAAGATCTTGTAGCTAGAGAGAGAGGGATAGATTTAGTTGTGTGGAACTATTTGGACGAAGCTGTTGTTTTTGAATATTTTTCCATAGAGAGAGTAATAAGCTTTATGCTTAAACTTAGAATCTTAGAGAGATGGAGTAAAATGACGTCCGAATCAGGGAGAACAGTGTTTATGGAGCTTGTAGATAAATTCAAGAGTAATTTTAATTTTGATAATCAATATAAAATATAATAATAGATATGGATAAAACAATTGGAAAAGTTCATAGTATTATCTCCAATCTTGTTTTAGTAAAAGTTGAGGGACCAGTTTCCCAAAATGAAATATGCTTTATTAAAACAGGTGCTGAAAATTTAATGGCTGAGGTTATTAAAGTAGTGGGAGATATAGCTTATGTCCAAGTATTCGAAAGTACCCGTGGTTTAAAACCAAATTGTGAGGTCGAATTTGAGAATCACATGTTAGAGGTAAGTCTTGGTCCTGGTTTGCTTTCAAAGAACTTTGATGGTTTACAAAATGACCTAAATAAAATGGATGGTGTATTCCTTAAGAGAGGTGAATATACTAATCCTTTAGAGGACGAAAAGAAGTGGAAATTCGAACCCCTTAGTAAAAAAGGAGATAAAGTTAAATCTGCAGATTGGTTAGGAAATGTAAAGGAGAATTGGCTTGACCATAAGATTATGGTGCCATTTAAAATGCAAGGAGACTATACTGTTGTATCAGTTGCTAAAGCAGGAGAATATACCATACATGATACTATTGCAGTTTTAAAAGATAAAGATGGAAAAGAATTTAATATTACAATGGTTCAGAAATGGCCTGTAAAAGTTGCTTTAAAATCTTACTTAAACAAACCTCGTCCTTACAAACAAATGGAGACAGGTGTTCGTGTTATAGACACAATGAATCCCATTCTTGAAGGAGGAACTGGTTTTATTCCTGGTCCCTTTGGTACAGGTAAAACTGTACTACAACATACTCTTGCTCGTTTTGCTGATGCTGACGTAATTGTAATGGCTGCTTGTGGAGAACGTGCCAATGAGGTTGTAGAAATCTTTACAGAATTTCCAGAATTAGAGGATCCTCGTACAGGACGTTCTTTATATGAAAGAACAACAATTATTGCTAATACTTCAAACATGCCCGTAGCTGCTCGTGAAGCTTCTGTTTATACGGCTATGACCATTGGAGAGTATTATCGTGCAATGGGTCTTAAAGTTCTTTTGCTAGCTGACTCTACATCTCGTTGGGCTCAGGCTTTACGTGAGATGTCCAATCGTATGGAGGAACTTCCAGGACAGGATGCATTCCCTATGGATTTGTCAGCAATTATATCTAATTTCTATTCACGTGCTGGTATTGTATTCTTGAATAATGGTAAGACAGGTTCAGTAACCTTTATTGGTACCGTATCTCCAGCTGGTGGTAACTTAAAAGAACCAGTAACAGAATCTACTAAGAAAGTTGCTCGTTGTTTTTATGCTCTTTCACAGCCACGTGCCGATTCTAAACGTTACCCTGCTATTGATTCCTTAGAATCTTATTCTAAATACATGGAATATCCAGAGTATATAGATTTTGCAAGTGAAAAAATTTCTAAAACTTGGGTAAATGATGTAAATGAGGTGAGAAATACTCTTGTTAGAGGTCGTGAGATTGCAGAGCAAATAGATATCTTAGGTGATGATGGTGTACCTGTTGAGTATCATGAAGCATTTTGGAAATCAGAGTTAATTGATTTTGTAATACTACAACAAGATGCCTTTGATGATATTGATGGTTCTACTTCAATGGAACGTCAACAATATATGCTTAATAAGATATTGGAAATCATAAGAAGTCAATTTAACTTTGAATCATTTGAAGAGGTTAATCCTTACTTTAAAGAGTTGATTAATGAATTTAAACAAATGAATTATTCTGAATTTAAATCAGATAAATTTAAAGGATTTGAAGCAAAAGTTGATGAAATTGTTGCTAAGAGAAAAAAATAATAATTATAAAAATAATAATAAATGAGTTCTGCTTTTCAAAAAGTATATACAAAAATCACTCAGATAACCAAGGCTACTTGCTCATTGAAAGCTCAAGGGGTAGGTAATGAAGAATTGGCTATGGTGAATGGTCGT